>Ga0316227_1004303_pt1 | contig 10805 bp, 8 predicted proteins | sample TBH18019metaG_FD_206012 | JGI IMG/M metagenome (GOLD analysis project Ga0316227, IMG submission 206012) | Freshwater microbial communities from Trout Bog Lake, Wisconsin, USA - TBH18019 | ecosystem: Environmental > Aquatic > Freshwater > Lake > Hypolimnion/Profundal zone | place: USA: Wisconsin... | reverse complement strand
CATTGGAAAATCACAGAAGATATCCTCACATCTGGGTGGAGGTCAAATTAACAGGATCTTCAAGCGCATTGCCAGAAAAGCCGGCTTAGATGAATCTTTTGTTGCCAGAATTAGCGGCCACTCAATGCGAGTAGGTCATGCTCAAGATTTGGTTATATCGGGCGCTAGTTTTCCCATCATTATGAGCATGGGTCGGTGGTCAAAAACCGATACTGTCATGAGGTATGTGGAGCATATCAATTATTTACCGTAGACATACCCAAGAAAAAATCATACGCAAAATCACCGTTTTCTCTAGGGTTCGGATTGCTACTTATAAGCTGCCTTAAATTTTGATGGAGAACTGCCATTATTAAATGAACCTCATCCAAAAAACACCTTCATTCCGGTAAATCAGCAGCTCTAATTGCCCTCATAACATCCCTGAAAACGCCATCAAACTCTGGAAGAGCACTCATCTGATGAGCTAGACGGCCTGTCCAAAGACGCCTTAAACGCTCGTTTTTAACAGCAATTGCTTGCTCAAGACCATTTACGAGCCTATTGCGATGCGCTAACTTGCGCTCAAGTTCAGGGCGTAACTCTTGAAGAACAATCGAATGCTCTCCAAATAAATGCCAAAGGTCATAAAGATCTCTAGGTTCATTCCTAGCCCGATCACTGAGGGCTGCGACCTTTTCAATCACAATCTCTTCAATGGCATATACATTAAGTATTGGTCCCTGTGGCAGATCTTCGAACTCATCATAGGTTTGAAAGATAGGCCTGCTTTGCGCTCCAAAACAAAATACTTCATTAATCGTGATATCTACCTTGACATCATTGGATGCTGGCAGCGGCCCTTGATACTTTAGATAAAAAGTATAGCTATTTTGATGGCTAGCCCGATCTTCTCTATCGAACTCTATTTTTAAACCGCACTCCCTATATACGCTTTCAAATACCTCATTTAATCCAACCAAGATTTCTGAAAATTCAATCGGTTTAGTTAAAGTGAAATCCAAGTCTTCTGAAAAGCGATAGTGATCAATCCAGCAACGTCGTAGGGCTGTCCCACCCTTAAAGACTAATATCTCACGTAAAGGATGATTGGCAAGTCCGGTCAAAAACCAAGCCAAAACATAGTCGCGCTCAATCACGGACTCGGGAACACGTTTACCACCCTCTTTTAATAATTTATTGGCAATTAGAGAAATATTTCTTTGCGGAATCATTATCCAAACCTCACGGCATCAAGCTCTTCTTGATTCACATTAAGCTGCAATTTCCATCTCGAAAGAAATATCCCTTGCGCAGGCATTTGTGGATCTAATCGCTGATAGGTTGCACTTAACTGCTTTTGTAATTCTCGCAAAATGCTTTCATCCACCAATTCATACATCTCCAATAGATATCCGAGTCGGCGAATTACCGCACCTACACCTAGTTGTTTTGCATACTCAATCAGAGTCTTAAAATTAATTGCGTCTTTTTTCATCCATAAACCTTTTGCGACCTCCGTAACCCCCCCAACATACTCTGGGTGCTTCAAGCCATCAATCAGCGTTCTCTCAATATTACTGATCAACACAAATCGCTCTTTATCCACCCAGTATTTCTCTACCCCGAAGACTTGATCGCCGCTCACTTTGACAAACTTGAATTCATATCCCCCAACAGTCTGGGAGCGCATACGCTTGGTTGATGAAACGTATGTCGTAAACATCGGTTGCGTAAACATCCGATGCAATTCAAATGCGGTCCCATACGATAAAAAATATGGCGCCTCCCCTACAAGCTCTCTAGCGATGATGTAAGGACTATCAATATGCTCTGACACATCCCCCAACTCAAAAGGCACTAGATTGAATAGACCCGGCTTTAATCGTGTAACAACCCCGCGCTGTTGCGCCTTGTGCAATAAGTTACTTACTGCAACTGGAGACAATCCCGTGTACCTGACGGCGTCAGCCAACCTGAACGTTAAGAGCCCCTTCTCGTATAGGCGCGTAAATAACCCTGCCATGCGAGGGCCTAGAGTTTTAGATGAATTATTATAATTTATGTTCAATTTATAACCTATAAAGATATATATTGTGATGTAAATATAACATTATTTAAGCTTGTTAGCACTATTTACAAACTACCTGCATCTATTTCACTTCAACTCCTAAATTCTACTTGACAATTAGGGTTTAGCGAGCTAAACTGTTTTACATAAGTTAGTTAAGCACCTTTTTTAAAAAATAATTAAGGGTTTAGCCAGCGAAACCACAGGGAACCACATGATGCAACAAAACTTAAACGCCAACTTAAATATAGATCGCATTACCGCCATCCACACTCCAGAAATAGGGCAAGTCAGGGTTAGAAAAATAGTAAAGCGATCTAACTCCTATTCAACTGGAAAATACCCCAGCTGGAAAATGGGGCGCATGGTGCAGTGGAAGTCCCCCCGCTTATTGGCTGCCTTTCGGTTGCTAGATGCCACCCCAGCAGTAAAAAGCTATCAGGAAGAGGCGATGAGAGTTGATTATTGCTACCAAGGGCAGGAAAAGAGTTTTTATCCAGACCTATTGGTACAAATAAATGATCACCAAGAGCTATGGAGCATCAATACCGAAAAACTCGCAAACTCACCAGATGAAATCGCCTTAGCTCAATTTCTTAAGCGAGAACTCTATCGCCATGGCCTGAATTACAGGGTAGTTATTGCCGAGTCCCTCATTGAAGAGCCCCTGCAATCGAACATTACCAGGTTGATCGAATTTGGACGGAACCCTGCATCAGCCATTGATCGGGAGCAAGTAAGACAGCTCTTAACTCGTTGCGATGCTATTGATTGGGAGACGATTTCAAACGGTTTACTAGGTCCTAATGGGCGTCAAGTTATATGCCGCCTTGTCCTAGAGGGAATCATGCGCTTTAACATCAAAGAGATCTGGAGTGGGAGCACACGCTTTCAATTAAATACCACATTCTCAGCCATGGGAGCGCGCTGATATGGGAACTTCATCATTTCAAGTTGGAACCCCTGTATCCATCGACAAGAAGCCTTACATCATCGAAAGAAAAATTGATGACTCCCTCTGGCAACTCAAAGAAACCAAAACGGGAAGAATCATTGAATTCACTCAAGCTCAATTGGAGCAGCTGTATGTAGATGACACACTTCGATTTGAAGAAACGCGACCGATTCTCAATGCAAATGCCAGCACAAAATCCAACTCGGCAATGGTCGAAAGCAATGGAATGGCATTTGTAGATTACAGCCAAGATGAATGGGCGCAGGCGAAGATTAAAAGGGCCTATGTAGTTGCTATAGAAAATTATCCGAATACAGAAGCAGTAATCCAAGAAAAAATAGATCTTGTTTGGGAGCAATTACGACAGCCGCCGATCAAACCGAATTGGACGACAGTCTTTCGCTGGAAAATGAAATTCATCAAAGCGAACCGAGATGCCACCATTTTTATGTCCAATCAAAAGAAAAGGGGTAATCGAGAAAGTCGGTATCCGACAGAGGTGCTAGACATCGTCGAAATAGCAATTGACACGGTCTTTATGATTCGTGAAAAAGGTACGATTCAAGATGCAGTCGACAGAGCAAAAGTACTAGTCATTAACGAGAATGCTCTTCGTGTAGAGGGCTTCAAACTCCCTGTGCCAACTAGGCAATTAGTCAAAAGAATGATTACCGATATCCCCGCTTTTGATCGATGTGTTGCCAGAGAAGGCAGAGATGCCGCCGCAAATAAATTTCGAAATTCTCTCAGACATCGCATAACAGCGAGACCCTTAGATAGGGCAGAAATAGATCACACCCCATTACCGGTAATAGTCATTGATGATGAAACCCGCTTGCCATTGGGAAGACCTAATTTCTCAGCCTGTATAGATGATTTTTCACGTAATTTTCTAGGGATTCATGTTAGCTTTGTGCCGCCAAGTTATTTGACGGTGGCTAGATGCCTTAAATCTGCATTTCTTCCTAAAGTCGACCTCAGAAAAGACTACCCAGGAATAGAAAATGACTGGGAGGCATATGGTGTTATGCGTACCCTAGTCGTGGATAACGGGGCTGAGTTTCATAGTGAAAGCTTACAAAATGCCTGCTTGTCATTAGGCATCGCCATTGAATATTCTCCGCGTAAAAAGGCTTGGTATAAAGGAAAAATTGAGCGGGCCCTGGGTACGCTCAATAATTCTTTCGCCCATGGCACTCCTGGAACTGCATTCCAAAATATTTTTGAAAAGGGGGATTACGATCCCGTTAAGCATGCTGTTATTCGCTATAGTACTTTCCAACTCATCATCCGGAAATGGATCGTTGATCTCTATCATCAGCGCAAACATCGCACCCTAGGAGCTCCTCCTGCAGTCGTTTGGCGTAAAAACATTCGACCTGAAGACATTAATCTACCAAATAATTTACCGCAACTCGATGCCATTTTAGGTCGCAGTGAAGCGCGTAAGTTAACTCATAAGGGCATTGAGTTAGATGGTTTGCTCTATAACTCTGAGGAATTAGGACGGCTTCGCCAAAAAGAGGGTCAGACTTTAGATGTGGAAATTCGCATTAATGATGATGATATTGGCACCATTATTGTTCTATCACCAGATAAAAAAATCTTATATCAGGTTCAAGCACTCAGGCAAGACTATGCCAAAGGTCTATCAAGTTATCAGCACAAAATATGTAAAAAATTTGCACATGAAAAATATCCTGCATCTGAATACGACCCTAGTGTTTGGCTTATGGCCAAGTATGACATCGCGCAAATCATTGAAAAAGAATTTCAATTTGGCAATCACAAGACTACACATAAAAAATTGGCTCGATACGTGGAGAATGAAAAGTACCCAAATCCATCTACAACGCCATTATTAGGTCACACTGCAGCAGCTATCACTGTCAACGTCCTATCCAACCATGATCTGGTCTCTGACATAAGTGATGTCGCATTACCGGAAATTGCCCCCGAAATAGCTCCGCTGCCACTCAGAAAAAAGATTGTGCCTATTGTTCGTGATAGACAAGTCATCTCCCCTTTTTCACTTAACCCTACCACCAACCCAACCCTAACAGCAGAGGATGAATCCCATGGATGAGCGCCAAAGAATTATTGAAAATACCCTAGTACCGCATACAGCGTTTAATGAGGCTCTTATTCGGATGACTCAATGTTTTAAATACGCCAACGGCAGTACTGAGCCAATTTGTACGGCCATCGTTGGAGAAGCGCGCACTGGAAAGACCCGCGTCATGGAAGAGTTTCGGCTAATCCATCCCATCGTGCGCCACAGCGAGGGACTCCATGTACCCATTCTCTATGTAAAGACGCCATCAAAACCGACTGTGAAAAGTTTAGTGGAGTTATTGCTTCAAGCCCTTAAAGATCCCAAGTTTCATATTGGCACTGAAAACAATAAAACCATGCGCTTATTCATGCTGATGCAAAGAACGGGAACCAGGATGATCATGATCGACGAATTTCAGCATTTTTACGATAAAGGTCTCAGAGCAGTGATGCATCATGTGGCTGACTGGCTAAAGATCTTTGTAGATGACAGCAAAATATCACTAGTAGTGGGAGGGCTTCCCAGCTGTCAAGCAGTACTTGATCAAAATGAACAGTTAGCCGGCCGCTTTCTTTCTCGCGTGGAAATGCCTAGATTTGATTGGAATAATCCCGAACACCGAGCACAGTTTATGGATATTCTTGAGGCCTTTCAAGAGAGCATTGGAAAATATTTTGACTTACCAAACCTAGATTCAGATGAAATGGCTTTTCGCTGCTACTGCGCAACGGGCGGTCTCATGGGGTATTTAACTAAATTCTTACGTCAGTTAGTCTGGGATGCTATCGATGAGGATAGAAAAATAATTTCTTTAAATAATTTTTCAGCCGCACATTGCGCTTCAGTTTGGGATACTAACAAAATATCAGGCGTAGAAAATCCCTTTAGCAAATCCTTCAAATTGTGCCCCTCCCCTGACATCCTTGAAAAGATCAGCCTCATTGGTAAGGCAATTGTGGAGACACCTACGCCAAGACGGCGCGGAGGACGTCAGCCCAAGCCTAAATCTGCGACACAACAGATATTCTAAAAATAGATGCCTTTACTTGCTATTACTCCTAAACCATCTGTTAGCGAAGCACGCTTTGGATTTGTTTTGCGCACATCAGAGATTAATGGTTACCATCAAATGCGCCATCGGATAAATAAGTTGCATAGACTGAAATACCATTTCATCAAATCGGTGCAGCAGTTCATATCCCACAAGGCTGCAACCATTCGGTCTGGCCAATGCCTCGTCAATACGGATGATCTCTCACGAGCTCAACTTATACGATATGCGGCCAATGGGGAAGGAGAGCAAACTGCTGATCCTATTGATTTTGAAGTATTAACTATTTTTGAGCTAATAGAGGCTACTTGGGCCAAAAGTGAGGATTGCTATTCCTTGCTACGAAATGATCATTTTCAGCCTTCAATTAATCCAGGCCCAGCGGCAGGAATAAGAAGTTTTACATGAATTTACTTACTCATACGCCCAAACCTAATGCTAATGAGAACTTTTTCGGATACATATTAAGACTCTCGGAATCGAATGGCTATGAAACTCCAAAGATAATTTTTGAAATTGCTCAGATGAATAGGAGGCGATTTAGCACCAACATCCCACTTAAACCACTAACCGAGATTTTAGGCAAGCCCGCTGACTATCTTGACATAATTTGCCTTCAAATAGAGAGCAATGGGATTTCTCAACTCCAAATTCTTGGACACCGATTTGATAAGCGATTACGGATAAAGACTATCGACGTTAGAAAAGCTTGGTTTTGTCCGGACTGTGTAAAAGAAAAGGGATATATCGATGCATTTTGGGGGTTGCGAATGGCAGTTGCTTGCCCAGTACATCATTCCCTCCCACTGATGGCCTGCCCAGCCTGTAATAAACCAATTGCCTGGGTACGGCGTGGCCTACTCACCTGCAAATGTGGCGGGCATCTAGATCAACTTAGCGCTACCAATATAGACCCTATCATCCTTGATCTCACTCAAATCATCTATGCAAAATTACATCGCCAAGATCTCAGCACTAGAGAGAATCCATTTGGCTTTCCCATCCATGAAATCAATCAGCTTTCGATTCCATCATTTTTGGGAATGCTCGAAAGACTGTCCGCCTACAACAGCACCTATCCGATAAATGATGCCACCTTGCATCCAGAGTTACATCTGGCAAAATTTGCAGCCGAAGCATTAAGAGATTGGCCCAGCGGATATCACCAACTTCTAATGCGCTATCATGAAAATCGGCCTACGGGTAAATTAGTAAGCTTCAAGCAACAATTTCATTGCTTTTACACTTTCATGTTTAAGCTAAATCATTGGTACTCAGAGCAGTGCGACTTTTTACTCAAAGAATTTGACAGATTTGGAGCTAAGCAATTGGATGCTGGCAGATCCTCCCCAGACCCAGTCAAATATGTAGACCAACTGTATGAGGGGCGTTATATTTCATTTTCAGCATACTGGAAGCGCTGCAAAACTACGGCAGCCATACTCGAGCAAAATATTGCGAATGGTCAAGTTATCGTTAAGCATATTGGGAGTGGCAAAGGGTCAATAAGATTAATTGATCTTGATTTAACCAAAGAACTGATTATTCCGAGAGATCCCACAGGAAAATATATAGCAGCAGCACATCTCGGCTTGCCAGTAGATGTGCTGGTGTACCTTAGAGAAATTGGGATCTATAAACAAACCTTAGGACGAATCCGAGATGGTCAACTCATGTGGTATTGGGATACATTAGACGCATTTTTGGACGAGCACTTAAAGCCAATCAAATTAGTTACTCAGAATGATCCCCTAGTAACTTGCGAAACAATATGCACATTTGCTTCAGCTATGCGGCGTCGACACTTCAACTTAGCTATGAGAAATCAATTTGCCAAAGCAGTATTTGATGGTCACATACGAATCGCCGGAAGAATCGAAGGTAATTTTGAAGGGCTTTTACTTGATAAAGCTCAGGTTATAAATTTTATTGAAATGCTATTTTTTGAAAATGAACCCGAGGGATACTCATTATATAAAACCACGGAACTGACGGGCTTAGAAAATATGGTATTAGGATCGGCTATTAAATTGGGGCTTCTAGAGAAATACTACAGAAAGGACTGGCCTAGAATTACAAAATCTTCATTAAACTCTTTTAACTCGAATTACATTACTCTAAAGTTTCTTGCAATTAAACTTGACTTCAATGCTAGGCGCCTAGGAATCTTGTGTCGAGAGAATCAAATCACACTCATTTCTCTCAATTTCGCAATGACCCAGACTGGCTCTCAACTTGTTTTGCCAAGGACCTTTGAGTTGCAAGTTAGCAAGTTGGTCAAAGAATATAAGAGGAATAATGAAATCTTACTGGTGGATTTATCGGTAATACCTAATGATCACAAACCCTTGTCTACTAGCATCATCTCGAATGCGGCTTTAGAATTTACTGGTGAATAAACGTCGAGTGAATAACAATCTACCCATGGTGGAAGGTCTGTAGATTCAAAGACAAGAGGACCTTCTCTTCACCCAAGGCAGTAGATCTTCTGAACACACCTGCTCATGAGTACCACCAAGAATCATCTAATCGGTCTATCTTTTGAATATGACTTAAAAAAATACATGCCCTGCATATAACATCTTGGGCTACCGAGCAAAGGGAATGAAGCTCCCGCAGCTGAGGCACTGTAAAGTAGTGCTTCTATGGACAATAACCCTCTTCTGGTCCGTACCCCACCCCCCTTTCGCTATGAAAGTTTATTTGGCTTTTTATTGCGCGTCTCCGAGGAAAACGGTTACAGCTCGCCGCGGGAGGTGGCAAGAATTGCTGGAATCAGCGTGAGTCAATCTGAGTTCAGAACATTACCAGTCAGTAAATTAGCACTGGTGTTGGGCTTAGATGCCAATGCTTTGAATAGATACTCCTATATACCCGTCAGCGGCAATACAAAAGATCGCTTTAAGCTGTTAGAGCATCAATTTATTCATCACTACGCTAAAGATCAGATCAGAAGCAAGTGTCAATTTTGTCCTCTCTGTGCAGAGGAAAATGGCTATATAGATGCATTTTGGGACCTATCCATTGCATTGGCTTGTCCGAAGCACTTAATAGTCCCTTTATCTCACTGCCACAAATGTTCTCAGAAAATAAGGTGGTCTAGGCCCGGGTTGTTGCATTGTCAATGTGGCGCAAATTTTCTTGAGGCTCCACTAGAACTTGCTGACCAGATACTTGTCAATCTCATGCAGGTTGTGGATGCAAAAGTTCACGACAGGCCAGTTTTGGAGATCAAAAATTTATTCTTATTTCCTCTGGAAATCTTCGAAAAAATTTCACTGGTTCAGTTCCTGCCCATGATGAACACCTTGAGGCGATTAAGTCATTTTTCATCAAACCCTGGACAAGATTCTGGGGCAAAAGCTGCAAGAGGAGTAGGCATATCTGCCTGTAAAATATTTTCACAGTGGCCAACTGGATTTCAAGAAGTAATCAGGAGTAATAGAAGAGATCTTCATGCTCCAAATACTGATTTTTGGTCAGACTTTAAAGGTCTGTACCTAAAGCTAATGAATGATGGCTGGCTAGATAGAAGTTGCAGCTTTTTATTGGATGAGTTGATCCAATATGGAATAACACAATCGCCCATTAAGGCCACACCAAAAATCAGTACGCCTGTGCTATCTATCCATTTGCACGATAGATTGTCATATTTTGACCTAAGCCCTATTGTTAATCCTAGAGATGGGTATGTGCCAAGTGAAATTCAATCTCCCAACTCTTATACCGAAAAAAATGCCGCTCAATATCTAGGCTTACCTTTAGAGGTGATGTCTATACTCTCTAAAGCGGATGTCTTTTCTAGATTTTTGATCTTAGGGCGCTTAAAAACACCAGCTGATCCCTGGCATCAAGATGAGCTAGAAGCGGTGATTCATTCCGTTTGCGCTGATATCCCTCAAAAAGTGGATATTCCAGTTCTCGCTGACAAGGATCTTATTGCCCTCAAAGATGTCATGTCCCTAGGAATGGCTTCGACAGAAATGAAGGCAGCTCTTGTTGCGAATATTATCTGGAAGCAATTTCCAGTTTATGGCCGGAAGGGAGGCAACCTGGCAGGCCTTCTTCTAGAGCGGAGCACTGTAACAAATTATGTTTTTAAAAGGGGGTCGGTATCTGGATCTACCTGCCTATTGCCGTCTGAAGTCATGTCTAGAATTTGCGCTTCAAAAGAGCTAGTTCAGGCACTCATTGATTTGGGTTTTTTGTCTTACCTTATGCAAAATGAAACTGAGTATGTGATTTCGACATCACTTAGGGTGTTTGAAGAGGAATTTATTACCCCAGCAGGCTTAAGTAAAAAACTCAATATAAGTTTGGAGCTTCTAGAAAATATGCTCGAAACTCTCCAAGTCCCAACTCTTCAACTTCCCACTAATAGCGGCAGAGCCCTACAAGAGATTATTCATAGACGTTTTGAATTGAAAATTCTGACACATTTAAATCAGCTAGTTTCTTAAGCCTCTTCAAAAAACGGCACTTATAATCCCCGCTTTTTAAATAAGCTTTTGTTATATTCGACATCTTATTAATAAACAGCGCATAAACACGAAGAAACTTGCAGCTTATAGGTGAATTGCTAAAGGAACTTGCAGATTATGGGGGCTTTTACTTGCAACTTATGGTGGACGACTTATAGCTAAGTTATTGATTTAATTGAATATGAACTTGCAGGTTATGAACCTACCGACAA
>Ga0316227_1004296_pt1 | contig 10818 bp, 4 predicted proteins | sample TBH18019metaG_FD_206012 | JGI IMG/M metagenome (GOLD analysis project Ga0316227, IMG submission 206012) | Freshwater microbial communities from Trout Bog Lake, Wisconsin, USA - TBH18019 | ecosystem: Environmental > Aquatic > Freshwater > Lake > Hypolimnion/Profundal zone | place: USA: Wisconsin... | reverse complement strand
TCGGAGCGCAACCTAAGGCGCTGACCACGGGGTTGTTCGGAGTCCCGCCACCCCAACCGGTTCCGCTCGGCAGTACCAACTATCCACCCGAGTACGTCACGGTCGTCCAGGATGACCCGACGACGCTCGGCTCCCAGGTGCAAATGTATGTCATCCAGGTCAACGGCGGACCGGCCCTGGGAAACCTCGCCGTCTTGCCCGGCGACAATGCCTTTGACCAGCGCCTGACCCTGCGCCACAGCGATGATTTCGGCGGCGACCCCGGGCCGTTCCGGTTCCAGTGGTACTATTACCGCGGCGACAACAACGGGGTCAGTCCGCCCCTGCCGACCGTCGATAGCGAGGGGAACATCCTGGATGCGCAAGGATGGTTGCTCTACCAGGTGCCGGATGTATCGACGGCCACCAATGGTGGTGGCGCCAACTACGCCACCCTTGGCGAGGGCGGCGAATCGGGCCTGCTGGTCATGTCGGACAACTGGTTTATTAGCCGCTACGCCGGTTACAATATTGATGGCGCCACGAATTGGAGCGGATGGATCGGTCAACCGGGCAACGGCGGCGCCCAGTTCGTCGAAGGCTGGGTGAACCGCGTGTTGTCGGGCCTCAATCCATTTGATGCCCGCACGACCGACTTCCATACCGGCCCGATCAACACCTACCAATCGATGCTCGAACAGGCGGGGCACCGATACGAAGGGCCCATCGCCCTGAACTCCGATCCCAATTACCTGAACTCCGTGGGGCTGATCGAGGCCTACCAGACGGTGTTGCAAGTCGGCCGATCCTTGAGCGTGGATGGGAGTCCGCCCGTTAACTACCAACCCGCCAATCAGGCCTTGCTCCAGGCGGCCAGCAAGATCTCGGACCTGTATGTCGTGCTCGGCAACGAGGCCTATGCCGAGGCTTCCGACCCGACCATCGGCTTCAGCACTGGGAGCGCGCAATTCGGCTCGCTCGCCTCCTCCATCTTCGCCTTCCAGGACCAAGTGGACACGCTGCTGGACCAGGAACTGGACCTCCTGCGCGGTCGCGACGACTCCGCGACCACGGTCGCCGCCGCGCCGGTCTATAACCGGCTATATTGGAATTTCACGGGCGGCAAGGGCGAGGTGGCCTACGTGCAAACGTTCAATATCACCGACGTCACGGGCGACGGCTTCATCAATGCCGCGGACGCGAAACTGATGTTCCCGCAGGGGCATGGCGATGCTTGGGGCCACTACCTGACCGCACTGACCACCTATTACGACCTGCTGCGAAACACCAATTATACGTGGCTGCCCCGAGCCAGCGCCGTCCCGGTGGCCGGCGTTCCAGTGCAAGTCAATTATGAGGACGAGCAAAAGTTCGCCCACGCCGCCGCCGCCAAGGCGCAAACCGGTGCCGAGATCGCCAAGTTGACCTATGAAGCGGCGTACGTGGACGATCCCAGCGGCCAATACCAGGGTTACGAAGACACGGCGACGAACCGGGCCTGGGGATTGTCCGAATGGGCTCGCCGCGCCGGCCAGGGGGCTTACTTTGATTGGGTCACCGTCAATGCTTTGCTCCCCGCCACCGACACGAATCCGAATGACGTTGGTTTGGCGAAAGTGGATCGCACGACGGTGGCGGACATCAACCGTATCCCGACCGCCTACGCGGTGCTGCAGAACCAGTTCAATCAGGCGGACGCCGGCTTGAATCCGATCGGGCTGGCAAAACAAAGCGTGCCGTTCGATATCGATCCCACGCTCATTGATAAGGGAGAAACGCATTTCGAGCAGGTTTACGCGCGCGCAGTCAGCGCCATGGTCAACGCGGTAGCGGTCTGGAACCAGGCCAACCAGTTCACCTCCGCCCTGCGCCAGCAACAGGATACCGCGCAACAGTTCAGCCAAAACATCCAGAAGCAGGACCAGGATTATCAATCCCGCCTCATCGAGGTGTTCGGGTATCCCTACGCGGGGGACATTGGCCAACCCGGTTCGACTTATCCCGCCGGCTACACCGGACCAGATCTCTATCACTACATGTACGTGGATATGTCCAGCTACAATTCCGCCGTCACGCCCCCAACCAACACCATTAGCGCCTACTACCGTGCGTTGGCAGGTCCGGACAGCACCTTGTTCCAGGGCGACGTCCCTTCGACTTACGCGCTAATCACGAATACCGCGCAAATCAATTACCCTATCGGGAATGCAGCCAACCTCTTCCAACCGCCCGCCTCCTGGGGTTCGCGCCGTGCGCCTGGCGAGCTTCAGATGGCGCTCAGCGATGTCCTTCAAGCCCAAATCCGCATGCAAGAAGCCCTCGCCAATTACAACGCCCTGCTGACGCAAATCCAAAACAATCTCAACCTCCTGCGAACCCATTACAACCTCAACTCATCGAATGTCCAGGTCCAGAATACAGCGAATGGTTCGGCCGCCGACTACGTAACCAAAGCGAATGGCGAAGCCACCATCGCGCGCAGGCTGACCGAGGTTTCCGGTGGCATCTCGGCCTTTCAGCAAGCTCTCGTGTCGGGTTTGCCCACGGTGGTCGGTCTGGCGAGTGATTGCTTCTTTGGCTATCGGTTAGCCATTGGTTTGGTGGGCGCAGCCGCAACCACGGCCCTCAACATAGCGGCGACCGAGGAAAGTCATAGCTCAGACACCGACATGCAGGCCGCCGCGGACGCGGAAAGCCAGGCCGCCTCGACGATCGCGGCCAACACCCAGGGTTACGAGATGCAGCAACAGGTCACGGCCCTGCAAAACCAAATCCAGCAGGAACCGGCGTTGCGCCTGGAATGTCTCAACCAGCGCGAGACCATCATCCAAACTCTCGGCAAATACCAGGCGGCACTGGCCAAAGGCCAGCAAATCCTGCAAGCGCGCTGCACCTTCGCCAAACAGGCGGCGGCCCAAACCCAGACTTACCGCTACCAGGACATGACGTTCCGAATCTTCCAGAACGATGCCATCCAGAAATACAAGGCTCAGTTCGATCTGGCCAAGCGCTACGTCTATATGGCCGCGATTGCTTATGATTTCGAAACGGAACTACTCGGGACCGCGACCGGCTCCGGCCAGGAATTCCTGACCGACATCATCCAACAACAAAGCCTCGGTGAGATGGACGGCAACAACCCCGTTAATGGCGTGGCCGGACTGGCTGACCCGCTGGCGCGCCTCGGCCAGGACTTCGCCGTGCTCAAAGGCCAGCTCGGCTTCAATAATCCCCAAACCGAGACCGGCAAATTCTCGTTGCGCTATGGGCTGTTCCGGCAACAGACCGGCGCCACCAGCGCCCTCCCGATCAATGGGACGTTCACTAACGATTGGCAGACCGTTTTGAAACAGCATATCGTTCCGGACCTGTGGCAAATCCCTGAATTCAAGCGCTATTGCCGAGCCTTCGCGCCGCAGAGCGCTGGGGCGCAGCCGGGGTTGGTCATTCCCTTCTCCACGACCATCACTTACGGGCTCAATTTCTTTGGCTGGCCGCTCTCGGGAGGAGACAGCGCCTACGACCCAACCCTGTTCAGCACCAAGGTCCGCTCGGTGGGCGTCTGGTTCACCGGCTACGACAATGCGGGGCTTTCCACCACGCCGCGGATCTACTTGATCCCGGTGGGCAATGACATGATGCGCTCACCGACTGATGGTCAAAGCCTGCGAGCCTGGCGCGTGCAAGACCAGTCCATCCCGGTCCCATTCCCGCTGGGCGTTTCCACAGCGGCCGCCGCCAACTACATCCCGATGAATGACTCGTTGGATGGAACCTTGAACAAGACCCGGCAATTCTCCAGCTTTTTGGGCTATACCGACCAGGGCGCCAATATCGATCCCGCGGAGGTCACCACCGACAGCCGGCTCATCGGGAGATCGGTCTGGAACACTCAATGGGTGTTGATCATTCCTGGGGGCACGCTGTTGGCCGACCCGAACCAGGGGTTACAGAACTTTGTCAATAGCGTTTCGGACATCAAGGTGTTCTTCCAAACCTATTCCTACTCCGGCAACTAAATCACCGCACCCAGGACCCAGACTATGAAGCAAAAAATCTCCCTGATTTTGGTAGCGGCGGCCGGCCTGCTTGCCGCCCGCGCTTTCGTTCCCGAGCCCGATAATGTCATCTACGGCCTGATCACTCTCGGAACCAGCCAGGTAACGGCCGCGAACACCAACGTGGTCATCACCGCTAGCGCCCAGCTCAACGGTCCGGCCATCGCCACCTACCAAATGGGATGGGTGCCCTCGGCGGGCAACTTTTACACGCTACGCATCGCCCTGGAGTCGCTCCTGCCGCTGGCTAACCCCGCCGCGGCTCTGTCCAACCAACTTGTCTATCTTTCGGTCAGCGACGGCGCCGCGGTACGGGCGCAGGCCAGCGTCACCATCGGCGTACGCGGCCAGATGATTCGGCTGGACCTGGCGGGGGCCAACCCCGGCCAGGGTACCCATCCGGCGGACAACAACCCCACGGACAATGCGATCTCGGTGGGCGAAACCGTGGCTTACTTGTTGGCGTGGCGAACCGGGGCCGCGTGGCCTATCGCTCCCACCAACATCCCCTTGAATTACGCCGTGCGCGTGGGGGCCCTCTGGCGTGGCGGCGGCACCTACCAATTGAACAGCACCGTCAGCGGCCCGCCTGCCTGGTGGGTCAATACCGGCGCCGCCAGCGTGGTCGAAAACACGAACCTCGATTCCGCGGTCGCAACGCTGCCCCAGACCTATACTCCCGGCCAGCCGCTCACGGTTTCCATCGCGGTCACTGCCGGCTCGGTGGTCAGCGCTTATGGCGTGGAGGATCAACCCCCCGCGGGCTGGACCGTCGCCAATATCAACAACGGCGGGGCTTACGACGCCATGAACGGCAAGGTCAAATGGGGCCTCTTCTTCGATGCCACCCCCCGCACGCTGACCTATCAGACCACCCCGCCCACCAACACCCTCGGGCCCGTAACCTTCGCCGGCCAGGCCTCTTATGACGGTGTCGCCACCCTCAACCTCACCGGCCAACGCACGTCCGCCTACACGGTGGCGCCCAAGTTCGCCGTTGCGGGGACCGTTTCTGGGGGCCGGTTCCGCATCGGCCTCAAGGGTGCCCAGGGCCAGACCTTTCTCGTTCAGGCTTCGACCAATTTGACCTCCTGGCAGAATATTTCCACCAACGTCATCGATGCCACCGGCACGAATAACTTCTACGATCCGATTGGCAGCGGCCGCGACCGCTTCTATCGCGTCATCTTGCAGGTGCCGTGACCTCGGGTTGTCGCATGAGCCCGACCACCCAACTCAGGCCAGGGTACGGCGTCCTCCTGCTCCTGCTCGCCTTGGTCCACTCCACCGCGAGCGCCAGCACCGTGGTGCGCTCCCTCCCCGCCACCTTCACGCCCGGCGCCCCATTCTCCGTCACGAACACGGTATCCGCCGATCCCGACGTAATGGTCTATGCCATCCAGGACACCGTGCCCACCGGTTGGACCGCGGCGAACGTTAGCGACGACGGGACCTTCATCGCGGCCACGAGCACGGTCGAGTGGGGGCCGTTCTTCGATTCCCTCCCTCGCGCCTTATCCTACCAGGTGACCCCGCCGCTCGAGGCTACGGCCGGCGCCGCCTTTTCCGGCTCAGGCGTGTTCAACCTGTCCGAGGAGGTCGTCATTACTGGCCAAAACAGTATCGTGCCCTTGCCCGCCAGCCTGAGCGCCATCGTGTGCACCATGCCCGCCACGTTCGTTCCCGGGGTGCCCTTTGGAGTGACCAACTCCGTCACCCCCGGCAGCAGTATCGACGCTTATGCGGTCGAGGACCTCCTGCCGCCTGGTTGGGCCGCCACCGGTATCAGCGACGAAGGCGCCTTTGACCCCGCCACCGGCGCGATTCGCTGGGGACCCTTTTTCGACAACCGTTCCCGCGCTCTCGCCTACACCGCAAACCCAACCGCCAACGCGACGACCACCGTCGCCTTCTCCGGCACCGGTGACTTCGGCGGAACGGATATTCCCATCACCGGCCAACGCCACATTTCACCCGTGATCTCCGCCCCGGGCACCGCAGTGCGCTCGCTCCCCTCTGGCTTCAGCGCAGGCCAGTGGTTCGTCGTTACCTGTCTGGTCACCCCCGCCAGCAATGTCACTGTGTTCGCGCTCCAGGACCAACCGCCCCCCGGTTGGACCGTAACCAGTATCAGCGCGCACGGTACCTTCGACGCCAAGAACCAACTCGTGGAATGGGGACCCTTCTTCACCAACGGCGTCCTTACCCTTTCCTATACCGTCCTTCCCCCGGTCGATTCTACCGGGACCAATGCCTTCTCCGGTTCGGCCACGTTCAATAATGCTACCGTAGCCATCGCCGGCCAGTCGCTCGTCGTAGTCATCCCGGTGTTTTATGGAACGGTCGCCAGCAGTTTCTCCTCGAACTATTTGGCCGGCGTCGCCTTTACCGTGACCAATCTGGCCAGTCCCGCCAACAAGATCGGCGTCTACGCAGTCGAGGACACCATCCCCTCCGGCTGGATCGCCTCCAACATCAGTGATGGCGGCACCTTCGATGCCGCGACGGGCACCGTGCTCTGGGGACCGTTCTTCGACGGGCTCCAGCGCTCGCTGACCTACCAGGTAACCCCGCCCACCAGCGCAGCGGGCACTGCCAATTTCAACGGTCAGGCCTCGTTCGACGGGCACACCGTCCTCATTTCCGGGCAACGTCAGTCCACGGCTATCGCCCCCTTCCGGGGCAGCGTGGTTTGCACTCTGCCCGTCAGTTATTCCGCCGGCGTGGGCATCCTGGTGACCGAGCTCGCCACCCCAGCCACAGACACGAGCGCCTACGCCGTCCAGGACACTCTCCCCGCAGGTTGGACCGCCACCAATGTTGACAACGGCGGTAATTATGATGCCAGCGACGACACTGTGTATTGGGGTCCGTTCTTCGACCACGCCAACCGCTCGCTCTCCTACACTGCGGTGCCTCCTAGTCTCGCCGCCGGCGTGGCCTGGTTCGCAGGAACGGCCGCCTTTGACACCAACTTCGTCACCATCGCCGGCCAGCGGCAATCCGTCCCGATCTCACCCCCCAGGCCCAAGGTCGTCTGGATCCACGCCGCGCTCACTAACGGCCAGTTCCAACTCGACTTCACCAACCTCACGGGCCAGGGCGTGACCTTGTATGCCACCACCAATCAAGCGCTCCCCCTTTCCCAGTGGCAGACCTTGGACGTGCCCCAAGCCCTGGGCAGCGGCCTTTACCGCTTCCTCGACTCCACCACCAACCACCTGCAACGCTTTTTCCAAGTGCGTTGATTGTCATCGCGTCATCAGGTATTATCCAAGCGGTAACCAGCGGATTGGCTGGCCATCGGGGCAGATAAAACTCGTTGGGTTGGCACTGCCCACTTTGAGGGGGCTGAGGCGGTTCGCCGACTGGAGCGGACCAGTCTTCCCGGCATGGTTCGCCGACGCTCCGTTCAACCGGCGGTCAGTTCGCTGGCGCACCAGCGTCAGTTCCCCCGAGTCCGACGAAGCTCTCCCGCATGGATTCGGGCGACGGCAGGGTCGCGCCGGCGCAGGAGCAGACGTGGCGGGCCACTTCGTTGGCCGCCAGATTGATGTCATCCAGGTCGACGTTCTGGAGCAGGCCCACCGCCAGGACCGGCAATTCGGTCTCATTCAACTTGAGCACGTTGGCCAAGCGCAGCGAGGCTTCGATCACCTCACGCGAATAAAAGTGCTGCCGCAGGTTGATATCGAAAATGCGGAGCGCGCCCGCCGGCGACTGCCGTAACAGATGGTGGATAGTTCCGCGGGGAGGTTCCGCGCGCTGCGCCAAGCTGCCAAAGCAGATGGCAGCGGCCTCGCGCGCCGCGGACAGCGTCGCGTCGCTTGGTTCCAGGCGATCCCAAGCCACCGGCTCATGGATCGTGTAGCTGGGAATGCCTTCGCCCGAAAGTGCCACCGTGACCGTTCCCGTCGGGGCCTGCGCGTCCACCTGCACCAAGTCGAGCGGCAACCGCCACGCCTCCAGGCGGCGTTGAAGCGCCTGACCCAAGGCGTCGGAGCCCACGCGGGTGACCACTCCAGCCTCAGCACCCAATGCCCGTGCATGATAGGCGAAGTTGGCCGGCGCCCCGCCCATCTGGGCGCCCGTCGGCAACAGATCCCAGAGGATTTCACCCATGGCAAGAACTCGGACTTTCATGGGGTTTGATTCTCCAGCAGTCTGGGTTGGCTGTCCAGGACGCAAAAGCGGTTTTGAGTCGGGCCATCGAGTGTCATCATCATGCGCCGCCCGGGGCCGCGACCATCAAACATTCCGTGTGGTGCACCACGTCGGTGTTCCCGATGGCCGCGTAAGGGATAGCCTGGCAATCCGGTCCGGCATGATCCTCCCCTCGAGGAGACAGGGAGAGACGTCCATGCGGAACCGGAACCATCACGCGAACGACGACTAATCAATTGACGATTTATCGCACTTTGATAAGCTTGAGTTCATCGAACACATCATGATTACGCTCGATTAGATGAATTCTCTGGTCACAAAGCAGTTTGCGGGGTGGGCCTTCCCTGGTCCACCGGCACTGGCCGAGGCTGGCGTGATGCGGCTTGAAGCGGCGCCGGTTCGAGGGCATGGCCATCGGTCAAACCAACTCCTGCGCTTGGTTTTAACCGCCGGCCTAGCGCTGTTTTGCCCGGGCTGCCGCCCGCCGACCCAGCCGCCGGGTAAGGAACTCGCCCGCGTGGGGGAAGTCTCGATCAGCCAGGAGGCCTTCGAGGCGCTACTGCAATCGCGCGCGGGGAGCACGCCCGACCGTTTTTCCACCCTGACCGCCAAAGCAGCGCTGTTGGACGAGATGATCGATCGCGAGGCGGCGCTCGCCAAGGCGCGAGCGGTCGGCTTCGACCAGCGAGCCGACATCCAGGAGAGCGTTAAGCGCCTGATCGCCAGCAAGTTCCAGGACGAGCAGCGGAAACGCCTGGGCGCGGCCGACCCCAGCGCACCGGAGGCGGAAATCCAGGCTTACTATCAGCAACACGCGGACCAATACGCCTCGCCCGCCAGGGTCCGGGGCGCGGTGCTTTTCCTCAAGCTCTCTCCGCTCGCGGAAGCCGAGCGGCGCGAGCAATTGCTGGCCCGGGCGCAGGCACTCCTGGCCGAGGCCCGGGCCGCCACGCCCGCGGACTTCGCCCGCCTGGTCGAGGCCAATTCGGAGGACCAGGCCACTCGGTATCGGGGCGGCGACCTCGGGTGGGTGAGCCGTGAGCCCAAAGCGGGGGCGTTCGACCCCGCGGTTATGGAAGCCCTCCTGGCCCTGCAAAAGCCCGGTGACTTCGCGGGACCGGTCGCGACTAAGAAAGGGGTGTATCTCGTGAAGTTGATCGACACCCGCGCCGCCGGCACCCGGCCCTTGACGGAGGTCCGGGAGGCCATCGCCTTTTTGCTACGGAAACAGAAATTGGAGCAGCGCGAGCGGGACTTGCTCGCCTCAATGAGGGCGGGCCTGGACATTCGCATCAATCGGCCTGCCCTGGAGACCATTCACCTGCCGTCCGCCACCGACCAAACGCCGCCCGCCTCACCCGGGGTGGCAGTTCAATCCCCATGATTATGAGAACGAAACCGATCCTGCCCCGGCTATTGCGACTGAGTTCCTGGTTGCTCTTGGCCGGCTGCGCGGCCCCGCTGTCGGCGCAAACCTATACCCAGACGATCAACCTGAATCCCGGGTGGAACTCGGTATTCCTCGAAGTCACGCCGGCGAACACGAATGTGGCGGCGGTGTTCTCGGACCCCGCCATCGGGTGCGTCTGGCAGCCGCGGGTGCGTAATTCCACGGTGGCCTTCATCCGCAGTCCCGCCGAAGCGCCCTTCAACACGGCGGGTTGGATGGTCTATGTCCCGACGAATCTGCCGCAAGCGGTGAACAACGACCTGTACAGCGTGGCGGCGAACACCCCATACGTGGTCCAGGTGACCGGCAGCAGCGGCGTGACGCTCCAAATCGTGGGGCGGCCCTCGTTGTCTGCCGCGCCCTTCTCGCCGGACGCCTTCACGTTGCGCGGTTTTCCAGTGGATCCAGTGAGCCCGCCGACCTTCCAGAGTTTTTTCCAATCCTCCTCGGCCCATTTTAATAACGGGACGGGGCCGCTGACGTCCATTTACCGTTTGAACACCCTCAGCGGGCAATGGCAGCCGGCCGATGCCAGCGATCCGATGGCGCGAGCTGCGGCATATTGGGTCTATACCGCCGGGGCTTCCTCCTTCATGGCGCCGCTGAAGGCCACCTGCCCGGTGGGTGACGGATTGGATTTCGGACAACAGACCTTCCAGTTGGATCTGACGTTGCAGAACACCACCGCCCAGGAGATGAACGTGACGATCACCGACCTGGGCGGTCTGCCCCGACCGTTGGTCTATGGGCCCGCGACCAATCCGGCGACACAATTGCGGGAGTGGCTGCCGCTGTCGGCCAGCCTGACCCTGAGCGTACCCCCCAACGGAACGACCGTGCTGCCCTTGGGCATCCAACGGAGCCAGATCGTCAGCGGCTCCTACAGCACGGTGCTGGCGGTGGGTGATGGGAACGGGACATTGTTGCGCGTGCCGGTGACGGCGCAAAGCTCAAACCTGCTCCAAGCGGGGCTGTGGGTGGGCGACATCACCGTCAACGGCGTCGCCGAGACCTACAATGATGCGACCAATGCGACACCGACGGCCGCGCCGTTCGTGATGCGCGCGATCCTGCACGTGACCCCCGGCGGCACAACCCGCTTCTTGCGAGAAGTGATCGAGATGCTGCAAGGCGCGGTGATGACTACCAACGCCACCGGGTGGGCGA
>Ga0316227_1004294_pt1 | contig 10822 bp, 10 predicted proteins | sample TBH18019metaG_FD_206012 | JGI IMG/M metagenome (GOLD analysis project Ga0316227, IMG submission 206012) | Freshwater microbial communities from Trout Bog Lake, Wisconsin, USA - TBH18019 | ecosystem: Environmental > Aquatic > Freshwater > Lake > Hypolimnion/Profundal zone | place: USA: Wisconsin... | reverse complement strand
ATATAGAAGTGAAAGACCGGCTCAAGGACATTATCATTTCGGGCGGCGAAAACATCTCAACCATCGAAGTGGAAAGCGTGCTCTATCGGCATCCTGCAATTCTTGAGGCTGGCGTGGTCGCACGACCCGACGAAAAGTGGGGCGAAACGGTCTGTGCGTTCATCACCCTGAAGGACGGAGACCTAACAACGGCAGAGGATATCATCGCCTTCTGTCGCGAGAACCTGGCTCACTATAAAGTGCCTCGAACCGTGATCTTCGGACCACTGCCCAAGACCTCGACCGGAAAATTGCAGAAGTATAAGCTGCGCGAAGGTGCAAAAGCCCTCGCCTCAACGGCACAGAATGAGGGTTAGGAGGTCTTTCGAAAGGGCACGCCTACTCGCGGTGGTCTACAATACGGCATTAGAGGAGAGTGCACTTCATGACCGAGCCAAGTTACGAAGAATTGAAAGCAAAACTTGCGGAACTGGAATCCAAACAGGCACGAACCGGCACCATGAGTTTCAAGGTCAGCGATAAGGGCGGCGTCAGCGTCTACGGACTTGGCCGCTTCCCAGTCACCCTGTACTACGAACAGTGGGTTCGGCTTTTGGAGAAGTCACAAGACCTGCGCGAGTTTCTCGAAGAAAACAAGAGCAAGTTAAAGCTGAAAGAGCAGTAGATAGAAAGCGTCAGTGCTTCGACACTCGCGTCTAACGCTCTCGCGTATGGACGAGAACCAGACTGACTTCGCGGAAACATAGAGGCATGATATGACGCACATGAAGCTTCAGGCAGCCCTCGACGAACTCGAGCGGCTGTGCGAAACGGTAAAGGGATACAAGGAGCGTAACGGCAAACTGCCTAATCCAGACAGTGACGCAGGCCGCGCACTCTCCGCGCTGGAGGAATTCTCCAACGAATTACGTAAACTGAATATCGCCAAGATACTCGATCACTAACCGCAGTCATGTGCCCATTCAAGCCGTCCTTTGGCTTGAATGGGAATCAGTAACTTCAACGCAGGCAGGTTGCCCATACTTGTCTTGCTGATCGGAAGCCAGACTCATGGCCGCTCCGGCCAGAGGTGCTTCGGATAGCGCCGCATCAATTCCCGACGTACCTGCGGATAGAGCCGCTCCCAAAAACCTGCCAGATCCGACGTGGTCTGCACCGCCCGCTGATTCGGGGCGAGCAGATGGACGACCACTGGCGTGCGCTCAGGCCCAATTCGTGGAGTGTCGCGCATACCGAAAAAATCCTGCAGGCGGGATGCGATCCACGGTGGTTTGCCGCGTTCATAGTGAACTTTTGTCTGACGTCCATTCTGCAGGCGGATGCGTGCAGGGGCAATCTCATTGAGACGTCGCGTACCCGCCTTCTGTTCAAGCATGGAAACTAAATCCACCGCCGCAGATTTCAACTCGGCAAAACTCCGCAGCCCAGAACACAAATCCCGCAACGCCTGCGAAGCATCTGGCGGCTCAAAACCAGCAAACTCCGCACGCACCGTGAAATCGTCAAGAGCCTCAACGTCGACAAAGCGCGCGATGCCCACTTCAATCGCCTTCTGAGCCAGCAACTCCGCTGCAGCTTCCGCGTCCGGCACTGCACCTCGCGATTCCTGAATCACCAGCTCGTCATACAGCAGCGCGCTCACTGCATCTACGCGCTCAGCTACCCTATTCCACGTCACGTTCGAATGCTCACGCACGCGATCTGGAAACAGTTCGATCAGCCACTCTGGCTCAATGCGCGCAGTCATACGGACCAACGGTAACGGCTTGTCCTTGCGGTCTTCAGCATCGACGGCAACCATAAACTCATACTGGGGGGTCTCGCCCTCAATCTCGGCCGATGCACCCGTCGACAGCAGCACCTGCTTACCTGCCCGCAGCCGTGCGACGCGATCTGGGAAGCCCGCCAGCACGGACTTGAGCAGAGCATCGTCGTCATGACGCACCGGTCTGGGCGGGCGTGCAATTCTGCGGAGCTGCTCCACATGCTGCAGCGTACGGTAGTCGTGCTCCATCTCGATGGCGAAAAGGAGGTCGTTCTTTGCAATCTGAACGCCCGACCCAAGCAGCGCTGCCGCTACGCAGCCGTCGTCGCCCACGCCGCGCTCCATCGCCTCCGTCAGAATCCGGGACAGACGAGGCGGTAACGGATACCTCGCCAACCGCTGCCCCATGCCCGGAGTCACTCCCAGGCGATCAAGCAGCAACTCCGCCCTTTCGACTGCGGCCTCGGGCGGCGCATCGAGCCAATCCATTTCACTAGGATTCGCGATCTGCATGGCTCGCAAATCGAGGCAAAGCTGGGATAGGTCACTGCGCACAATCTCGGGCGCATCGTGTTCCGGGCGACGTAGGTAGTCCTCCTCGGCGTAAAGGCGCAGCACGCGTCCGGGCGCAGTGCGCCCCGCCCGCCCGGCTCTTTGCTTGGCGGAGGCTTTGCTCACACGCCCTACATGCAGAGTTGGCAACCCACTCCACGGTGAATAAGTCGCAACGCGCGCCAATCCGCTGTCGATGACTGCTGTTACTCCCTCGACCGTCACTGAGCTTTCCGCGACATTCGTAGCAAGAATTAGCTTTCGTTGTGCGGCGGGCGCTATGGCGCGATCCTGTTCTTTGGGAGAGAGACTCCCATGCAGAGGTAACATCAGCAACGCGGCCCGCCGCGCTACACCCTCGCACTCGCGCATCGCCCGACGAATCTCCGCAGTCCCCGGCAGGAAAGCCAGTATGTCTCCGGAGTGTTGCTCGGCGATCAGTAGCTCCAGCGCTTCCCTCACCTGGGCGTCCAGTGGCTTTGGCGAGTACGGCAGGTGCTTGATCACGAGTTCAAACAGCTTTCCTTCGGAGCGCACCGTTGGGCAACCGCCAAGAAATTTCGCGATCGGATCGGCATCAAGGGTCGCAGACATCACCACGATTCGCAGGTCAGGGCGCGTCCGCTGCAAGCGCTTTAACAGCGCCAGCGCGAGGTCACTTTCAAGGTGACGCTCGTGGAACTCGTCCAGAACGACGGTAGTCACAGACTTTAGAGATGGGTCCGAAAGCAGGCGCCGGGTGAGTATTCCCTCGGTTACAAATCGCAGGCGCGTGCGCGGGCTAACCGCTTCTTCAAATCGGACCTGGTAGCCGACGGTCTCCCCAACCTCTTCGCCGAGCTCCCATGCCACTCGACGCGCTGCCAGTCGTGCGGCAATCCGGCGGGGTTCAAGGACAACCACTTCGCCGCCTGTGGTCCCGAGCAGCGCAGGCGGGACGCGGGTCGTCTTCCCCGCGCCCGGCGGGGCTTCTACCACGAGGTTAGGATGCCGACGAAAGGAGTCGATGATCTCCGGCAGAATTGCATCGACCGGCAAAACAGGGCCACGGTTCAACACGTCTCATCGGAACACGCCGTTTCGACCGGCGTCAATGGCAGACCGAATCAACTACCCCACTCAACGGAAAAAACTGAATGGGCCCCTGTCTTTACAAGAAGCTAATCCTTGAATTCCTTCAGGATTTGGCGACCGGCAACGTAGATCATAATCTCGCTGGTTCCGCCGCCAATCTGTTCTTGCCGGACTTCCCGCCAGAATCGACCAACGCGCGCTTCCGTGTATCCAAGTCCGCCTTGGACCTGCATGGCATCGTCGATTACCTCAAAAGCAGCTTTGGCGCAATACAACTTGCACAGGGCTGCGCTCGTGCGCAGAGATATTCCCTGATCTTCGTCCCAGGCGGCACGCAATACCATGTTCCGCATGTTGCCGACCTTGATGGCCATCATCGCAAGCTTTTCCTGGATCAGTTGATTGTGGCCAATCGGCTTGCCGAATTGAATGCGCTGATTTGCATAGCGGGCGGCATCCTCGAAAGCGCATTGGGCAGTGCCTCCGGCACGTGTCGCATTCACTAGGCGCTCGATCTCGAAGTTCTGCATAATGTTGACGAAACCTTCGCCCTCTTTTCCGACCATGTCGCTTTCTTCCACTTCGACATCATCGAGGAAGACTTCGCAGGTGCTAAGAAGGCCGCTGCCAACCTTGTTCAGGGGTTTCACCGTGAGCCCCTTCTGCTTTGAGTCAATCCACCAGAGCGTAAAGCACTTCTTCGTGTCGGCGATATTCGGATCCCTGGCGAGCACAACCATGTACGGATATTCCAAGGCTCCAGTGATAAACGTTTTCTGGCCATTTAGATAGACTTTGCCATTACGCCGCGTATAGCTGCAGGTCGCACTGTTGGAATCGGATCCGGCACCTGGCTCAGTCAGCGCCAATGCATATCCGGGAACGCCAGTCTCTTTTGTAGCTTCCGCCGTCTTTCGAAGCTGTTCCTTCGAGCCGAAACGCAGCATCGAGTGAATACACTGTCCGTTTGTTACAAGATTAGCGGGAGCGCCGCATCGTGCGATCTCCCACAGCGCAAGCGTTTGTGTAACTTGATCGACGGGAGTACCGCCAAACTCTTCCGGAACTCCAAGGAGAGAGATGCCACTGTCAGCGAGAGCCTTCATGAACTCGTAGGGATAACGATGATTCTTGTCACCATCCTTGAAGTATTCTTCAGTGAAGTTCTTCTGAATCAGTTCCCGGATGCTTTCCAGTAATAATTCCTGCTCTTCAGTCAGTGCGAAATCCATTCGATTACCTCGCTTTCAGTGGTGCATGATATTGGCTATAGAGCGCACTCTCGTGAACCTGGTCTGTGTCTTTGATAGTGGTTGAAATCGCGCGATGTCTAAGACGGCTTCGTGTAAATAATCCTGAGGATTACCGCCCAGATCCGTTAGTTTTCCAGTTTAATCTTTGCCAGGTTCTTGACGACCGCGAGGTCCTCTGATCCGCTCACCACAATCCGGATAGCTGTTCCCTCTGCGTATTTCTTCGCACCATCGATGATCTTCAGCACATCTTTAGGTAGTTTGCTGACTCGTGCCGCCTGTATCGCCTTGTCACCGAGGGCAAACGATGCCATGAAGGAACCCCGCGACGGAGACAGATACACAATGTTTCTTGCCTCCCGCTTCAGACGCAGTGCCCACCCGGCTTTGACGGAATAGGAGTTCCACTCGCAGGTTAATTTGTGCTCCCGCGTCAACTCTGCAATCAGTTGCTCCCAGCGCGCTTTCGACTCACCCAGAGCCGCAGCCAGTTCGGGATCCGTGGGCTCTGTCGCCTGACCGATGAATGCATTACGAAATGTCGGCGATTCGCGTGCTGCGGTGGTTCTCGCCATAGTCAGAGTTTAGGCGCAAGACATCCGGCTGAGTAGTTCGCGTATCACATCGGCCAGTGACTAACGAAGAATACGGCCCATTTGAGAACTGTGGACCGTACGAGAGTGCTGAGCGGTTGGGGGGGCACTTTGCTCAGGAGTGCCCTCATAGGCAAGGAAGGTGTTTGTCGCTAGCGCAAATGGGAAAGGGCAGCAGGTATCATTTGTACTTCACTGAACAACCATATGCCCGGGTAGCTGTTGTTGTAACCGGCTTCCCCGCCATCGCCTGATCAAGCGCGAGGGTCACGTAATTTGTTGCGCCGGAAATGTCAGAAACATCGGGTGTGGCCTTGTCGTCGATCGCTCCCTCGTAGACCAGTTGACCTTGAGGGTTGATCACGAACATGTGCGGGGTGGTCTTTGCGCCGTAGAGGTGCCCAAGGTCGCCATTGGGATCGAGTAGCGCTGCGGTTGGAGCGGCATTCATGCGCTGTAGGTAGTCATTTTCCTGCGCGGCTGTTACGTAACCTTGTTCACCCGGAGCGGAGGAGATTACGGTTAGCCAGACCACTCCCTTACCGGTCCAAAGTTTTTGAAGCTTTTGCATGTTGCCGCTGTCATAGTGTTTTCTGGTGTATGGACATCCCTGGTTGTGCCACTCCAGTACGACGAACTTGTTCTTGTATTCCGCCAAGCTGTGCTGCTGACCACGGCTATCGACCGCCGTGAATGTGGGAGCGCGGTCCCCTACGCGCAACGCAAAAACCGCTTGCACCAAGCTTGCGAACAGCAATACCAGTACTACTTTCCTCATTATCTTTTCTCCTTGTGCGCGGTCGAACTGCGAATTGGCACATCGACTTGATACGAGTCTCGCCCATTGAAGACGAGCACCCCTTGCAGACGTTCGGGATCGCGCTGTAGATGATCTGATTTCTTAAGTTCCAAATGATTGATGCCGGCTGTGCTCGTAAATACCTGGGGAGCAGCGTTTTCAATCTGCTCCTCCTCCGATGGAAAGAATTCGACGCTTGCGACTTTGCCGCTCGGCGCGAAGCTGAGCCGAAAAGCGTCGTGCGAACTGCTGGCGGTGAGATGGAGAGCTTCTGGCAGCGGCTTGGGAATACGCTCGGCCGCCGCCGCAATAAGCGACTCAGCGTGGTTATCAACTGTCACTGCGTTGGAGACACGCACATTAGTTCTAAGTTCAGCGCGTTGCGGAATACAGGTGTCATGGCAGACAAGCCAACGCAACTCGCCAGCCACCGGCAGATCGGTACCAGGTTGCACGCTCGGCGGGATATTCAAGGTGGACAGCAGAACGACGTTTCCTGCGTAACCGTAATCCGTTCCGGCACCGGTCTTCATCCGCGTAGGGGAGGGCCACTGAAGAGATCCCGGCGACACTCCTGCTGTGCTCTGCCAGCGGATCTGCGGGGGTTCCCCTGAGTCGCCCGGGTTCTTCCAGTAGATATGCCAATCGTTGTCCGTTACAAACTGAATTCCGACTCTCACTTGTGTTCCGGGTCGAACCGCCGATTGATCCACAACCAGGGCTGCCGTCGAATGAGGCCGTGGTGCTTGTGGAGCATGCGAACACGCCGTAGTCGATGCGAGAACACAGATAGAGACCATTAGCCGTCGCATGCAATAGGGCACCTGGAGGTTAGATTCGCGTCCCTTGGCCGCAGATGCAGGTTGGCGTAGGGGTTTCCTATTGTGCGTTCGCAAACATTGAATCGTTCTGCCGCGTTATGCTCTTATTTGGTAACAGGCTTTCTGCGGTCTATCATGGGCTGACCCATGCTGACCGCACAGGAGGAATAATGGACTACATCAACCTTGGCAAGACCGGTCTCAAAATCTCCCAACTCTGCCTTGGCTGCATGACTTATGGGGACCCTGCGGCGGACAACTATAAAAGACCGTGGGTGCTTAATGAAGCAGACAGCCAGCCGTTTCTTCGCCAGGCGCTCGATTGCGGGATCAACTTTTTTGACACTGCCAATGTCTACTCCAAGGGAGCCAGCGAGGAAGTTGTCGGACGATTCTTCAAAGCGAACGTCCGGCGCGAAGCGGTCGTCATCGCCACCAAGTTGAACGGTCCCATGCGCGATGAGCCAAATGCCAAAGGTCTCTCCCGCAAAGAAATCTTTTTTGAGCTGGACCAGAGCCTCCGCCGTCTGCAGACCGACTACGTGGACCTCTACCAGATTCACCGTTGGGATTATGAAACACCCATCGAAGAGACATTAGAAGCGCTGCACGATGTGGTAAAAGCGGGCAAGGTGCGCTACATCGGCGCATCGTCAATGTTTGCATGGCAATTCACCAAGGCCCTTTATGTTGCAGACCTTCATGGCTGGACCCGCTTTGTTTCCATGCAGAATCATTACAACCTGCTCTATCGCGAAGAAGAGCGCGAAATGATTCCGCTTTGTCAGGATCAGGGTATTGGCATCATCCCCTGGAGCCCACTTGCGCGTGGTTTTCTGGCCCGTCCCTGGCAAGGTGAAAACACAAAACGCCGTGAGACCGACCACCTCGCCAAGAAGATGTACGCGCCGTCAGAAGCGGCTGACAAAAAAGTTGTCGATCGAGTTGCGCAGATTGCGGCGCAGCGTGGTGTGTCACAAGCCCAAATTGCACTCTCCTGGCTGGTAACAAGGCCTGGAGTCACTGCACCGATTATCGGAGCCTCCAAACTAATCCACCTGCAAGACGCCGTAGCGGCGCTGTCGCTGCGCCTTACACCCGAGGAGATTGCTTCGCTGGAGGAACCGTACGAAGCGCATCACATTCTGGGCTTCAAGTGAGCTTGGGCATTGCGATGCTAAGGTGTGGCTGGAGGCGTGGTTTGACCACACCTTCCAAATCCTGATTGCAGACGAATGCACATTCCCCCAACATTGGGACTTGGGTGCAGGGGAAATGTGCATAGCTATGAGGGCTGGACTTCCGTTACTTCGTGGGAGTCTTTTCCTTTTTGCGAGCTGCCCAGCGGGCGCGGGCGGCGTCTGACATCTTCTTGCGCGCCGAAGCGGAAATCTTGCGTTTGCCTGGTGCTGCTGCAGATTTCACATTCTTGGCGCTTTTGGCCGGGGCACTCTCCAAGCCATCTAAACTTCCTAGAACGGATAGAGCTTCATCAACGCGGGATAACTCTTTACAAAGCCGGATGTGTTCCTGCTTCAGTTGACTTACTGCTGCACTTATCGCTTGATTGGCCATGCCAGATAGTGTAACAAAAATGATTTAAGTAGAGGGTTAGTTTATCTGTCTTGCAGGCAGAGTTATCAATACGAAATGTGGATAAGCTACTCGACCTGAGTAAAGAGCTACCCTGCAAGTTCAGGGCGCTGGAGGCGAAGCAGCGCGAAACCGGCCAACGTGTGCGAATCGGTTACCTGTCCCTCGCGCACCATTTTGTGGAACTCACTCCAGGTAAAGCATCCACGAACAATGTCCTGTTCCTCTTGCTCAGGCCGCGCATCCAGTTGGGTAAGGCCGGTTGCGACAAAGACGTGCATGGGTTGAGTAAGGAAGCCGTACGCGATATAAATCCTGGCCAGGAGTTCCAGCTCATCGGCTACAAGACCTGTCTCCTCGCGTAGTTCCCCAATGGCAAGGTCCTCGATGCTATAGTTCTTCGCCTGCTCCCAAGTTCCCTGGGGAAACTCCCAAAAACGGGCGCCCACGGCGTACTTAAACTGCTGAACCATGTGAACTCTGCCATTCTCGACGGGAATAACCATGGCGGCATCTGGCTTCTCTACGACTCCGAAAATTCCCTCGGAGCCATCGGGCCTCCGAATATTGTCTTCCCGAACGGTCATCCATCGGTTCTGATACACGATGCGCGAGCGAAGAGTCTGCATTGCCACTCCCATAGTGAACTCGATATCGCCTTCACGGTCCGTTTTAGCCACGGCAGGAATCATGGATGACCCTCCTGCCACGGGCGCTGGCGGTTATAATGAGATTCTCCCATGAGCTACACCGTTCTGGCGCGTAAATACCGTCCCCAAAAGTTCGCCGACGTGATCGGACAGGATCACGTTGTTCGTACTCTGAAGAATGCGCTGGAGCAAAAGCGCATCGCTCACGGCTACATTTTCAGCGGACATCGCGGCATTGGAAAGACGACGATTGCCCGTATTCTGGCAATGGCCTTGAATTGTCAATCCAGCGATCGCCCAGTGGCAGAACCTTGCGGAGTATGCGACTCCTGTCGCGAGATTCGCGATGGTTCCGTTGGCGCGATGGATGTGATCGAAATCGACGCCGCCACCAATCGCGGCATCGAAGAGGTTCGTGGCCTGATCGCTACAGCTACAGCTGAACCGGCTCGCGATCGTTACCGGATCTTCATCCTCGACGAGGCCCACCAGGTAACAGATGCGGCTTTCAACGCGTTGCTGAAGACACTCGAAGAGCCGCCACCGTGGGTGGTCTTTATGATGGCGACGACGCAACCCGAGGACATTCCTCAGACCATTCGCTCGCGGTGCCAGCACTTCAGCTTTCATGCTGTACGGTTTGAAGAGATCGTCAACCATCTACGCGAGATCAGTAAGGCCGAGAACCTGGCTGTGGACGAGGATGCGCTGGCATTGCTGGCGGAGGCCGGTGATGGCTCCATGCGCGACGCGCTCAGCATCATGGATCAGGCGATCTCCTGCTGTGGTGACACCCTGACCGCCGAGGTTGTGCGCAGCTTGGTTGGAAGTGTCTCAACCGAAGTTCTGGAGCGCGTTATGAACGCAGTGCATGAGAACTCCAGCGACGAGGTGCTGCGGATTGTAGATAAGTTGATGGTGGAGGGCCAGAGCGCCACCCATTTTGCAAAACAAACAGTTCGCTTTCTGCGCAACGCCTTGGTGGCGAAGGTTGCGGGAATTGAAAGTCCAATTTTGCAGATCAGCGCAGATGAAAAGAAGCGCGTCAATAACATCGCGGCGCAGTTTGGCGAAGAGGAACTTACGCGCTTCCTGCAGATCATGCTGCGCACCCACGGCGACGTGAGTTACAAGCAGGAGCAGCGCTTCCACCTCGAGCTTGGGCTGCTGAAGATGGTGCATGCACAGCGATTACTTCCCTTGGAACAACTGCTGAGCAGCGTGCGTCTGACCGATGCTGCCCCCGTGGCGAGTCCTGCGTCCCGTCCCGCTGCCCCCGTGGCTAGACCAGCTCCGCCGCCAGCCTTTACACAGCGCCCACCGGGGGTTCCCCCCATTGGCGGAGGCGCTTCGCCATTTGGGCAACCCGCCTCGAAGCCCTCTCCATTTGAAGCCGACAAGACCCGCAAGGATCGCGAAAAGATGTCGACCGCGCCGGATTCCGCGACTCCGGTGGCAGCGCCGTCCAGTGTTCCCATGGGTATCAATAGTCAACCCATCCCGGGAGCGTTCGGCCCGGGCATTCGGGCGATGAGCCCGCAGGCAATTCCGGCACCGAGTGTTATGGCGTTTGACAACGGAAGTGCCCTGGCAGTTGCGCCCCGCATGGAGAGTTCGACCGCAGCCCTCGATATGGATGCCATCCGCGAAGCCGTGTTGCAGGCGATGGAGACCGGCGGCTCGCAGATGCTGGTTCATGCATTGGATGAAGGGCAGTGGGCA
>Ga0316227_1004282_pt1 | contig 10843 bp, 11 predicted proteins | sample TBH18019metaG_FD_206012 | JGI IMG/M metagenome (GOLD analysis project Ga0316227, IMG submission 206012) | Freshwater microbial communities from Trout Bog Lake, Wisconsin, USA - TBH18019 | ecosystem: Environmental > Aquatic > Freshwater > Lake > Hypolimnion/Profundal zone | place: USA: Wisconsin... | reverse complement strand
GAACCTGGGAGACGCTGGCAGCAACCAGAACAAAAACAGCCATCTCAATGGATGGCCGTCAATACTGGCTTCAGTGGTGGTCCCGGAGCGACTCGAACGCCCGACCCTCAGATTCGTAGTCTTAATTTGCGACCCTCGGAGTCCCTCGCTGACCCTCGCCAAGCGAATTTCTATAATGTAAACAAAAGACTTACATGTTTGGCGGTTTTTGGCGAGGCTTGACGAGGTTAGATTTCTAGAGTCAAACTAGAGTCAAAATTTCTGGGAGGCCTGAATGGTAGCCACAGCGACCAAAGCGAAGCCCAAGGCCAAGCCCAAGGCGAGGACTCGTGCCAGCGTCAAGCTCTCCCAGAGCGCCGTGGACAAGCTCAACCTCGTCACGAAAGTCACGCGGGTCTGGGACTCCACCGTGCCAGGGTTTCATGTCCGAATCAGCCCAGGCAAGAAGGGCAAGAAGGTTTACTGCGTCTCCTTCCAGCGGCCCGACGGCAAGAAGGTGAACGTCACAATCGGCGTCTGCTCTGCTTGGAAATTCGATAAAGCCAAGGAGAAGGCTCAGGAGCTTCGCAAGATGCATGAGGGAGGGACGGATGCTCGTGCTCATGTGATGGCTGAGCGGAAGGCTGGTGACCTCACAGCGTTGGTTGAAGTCTGGCGAGAGAACTACAAAGGAAAGCTCAAGCCGAGGAGCCGGGTGAGCTATGAGAGCTTGATCAAGACCGTAATTCTGCCGGCCCTGGGCTCCCGAACCGTGAAGGATCTAACCTACGCGGACGTGAGTAAGCTCCATGCGAAGGAGAGCAAGGAGCACGAAACCAACGCGAATCGTGCGGTTGCTGTGCTCTCTCGCTTAATGTCGATCGCAGAGAAGGAGGAGTGGAGACCGAAAAGCTCGAACCCTTGCCAGGATATCGAGAAGAATGTCGAAAAATCGAGGAGTCGAACCTTCAGTGCGGCTGAACTTTCGCGGTTGGATACCAACATGCGAACTCTGGTTGACCAGCAGAAGCTGGATCCGTCTGCCATGGACTTGATCCGATTTCTGGCGTTATCCGGCCTGCGAACCAGCGAGGCCAAGGAACTCTGCTGGAAGTCCGTGGACATGGCGGCAAATACCATGCGCTTCGATGACCACAAGACTTCCGACGACACGGGAGCCAAGGTGCTTCCGCTCAATACCCATCTCAAAGAAATCCTGAAGAGACGGCAGATCGACAACACCAGCGCCTACGTTTGGCCGACTCTCAAACTGGAACCATCAGAGCCGGAGGAGTCTGAAAAGCCCAAGGAAGACTCACCGCTCGTCGGCTTGGCCAAGATGTGGGCTCGGATCTGTGAGATCGAAGGCGCGAACTTGGTCGATGTGACACCCCACGACCTGCGGCGGACCTTCATGAGCATCTGTACGGAGTTGGGCAACCCCATTGCGATCGGCGACACGCTCCTTGGACACTCCCTCGGAAAAATTCAAGACACGTATGTGAACCTCAGCCCGGATGGGATTCTTGCCATCGCCTCTCAGCAGACCTCGGACTGGATCGCGGCGGCTCTCAAAGGCGCGAACCCCAAGCTTGGCAAGAAGGTTGAGGCGGCCAAGAAAGCAAAGACGGGCAAAAAGACCAAGAAGTAGCCCCACGGCTGGCTTACACGGGGTTTCTTCGAGCTTGTGTGGAGATCACGCCAGATGAGGAGGATTGCCACCAGGCCGATCCCTGCTTCTGTCAGGGGCGGTCTGAGGCCTTCCACTCCTCTCCATTTTCGTCTTGGGGGCCAAGTGCGGCGGAGGCATCGTCTTCACCGGAGACATTGAGGAACTCATTGGGAGTGCCGACCACCCAGCCAGCGGCCTCTAACTTCGCCTGCTTCGCCTTGTCCATGTCACCCTCCTGGCGGATGCCACCTTGATCAACTGGGAAATCACTCCCAAACCCGGCCAGCCGGGTTCCATCCGGCATCTGCCCCCGACTCTATGCACCGCCTGACGAGTGGGCCAATAAAGGCCTGCACCTCTGCCACCACAACCTCATAGGGCGGCGCTACCAGGCTTCTGGACCGCATGTAGGAATCCCAGACCCGCTTGAGGTTCTGGTCAGTGCCATAGCTCGGCTGGAGAGCGCTGGCATCCAGTCTCAACACACTCTCCGTTCGCCCTGCCAGCCCGGCTCGGTAATCCGCCGTGGTTCGCAGAGCCTCGGCGATGGCTTGCAGGCGAAGCTGGAGCCCCGTCTTCGAGACCACCCAAAGATCAAAGATGTCTTTGGCCCGTGTCGTAGCCAGCCCTCTCACGAGGACTGTTTCGACCTTTTCTGCGAGGTAGGTCTCCACGGGGTAACCCAGCACCGTTCCACCCTGGAAACCATCCAGCATTGGCCGGAACTCGATCAAGCTTGGACCAGGGGTGATGGGATCGCCAAAGCTGAGGTCCAGCTTGATGTTGCGGGCGTGCTTGGGGCCAAAACGAAAGGGAATGGTGAAGCGGCGGCAGGGATACCCGGTGTCCTCCCGGATGTCTTCCGAGGTCATCAAGGACGGCTGAAACTCCAGGCGATCACCCAGATCAATCGACAGAATCTCTGTGAGGACCGTTTCCAATGCTTCCCCAGGAAGGCGGAGGGTCAGGAAATCCAGATCCTCCGTCGGGCGATTCCAGCGCTGGGTCAGGAGGTAGAGCAGGATGCCGCCCTTCAAGACCAACTGGTCCCGGTAGCGGCTCTGGGCCACCCGAGCAAGGAAGCGCTCCAAAACGAAGAGCACCTGGGCGTTCTGGACGCTCTGCCCGTCCTGGCGCTGATTGTTCAAGCGCATAAGGACGCTGTCAGGGCTCTTGGTGTCGCGTTCCTTCTTCATGAAATGAGGACCGAAAGATAGCCGCGCAGCGTGGTTTTGACCCGACAAACCGTTTCCCACTGGATCAGTTCATCAGGTCGACCCCCCTGCCGTAGGAAGGTCTTCAGGGCTTCGAAGGCGACATCGACTCCGACCTTATCCCGGAATCGGAGGGCGTCACAGACGGTCTTCGCCTTGGAATAGATCCGGACCTTGGTCCCACCGATCTTGATGGTCTCGATGCCAGCAGCCTGTGGCCCAGCTTCAAGGCGGATGAACCGGGTCGGGAAAGCCATCCTGGGAACCCAGGTGGTCTTCGGGATGGCGATCCAGGTTTCCCCTGGGATGGTCGTGGTCAGCCCGTGATAGGACAGGGCAGAGACCAGACAGATGACCCCCTCCGGAACGGCCAGGCAGGCGTCTGCCAGGTCCTGATGAGCCCAGGTGCCCCGTGTGGCCGAACGATAGACCCCAGGCCGCAGCTTCTGGAGAAGGCCTGAGTGCGCCATGCGAAGGACAGCGGTCTCCCTCCCCCTGCGCTTAGCAGTGGCGAGCGTGACGACCTCCTTTCTTAGCTCTGGCAGGCCTTTGAGCATGGTCATTGCCTCCTTTCCTACACACTAAAAATAGTGTGAATGTTTTCAGGCGTCAAGAGACCCTTCTTGTTTCCTTGCTAGGGAACTGTGTGGCACAATCATTTGACTCAACCGAGGATCCGCAAAGATCTCTGGGTGGTCAGGTTGTATCCTCAACCCTGTACCCTATGAGCGGCACTTCGTGCCGCTCATAGGGTCGTGATTTTACCATAAAATCCTGATTTTGTCAAATCATCTGGACTCCAAAAGCGAGGTTCAAGGCCAGCCCTGCCCTTCTGGCCGACGACTCTCGGTTGCTGTGATCGAACTCGTCCTGGATGAAGGTGCCGCAGTGCTACAGCACACCCGGCAAACTCAAGGGAGGTAGCAGGCACCTCCCTTCCATTCCCCCTCATTCCCGTCATGGCAGCCAAGAGCGACGCAGGGCGGAGCCCGCAAAGCGCAGCGGCCCGGAAGACGGAGGGCTCCCTCTGGGAGACCGTCTTCCGGGCTTGCGGGTTCCGACCGAAGGCGCAGCATCCTCGCCTGGACGGGAAGGAGGGGACCTTCCTTAGAAGCAGGAAGGCCTCCTGCCCTTCAGCCGAAGCTCAGGCAGCCACCTCCTCATCCGCGCCTCGCACCTGACGACCAAGAATGAAATCGGCAGCCTTTTGGGCGCGGGCGGCGGCAGTCACAAAAGCGCTCGGATCCATCCGGAGCTTCTCCATCCACCCCTGGAGATAGGCTGCCTGGTTTGTGAGTACCGCCTGGTCAATGCCTGCCTCGGCACACAGGAAGGCCGCGCAAAGCTCCGCCACCAATTCTTCCAGGGAGTAATCCTGACCGCCGAAATGCGAGCCAGCCATGAGTTCCTTCCGATGCAACCGGCTGGTGTGGCCGGTGGCATGACCCGCCTCGTGGAAAAGGGTCTCGTAGAATCCCTCGGCGCTCTCGAAGGCCCCACGGGGCGGCATCTTGATCTGGTCGAAGCTGGGGGAATAGCACGCTCGGTCTCCGCCGTAGACCAGTTCTGGGCGCTGCGGCATGCTCTCCCAGAGCGCTTCCGCAGCCTGGATGGGGTCAAAGCCTCCAGCAGGAGGTACTGCCTCCGGGAGCGTCGATGGAAGCCTGCGAACTTCGCGATGGGGCTGATCGGGTTCGGCAAGGAGGTGGAGAAGAACTTGCTTGAGGCCACTTCGCCATTTGTCTTCAGCACCGTCAACGAACGCACCATCCTGCGCCTCCTGAAGCTCATTGCCTGCGATAACGCCAAGATCGGAACCTACGCCAAGCTGGTGGACGACCGGAACGAAACGGCTCATCCGAACGGCAACATTTTCTTCAGCACCCAGGCGGCGCTCGACACCAAAATCACCGAGATCCTGCGTATCGTGCAGGAGATTCAGTCCCATTCCAGGCCGGTCATCGAGCACTGCTACCGGGAGTTCCTGGTGTCCAGCAACGACGCCGATGAGCGTGAATACCCGGATTCAGAGGATCAAATTCGAGAAGTGCTGATCCACGGAAACTACCTTTCACAGCGCGACTTGGACATCTGCCGTGGATTTGCGCTCTCGGGCCTGGTGGCAGAACCAGGTTTCTTGGGGATTCAGGACCTTCATCAGGCACTTCAGGCGGCCTACCCCACAGCGGAATGAGGCGGGCCAAGGCGATCAGAGGGGTGGGACAGGATCACCGATCCCACCCCTCCGCCGCCCGGAAGCTGTGCCAGCGGTCGCCGCCAATTACCATGTGGTCCGCCAGCGGCACCCCCAGGCTCTCACCGGCAGAGCGTAGGCGGGTCGTGAGGGCCATATCCTCGCGGGAGGGCGTGGGATCGCCCGAAGGGTGGTTGTGCCAAGCCAAGGCAGTGGTGGCCCCGAACCGGAGGGCTTCCCGAAAGAATTCGCGGGGACTAATGAGGCAGGCGGTGGCGGTTCCATGGGCCAGCACGCGGTCCGCCAGGAGGTCACCTTTGGCATTGAGTGCCAACATCCCGAAGCGCTCTTCGGTCCAGCCTTGGACCTTTGGCAGTAAGTAGGTCCCAGCGCTGCGCGGAGAACTGATCCGTGGACGATCAAACCCGCCACGGGTGCTGCGGCGATGAACCTCCTGAAGGATGGCGAAGCGAGCCATCTCGGCCTTGGTTAGGCCCAGGTTGTGAAGCTCGGCAGGCCCCATGGCCACCAGTCGTCCAAGGCTTTCTGCCTGGGAAAGGATGCTCTCGGCGCGACCAGGTCGGGCGCGGTTCAGCATGGCCTCTATGATCTGGGCGTCAGACAGGGCCTCAGGACCATACATGGCCACGCTCTCGGCGACGGGGAATGACTTGGATGATGGAGACCCAGGAAGCACCTGCTGGTCGAAGAGAGGAAGGCTGGAAGGAGTCATGGCGTTTCTCCGTGCCCACCGGGTCGGGGCACGACAACGCCGGGGTCCCCCGCTCCCCAGGGCTGGACCGGGATCGAACCGGGTAACGCAGAGAACCGGGCAGAGCGCGGGTAAGGCCGCCGTGGCGCGGGAGAAGGACATCCGGCAGTGCCTGACACGGGAAAGGGCACGGAAGCCTTGGCCCCCATGCCCCCGTTCAACGAGCAGTAACCTATGCTGACTGGATCCCCAAGCGCCGTGCCGCCTCCGCTGTGTTGGTAGCCTTGTTGGCGGAGTGGCTCATCAGGTGCTTGATGCTCTCGCTCAGGTCGATGCCATGCTCCTCGAAAACCTGCCTCACTGCGCAGAAATCGGCATCAGGCGGAGGCAACAGGACGGCGGCTCGGAGCACCGCCAGAACCGAGCCGTGTTCGCTCACCAACGGCAGCATGGCCCGAGCCATGTCCGCCGGAGATACGGCTCGGTCAAGCAGCGTCTCGGCAATGTCGGGCCAAAGGCGCTTCTTGGCCCGCTCGGCGGTCGCCAAGGCCTGCAACTCCTGGATGTTCTTTTGGGTCATAGCCATTCCTCCTCTGAAGGGGTCGGAGATTCGACCCTGGGGTTTTGGGGTTGGGACGGTCGGGACGGTTGGGACGGAGGACTTTCCAGTCGAATGGCCTCCAGCAATTCCAGTCCTTGGATAGATTCCACGGGTGAAGCGTCCTCTTCGACCAGCACTGGCGTATCGCGATCCGGGCTGGGTTCAGCAATCTCCTGGAGGGCCTTGGCCGCGAGTTCCTCGGCCTCCTCCCAGGGATCCCGCTGAGCCACGGGCTCACCCAGCGGTGTGTGAGGGATGTCCAGACTCAAGGGCAGCCAGTAGGTGTAGCCATTCGATCTCGCAATGGCCGCACGCTCATCGGACCACTTTCCCCAGGCATCGATGGGTACGAGATCTACCGGGCTTTCGGTCTCCTTGGTGTGAGGGTGATGGCCCCTGATGACCCGGATCCACCGGCCCAAGACCCGCGTCAGCAGTTCCCGAGACTCTTCCTCGGCGTTGCGGCAAAGCCAGATTTTCGAACCGAACGACTGGGCTACTGCCTGCCACTGGTCGGCATAGGTATCCTTGAGAAGGCCGATGGTTTGAAGTCCCGCCGCAAAGGACACGCCCTTGCTGCGAAGCAGAATGAGGCTTCGGACAATGTTGGGAAGCCTTCCGGCGTCCCCGAATTCATCGAGCAACAAGACGATTTTCGAAGCTCCTTCTGGACGATTTCTGAGCCTACCGAGGGCCATGGCCCAGAAGAGGTGAACCGGCGCTCTCAGTGCATCGGAATCCTCGCAATTCATCACCCACCCACCCCTGACGAGGAAATCGTCCAAGGTGACGGTGCTCTCTCCCTCCGTGATGGCGGCCACCCTTGGGGACTCCCACCGGGCCAGCGTCGCCACCAGATCCTGCATCACGGGAACCTGACTCTTCGGTTCCGAAAGCAGGTCGCGCCAGATTGGGTCCAGAAGGTCGAGGAAGGGTTCCAGCCGCGTCCTGCGCAGAGTTCGTGAAATCTCCTGGAGGCTCGGCCAAGGTTGAGCACGCAGGATTGCGCCGAATAGTACCCGCGAAAGCTCTCGCACCCACGGGTTGGCATCCCTGGGATTGACCGGGAAAACGTAATTCGTGATCAGGTCGAAATCATCTGCGGTACGGATCTCCCGCATGAAATTTAGGACGCCACTTCGCGAGTGGTGACCCCGCACATCGAGCCCCCAGACGGGGCGATCCGGGAAACGGTCACGCAGGGGAAGCTCCGCCTTTGAATCCTGATAAATCCATGGTATTAAAAGACTTATCATCATGTGGCCATAAATCGTGGTGGTCTTGCCCGATCCCTGCATACCCAGCAGCAGAACGTGGCGACTCAGAACCTCCCAACGCAGGGATAGCAGAGTGAGATTACGAGCCTTTCGTTGTGCTGCTTGAAGCTCGCGGCGGGAGACCTTCGATTTGTCTCGAAAGGCGAGGAGGAAGCACGCGGGACGGCCATCTCCAACATGTTTCCCATCCACGACGTCCCAGCGTCCAAAATCTTCGGGAAGGTCGCGGAATTGCGCGTCAGGGCGGCCTGCGCCGCGCTTGAGGTGCTTGGGGTGGCGATCCCAAAGGAGCCACCCCATGAACCCGAGGGCCACGATGCCAATGCTGAGCCAGGTGAGTCGGCGTGGCTCCTCGGCGATCCAGATTTGGAAGGGGACAGACTGGCTAGTCGCCTGTAGGGCGTAGCCGAATCCCATCAGCGCGACACACAGGGGCAGGAAGCCTTTGGTGGCGCGGACCAGGATCCAACGGCTCCATGGCGAATGTCCTCGCTCCAGCCACCAGCGAGGGTCAGCACTGCCAATTACACTCCAGCGGATCAGGGTGATCAGCAGGCCCAAGAGGCCGCAGATCGAGATCAGCCATCCGGTGGAATGCCAGATCGCGAGCAGCCGCAGGATGCCATCCACCGTCATCGCTCCACCTCCATGCCCCGACCGCTGGGGCGCGCACTACGGGCGAGGTCCAAGGCCAGACGAAGCGCCACGGAGATGGGCGAGGCTGGGAGCACGCCAGCCAGTTGAAGAGCGCGGCGAAGTTCAGGTGGCAGAGTCTGGGAGACAAGGCGCGCCGGACGCCCTGAAGCTGCATCCGTGAGGGCTTGCAATTGGTAGGGTGTGGCTTCCCTGATGGCACTGCGGGTGAGACTGGTCATGCCCTCCGCAGAGACTTGCGCGGTCCTCACCACGCCTCTTCTGGCTTCCTGGGTGGCGGCGGCCAGATCCTGGCCCGCCTGGCGCAAGCCCGTGGCCAGGCTAGCGCCGCCAGTAAAGGGGGCTGCAACCAAGCCGACGGCCAGGGAGGCGCTGCCACGGGCACAGTGGAGACTGCTGCGAGCAGCCGCCTTGGCAGCCTCCATGGCAGCCCTGACGGTGGCTTGAGCCGTTTCGGTGGCCAGGGTCACGGCCACACGTGCCCCAGCCCTGAGTGGGCGTGGGGCTCCCAGCTCCTGGAGTGCGGCATCCAGCGCAGTCCTGGAGACCTGACCTGTGGCTCTGGTCGCCTTGCTTGCCTGCCTTCCAGAAGCTCCAAGAACCTGCGTGATACGCCCTTTGGCCGTCAGCATCTGGCGATGGCGTTCCCGCCGGTCCAGGCGGTGGAGGGCTGCTGTGCGGCGGAACTCGGCCCGCTCCTGTTCTGCCCTGTGTTCTGGACTTCCCACAGTGCCTCGCGACTCGTAGCGCGACTCGGCGGTGGCTAGTTCGAGCAAGTACCGCTGCTCAATCAACTCCCGGCTCTTCTTCTCGTAGACTCGCCCGACTTCGGATTTCTTCTCGGGTGCGGCTGCTCGGACGGCCTCGCGGCGGTGACGCTCGTGCTCCTGCTGCTGGCGGATCAGCAACTGAAGCTGCGCTTTCTGCTCCTGGAAGCGGCGGTGTGCCTCCCAGTCGTTGATCCGGCCTGCGTCTTGGAAGAATTCCTGGTCCCAGGCGCGTTGAACTTCGCCGTGCCGCCCCAGGGCACGGGCGTTTTGCGGACCCTTTACAGGCAGGTGGAAGTGAAACCTGCCGCCCTGCTCGTGCAGGGCAAGGAGGTAGGGCCTTCCCTGCGCATAGGTCTTCGCCAGGCGATGTCCAGTTGCCAACGCTGCCGCCCTGGGATCATCCGGACGCCGGGCGCGAATGGCATTACATTCTGCGAGGCTGGGAGCGATCACGATCTCGTGGTACTCAGCGTCTTTCCCCAAAGCCTCGATGGCTTGCTCTATCGTCAGTTCCGTTTCAGCGGCTCCCGTGATCACGACGGCATCGCGGTCGTGTTCGGCGGCGAGGTAATAGACACGACGGTCGAAGCGGGCAGGAGTCATCCTTCCTAACCTGCCAGGCGTGAATCCGGGGAGGATCATCGGCATCAGCCTTCTCCCCGGAGCGCCTGCATCTTGGTCTTGGCGCTGGCCGCGATCTCGGCAGCCCGGGGGCTGGATTCCGCTATGCCCAGCAGGTGGGCATAGACGAGTTGAGACAGCCCAACGATCCCCGCCTGGGTCTGGAGGATCTGGGCTTCACGCTCGGCTTGGCCGTTCTCCACGCTCCGCAGGATGCTCACTAGAGCTTCGATGCGGGTGGCGATCCGAGCTTGCTGCTCCTGGACGACCACCATGGAGCGTGCCAGAGCATCCAACCTGGAGGCGGATCCCTCCTCTAGCTCCCGCTGGCGAAGCTCAGCAAGGAGCGTCCGGAGTGCCTGGGTGAGAGAGCAGCCCTGGCGGTCTGCCCAGGCTTCCAGAGCGGTGTAGGCCTCGCGACCGATGCGGGCATGCACCACGTTTTTGGCGCGGGGTTGGGCCTGCTGCGTCATGGCTTTTCCTCTCGAATGTGGCGGAGGTTGGCGCGTTCGCCAGGCCTGGCGTCACTTCTTGGTGCGGCCCAATCCGCCGCGAATCTGAGCCTTAGGCCGAAGGCCCCACAGTCATGCGCCACGCGGAACTTGCCACCCTTCGGGTCGATCACGGATCGCCTCCCCAACACCAGCATTTCCACAGGTTTGGGGCCTAATCGCCAACACGCAAGGGCCTACTTTTTTGCCAAGGCTTCGCGAGGCAGGGCGAGGAAACTTCATGATTTCAATCACAGCGAGACCGAACCTCGATGCTCGATCGAACCCCGCCCTCCCGAGTTCCTGCGACCTCCCGCTGCCACATCTCAGGGAAGCAGAACGCCTCCCGGCTGATGAAGATTGCGGAGTGCCGGGCTAACCAACCGAGAAGGGGCAAATCCCCCGATGGCTGGCTCTAGATGCAGGCTGGTATTGCATCTTCAGAAAATTCGGAACCGTAGAGTCAAACTAGAGTCAAAAATCAAAACAGCCACCTTGTGGGTGGCTGTAAGTGTTGATTTGATGGTGGTCCCGGAGCGATTCGAACGCCCGACCCTCAGATTCGTAGTCTGATGCTCTATCCAGCTGAGCTACGGGACCGCATTGAAAGAACGATTCTACCGGATCTGCGCGGGGTGTCCATCCCAAAGGCTCAGAG
>Ga0316227_1004280_pt1 | contig 10845 bp, 12 predicted proteins | sample TBH18019metaG_FD_206012 | JGI IMG/M metagenome (GOLD analysis project Ga0316227, IMG submission 206012) | Freshwater microbial communities from Trout Bog Lake, Wisconsin, USA - TBH18019 | ecosystem: Environmental > Aquatic > Freshwater > Lake > Hypolimnion/Profundal zone | place: USA: Wisconsin... | reverse complement strand
CTGCCTATCCGCCACTGACCCCAGTGGCAGTCTCTTCCAAAACCTCATCTGGCGCGCAATTCGCACGTTTGAAAGAAATATCGTGCGCGTCAAAATTCGACGAGCTTATTTTGGTGCCAAGTTTTGTGACGAGCCTCCGTTGATGCTCACGGCCCGAACGCACGGATGCGCTGAACGCGGTCACGTACACCGCCGCCGCTACTTTTCAGACACCGAAGCCATCGAGTCGTGCTTCGGCACGAGCCAGCTTCAATTCAATGTCATGAGCTTTGGCGTTCGCTTGGTCAAACTGTTCGCGGAGGCGGGCAATTTCGGCGGCGTGGGATGTCTAAAGCTTCTCGATTCGCTCAAGCGCCTCGGCGAGTTTCAGCGCGTGAGTCTCGCCGGCAGCCCGGGCTCTGGTGATTTCCTGGGTGTTCGGGGGTGACCACGACGGCGGCAGCCAGTGAGGCACCGCCCCACAACAAGGAGCCGCAGCCGAACATCGGCAACCCCCGGCTGGCCGCTGCCCAAGAAACCGCGTGCGGTCAGCAAGCAGATGCACAGGGACGCCAACCAGGTGAAAAACCGGTTCAGCAGCACCATCAGCGCGCGCGATTCATAGACCGTCCGCAGATCGGCGACCCACAGCGCGGCTATCGCCACGAGCAGCAGTTGAATGGGCAAGACGAAGCCTTCAAACAACAGGACAATGCCGTGCGCAAATACCTCAAGCCCGACCTGGTCATCATTGACGACATGGGCCTCAAAGCGCTGCCCTCCAACTCCGGCGAATACCTCCTGGAAGTCATCATGCGCCGGTACGAAAACCGCTCCACCATCATGACCAGCAATCGTCCGCTTGAAGACTGGGGCAAGCTCCTGAGCGACGTGCCCACCGCAGGCGCTATCCTCGACCGCTTCCTGCACCATGCCATCCTCATCGCAATCAGCGGGCGCAGCTACCGCGGCCCTCGCTGGCGGCGCTGCCGCCCCTGCCACCAGAGGCAAGCGCCAGACGCCCTCCGCAGCCCCGGAAGCCGCCAACCCCGGAAAGTCGGATCAGGAGAAGGGGAAATGAGTTTTTCGCATTTGCCGTGGCTTGCATTGGCATCGCTTCAAGGCATTCGCCCCGCCCAGAGCGCACTCTGGACGGAGCGGGAATGCACATGGCAATCTTACGGGCCAATCCGGCGCTCGGGTTGCGCTCCCGCAGAGCCCTATCCTCCGGAAGGCATTGAAAGTCGAACACAGCCCGGCCCGGATGTCTGCGCGCGCCGGTGCGAAAGCGGTCTGATTTGACCGAAATGAAAAGGGACAGTCCTGCGGCATTAGACTTGCTACCGAGTGCCGCCTTTCACGAGGGAAGAAGAACGTTTGGTCGACAAGATTTAAGAAAATTCCAAAGAAAAAGTCCACTTTCAAACCGGTCAACCGAGACCAGTTTCAGAACGGTCCCCACAAGCGCGCCTTTCAGGACTGCAAGAGCGAACTGGAAATGGCGCAGTACGAGGTGCGCACATGGAGAGGATGGCATCATCACATGGCGCTGGTCTGCCTGGCCATGCTCTTCATGCTCAAGGAACGCATCTTGGCGGAGCCCGATGTCCCGCTGCTTAGCCCGAGTTTCTCAAAAAAAGGGCCAAAATCGCCGATTTTTGGAAAAAACATTCGTAAGTCGTTGATAATCAGTGGGTGTTTTCTGATTTCAAAATGTAGTGCCTAATTCGTAAATGCGTATTGGATTTTTTATCCGCCTCCCCTTATTTTCCCGGCGTGTATTTCCGCACCAAATCAATCAAGGGCACCCCGCTGGTGCAGCTCGTCCAGTCTTATCGCAACGCCGAGGGGCTGCCTCGCCAGCGCGTTATCGCATCCCTGGGCGACGCGAAACTCCCCGAAGCGGAAAAGCCGTCGATCGCACGGGCCGTTGAACGACACTTGCAAGGGGATCGCAATCTCTTGGAGAGGGAGTTGTCGGAGGAGGCGGCCTCTTGGGTGGCGCGTCTGGTTCGACTTGCCGAGTCCTCGAAGTCGGCGGCGCCAGTGACAAGCGCCAGCCTCGATGGCGTTCTTCTCGATGAAATCCAGACCAGCAACGTCGTTCAACTGGGGCCTCAATTGGTGGCCCGCCAGGCTTGGGAAGAGTTGCGCTTCACGCCGATGCTCCAGGAGCTGGGCTTGAGCGCCGGCCAGATCGCCACGGCGCAACTCATGATCGCCAATCGCCTCATTGAGCCCTTGAGCGAGTGGGCGCTCATCGATTGGTCGCAGCGCACGGCGCTCCCGGAGCTGCTGGGCCTGCGGATGACAAAAACCTCCAAAGATCGCCTTTATAGGACCAGCGACGAGCTGCTCATCCACCGCAAGGCTATCGAAGAGAAGCTGCGGGAGAAAGAAGCCGATCTCTTTTGCCTGAGCCGCAGCGTGATCCTCTACGACGTCACCAACACCCACTTTGAAGGGCTTTGCCAGAAAGACCCGAAGGCCCGGCACGGCAAGAACAAGCAAAAGCGCAACGATTGCCTGCAGGTGGCGGTCGGAATCGCCTTTGACGAACATGGGCTGCCGCTGGCGCATGAGGTTTTCGAAGGGAGCATGGCCGACACGAAAACTCTGGAAATCCTCCTGGACCGGCTTGAAATCAAGGAGGGCGGGCTCAAGCCGGTGGTGATTCTCGATGCGGGTTTCGCCTCGAACTCAAACATCGCGATGCTCAAGGAGCGGGGCTATTGCTACCTGGTCAACGTCACGCGCGCAAGCCGCGCCAAGCATGCGGAGTCTTTCGAGAAAGAAACCTTCGAGCCATTGCCCGGACGCAACCAGGAGCAAAAGGTCGAGGTCAAAAAGATCGCCGATCCGGAGGACGAAGCGAGCCAGTTGGTGCTCTGCCGCAGCGCGCAGCGGCGCCTCAAAGAGGAGGCGATGGTCTCCAAGGCCGAGGTGCGTTTTTTGGCCGACATAAAAGCCCTGGAGAAACGCATCAAAAATGGCCGGCTCAAGCAGGCGGCCCTCATCGAACAAAAATCGGATCGCTCCAAAAGAAGCATCCGCGCATCCAGCGTTTTTATGCCATCAGCTATCACGAGGGCGAGTTGCTCGCTGTGCGCAATGAGGACAAAATGAAGGAGGCGCTCAGTCTTTGTGGCGACTATGTCCTGAAAACCGACAAGGCCCTGGGAGCCCCCCAATTGTGGGAGCTTTATATGACTTTGCTAAAAGCCGAAGCGGGATTTTGCATGCTCAAAGGATCGCTGGGACTGCGTCCGAACTATCATCAATTGGAGGGTCGCGTGGACGGGCACATTTTCATCAGCGTGCTCGCCTACCACCTGCTGAGTTGGGTGCGCCAGCGTTTTGAATCGTGCGGGGACATGCGGGAGTGGACAACGATCCGGCGGCTCCTGAGCACCCACAGTTTGGTGTCCACCTGCCTGTCATTGACGGATGGGCGCATCGTCAACGTGCGCAAACCGAGCGTGCCCGATGCCGAGCAGGCGCTGGTTTACAAGATCCTGGGAATCGATTGGAAAAGCGCATTCCCGACCGTGAAAACGGAAATGAAATCATGACGACTTGGTAGTGCCTTTTGCCGAAATCGTGCGCTGTAGCCCGGTAGCGGCCAAAAAATAAGAAACTTGGGTTAGCGCCCGGGATGTCGTCGAACTATTGGCTTTTTACCTGCCGCGCCGCAGCCGCGATCCAGACGAGGTTTTGCGCTCTCTTCATGCGCGTCACGCCAAATGCGCCCGAGCGATCGCCAGCCATGGAGAAAACCACCGCGTAACATAACAAAGTAGACTAGAGCTTGTTCACGTTGTTAGAGCCGAAATTTGACACCCAGATGTTAACCCCATCGAAGCAGATTCCCCAAGGGGAGCTTCCCACGTTATAGGTGCCAAGAGCGGCTCCAGTAATATCGGAGATCTTTGTCACGTTATTCGCAGTGGAATCCACCACCCAGATATTGGCACCGTCGAAGCAAATTGCTTCAGGGTTACTTCCCACATTGTAGGTGCCGAGGACGGTCCCGTTGCTAGCGAGGAGTTCGCTCACGTTGGCGGAGCCGTTATTCGCCACCCAGATATTTTCTCCGTCGAAGCAGATTGCGTTAGGGTTAGTTCCTACGTTGTAGGTGCCGAGGACGGTCCCATTCCTGGCAAGAAGTTCCGTCACATTGTTTGAGTTATAATTCGCCACCCAAATATTCGCCCCGTCACAGCAGATTGCAATCGGTCTGGTTCCTACATTGTAGGTGCCGACAACGATCCCGTTGCTGGCAAGGAGCTTGGTCACGGTGTTGGAAGCCGCATTCGCCACCCAGATATTGGTCCCGTCGAAGCAGACTGCAAAAGGTTGGGATCCCACGTTGTAGGAGGTGACGACCCCGGTGCTAACTGCGATCTTGCTCACGTTGGCGGAACCGTTATTCGCCGTCCATATATTGGCTCCGTCGAAGCAGATTGCGTCAGGACCGGTTCCCACAGAATAGGTGTGGATTATGGTCCCGTTGCTAGCGGCAAGCTCAGTCACGCTTGAGGAGCCCAAATTCGCCACCCATATGTTCGCCCCATCGAAGCAGATTCCGGTAGGGTAGGTTCCTACGGCAAAAGTAGTAATGCTGCTCGGCGTCCACCATTTCAAAAGAGCCACCTGTTGAGTCGCTGCAGCGTTCGCACCCGCCGGTCCTGCTGGGCCCGCCGGCCCCATGGCTCCCGTTGACCCCGTGGCTCCCACTGGTCCTGCTGGGCCCGCCGGCCCCATGGCTCCCGTTGACCCCGTGGCTCCCACTGGTCCTGCTGGGCCCGCCGGCCCCATGGCTCCCGTTGACCCCATGGCTCCCACTGGGCCGGCAACGCTAATCGATGCCCATTTCGCACCAGTCCCTGGCGTAGAACTGTTTTTAGAAGTCAGGCTAATGAAAAATTGTCCTTGATATTTAACGACCGATCCTGCGGCGTAATCTTTTCTTGCAACGTAAGCGCCGTAGAAACTCAACGGATCGGAGGTTGCCAACCCCGTAGAGACGAAGAGAGCCAGAATCGCCGATATGGCGAGAGAAAGGAACCAAGAGTTTCTCATAGCAATGTATTAGTTTTGAAGATGTTGTCGGAGCGTGATTAAAAAGGGGGCCTCGCTGTTCAGGGTGGGTTTAGAGGGAAGGCACAAAAAGTAATGATTCTGATCTGAACGCGCACGCGATATCGGCGGTGGCGAGCAGGGCGAGCGCCGCCCCGGCGGACCGTTTCAGCAGGCTGGAGATGGAAGGCATAGAATGGAAAGGGGTGAAGGCTGGTGTTTTTTGCTCCGGTCAATGCAGGCGCGGCGGCGAAGGGTTTCGACCGACGCGGCCCGCATTTCGCAGATTGCACCTGAGTAAACCATGGGGCGCATTGTCCGTCTTCCCGGCTGCGGCATGTTTTTATCGTCTGCGGCAGTGAAAATCACCGTGCGCATCCGGTTGCCGCTGTTTTCCCCCCACGAACACAAGGGTCGGTGTCCCCGCTGGACACGGCACGGCGCGTCGAGCCGTCAACAGACCGATACTTGACGGAAAGCCGGGGAAGCGTGAGAATTTCAGCCATGACCACGGTCGCCGAAATTGAATTCGCCATTGAGCACCTGCCCGTTGAGCAGGTGCGGGAGGTTGCTGCCTGGCTGGAGGAATACCAGGCAGCCATCGCCGCATCCGGGGAGGTGTTTGCGATGCTCGATGCGGAGGAAGGCGAAGGCAGTCAATGGCACGACCCGAAGTGACGCGCGGGGAAATCTGGCTCGTTGACATGGGGATGGCGCAGAAAATACGGCCTGTTGTCATTCTCAGCGTGGCGTATCTCGACCACGAGCGCGCATTGATCACCTACGTGCCACGAACCACCAGTTTACGGAACACACGCTTTGAGGTCGCCCACGAAGCCAAGGGCTTTGACCACGGAGCGTTCGATGCGCAGAGCATCGGGACCATGCCCTCCGCGAAGCTGGTGCGGCGCATCGCTGTGCTCAATGAGGGAATCCTGGTTCAGGTTGAGAATGCCGTGAGGTCGTGGCTCGCTCTTTAACCGACCGCGTCATCCACGCTCCCATGGCTTTTGTGCGCCGCGCGGAGGGGCGCGGACTTGTTATTGACACGCTCGATTGGCGCCCTCGCTTTCCACGGTTTCCTCAGCCAGCGTTCTCAGGACATCCTCCGACACGAAGGCGCGCAGCGGAGCAGCCCCCTCCCTGTATTGGCTGGGGGTGATTTCGGCGTGTTTGCGAAAGCCGACGTAGAACCGCGAGATCGAGCCGAACCCGCACGCGAAGGCGATATCGGCGATCGGTTCCCGGCTGCCGCGCAGCATTTTCATGGCGACGGAGATGCGGAACCCGGGCCAGCCAATCGGTGAGGCTGATTCCGAGGTGTTCACGGAAAAGCTTTCGCAACCAGCGCTGGGATACGCCGAGTTCCTTTGCGATCACATCCGGGGCGGTGAGGCTTGAGTCGGCAAAGTTTGTTTTCAAGTAGTTGATCGCGCCAAAAAGAGCCGCCGGCAGGGCATGCGGTTCTGGCGCGCCGTCGAGACAAAGCAGTCGGTTCTCCATGCATGACGCAACGGTAGCCACCATATGGAGCAGTCCGTGGATTTGCCGTTCCGACCGGCTTTCGGTGTCCTCCAGCACCTCGGCGAGCCGCGGCGGCAGAGCCGTTCCGCCCCCTTCCTTTTCGAAGAACCGCTGGAGATTCGCGACCGCATCCGCGTTGTTGAACGGGGATTGGGTAACGCCTCCGATGATGAGCAGTCCGACGGGCCTTTTCAAAATCGACAGGGGCAACGCCGCATGGAGAATTCCCGCCGCGCACGACGACCGAACGACTCCGCCGGAGTTCGGCATATTGGAGCGGAGGGCGCAATGAACGCGCAGGCAGTGCGTGCGGGTGTGTTTGGAAACGGCGACGAACGCGCGGCAGAACGGATGTCCGTGGGCATGCTTGAGGATTTCATCCACCGGCAGCGGGGAGAGCGGGGCAAGCCAGATTCGAACTCCGGTGGCGTCCTGAAAGCTGCCGAGAAGGCTCCTTACGAAAGGATCGCCGTCGAGCCGGTTAAAAAGCGCCGCAACATGGGCGTCCAAGTGCCAAGGTGCCATACATTACCTCCGTTGTCTTTTGGCCGGCCATCACGAAAAAAGCTGATTCCATGAGTTTTTCCTCCTTCTCCCGAGCTTCGCCTGTGCAGGGATTCACGTCCGGGGCGCCCTCCCTGTCACAGAGCAGGGGCGCGACCCGAAGCGCTCTCGACAGAGGCACCGCCAAGTGCTCACGCAAGGAGGCGACATCAAGCCGCGCCCGATTAAGCGCGTACTCGGTCGATCTCTTTGCGCTGAAAAATTTGGCGGTTTTCTGGCGCGACCCGCAGCCGAAGCTACGCTGAATTGTGGTTGGTTGGTTTTTTCGGTAAAATTTCTACATTTTCGACGCTGACGGTCTGAAGAATGCCGGGAAACGGCCTACATTTCAAGCGAATCGTCAAGTTCCACATCGGACTTTGGTTTGGAGACGCCGTTCTTCGCTCGGGGGGCGGGGGCGTCTGTTTCCTCAGGTTGGTTTGGGGCTGACGTTGGTTCTGCTTTTCCTGTTGGCTGGGGTGGCATTGAGGCAACTGTCTCCTGCTCATCGGCTCTGAAGGGCGGCGGCGGAGATGTCGAAGGGGCGCGATCCTCTGGCGTTTCGTTTTTCGGCTCCCGCTCCATAAGCCTGGCGTACTCATCGTTCATCAGCCGCAGGATGCTGAATCGCTTCGCGCTCTTCTTTTTGGATTCTTTTTTCCGTTTGGGTTTGGCGATGGCGATGGTGTCGCGGGCGAGGTCGAACGCGGTCACCTCGCAGCCGAGCGCGAGCAGGGCGGGTTGCAGCTCAAACGCCTTCCATGGTGGTATCGGCATGTTTGCCAATGCCTCCTTACAGTAATACTCATCCGAATGCGCGCGGACGATGGCAGCCGCGAGGATGCGCTGGTTGCATCAATCCGGTGATCGAAAACAGCTTCTTCATGGTTAATAAGATTATGAGCGGATACCCCCGCCAGTGCCGGTCTTTTCACCGTACTCTCCGGCGAGAGTGCCGCATTCCGTTGTTTTGAGCAGTGCAGGGCTGAACACGACCTTCCGGTCATGCACCACGTTATTCCCGACGCTTTTCCTGGTTTTCCACTACGCAATCAACGGCGAGAGGGCGCAACGAGTACTTATCAGAAGCCCAGGCAAATGTCGGCAATCGACGCATCTTGAACACCACGCAAAATCCGGCTTTCTTTCTGGGAGGAACGGCCAGGCTCCGGTTCGCTGTAACCTTTTTGCGCGGCGAACTGTCATGTTTTCAATGCCCATGAATCTCTTATTTTCGAACCGCCGATCCAGTTACACCCTGCACCAATCCATTGCCATCGTGCGTACAATAACGATTGATTGCTAAATAGTTTAGTCGCATAACTTCGTCCTCCCTGTCGATGAGTTCAAAAATTACGCCATGTCCGGAAGGTCGAGTTGTCTTTCAGATCGGCATCAAAAGCGTTGGGATTATTTGCGCTTTGCAAGTCATGCTGCTGCTCTTTCTTTGCTGGGATCCAGGTGCTTCTCGCTCTGCCGCGGGTACCAGGGCATCCGAGCATTCCAACCGACAGGACAGGTCAGTCGCGGTCGGAGAACTCCCGCCATGGGGCGAGTTGATCGTCAAGGACACGGATATTCAACGCCCAAACGAATACCTGGAATCCGATGTGAAGCAGGATGCTTCGACGGCGTGGAACTTCCGCGGTAACCTGGAGCAGATTCGATCGCTGCTGGTCTCGTGCGGCTTCACCGAATCACAACTTAAAAGCGCGTTTTCGCCGCAGTCGCTTGAGGTAACGGGAAGCGGGGTCGGGATTAGGCCCGAAGACAACCTGCTTCTGTCGCTCTCCCCTGAAACACGGGGACGGTTGTACGCGGAGTTGGCCAGAAATCCCGCCAACTTCTACATGGCCAACCCGCTCCATATCAAACACGACAAGATCGATTGCCTGGTGACGGAACAAGGCTTGCCGGAAGCCACCGTTGCACTATTCAAGAAGCTGCTGTACGCGCGTGGCAGCCTGTCCTTCTTTAGTGATCTTGGCTTTATGTTCCGCCACATTCCCGCCGAAGAAGACAGGCTGAATCTCTTAAAAGTCGCGACAAGCGAGCCTTCTGTCATGGTCAGGTTAAAGATCCGCCCCGACACCGACATCGACAAGTTGTTGGGCTACTGGGGTAAAGGTTTCGGCGCCCGTCGTCAGGACGACCGCCCACTGTTTGAGTCAATCAAGCGCTTGCCGGAAGGTGGGTCGGTGAGCATCGTTTTCTTACTGCCACCGTTTGCACGGGACCGGCTTTATACGTTTCCCATGCCTCCACACCCCGGCGAAGCAACTCACGATTGTTTTTGGAGTGCCCTCAACTACTTCAACGAGACCCCAGACGATCGGTTCGGTGATCTCAATTACGTTGGAAAATACGTCAAGGCGAACTACCGCCAAATTTCCAAGCCGGGCGCTCATGGCGACCTGGTTTTCATATGCGATGCAAAGAACAGCGCCATGCATGCGGCCATTTATCTGGCCGACGACATTGTGTTTACGAAAAACGGACTGGGTTACATGGAACCGTGGGTTCTGATGCGCCTGCCCGATCTCGTAAACTTCTACTCCACGACCGGCCCAGCGCATGCGTTGGCGTTTCGAAACATGGCACTGTGAGCGGAGCGCGGAAAATCGTCACCTACACACTCTCCTTCCAGAAATAGCCAGCCCATGGAATGTCTAAGCCTGATCCTTTCCTACGCTTGCTGGGTGTTCGGCTGGATTTCTGTGCGCTGTGCGTCTATGCAAGCGCCGGTGGAACGGCGCGAACCAAAGCGCTGCCGCAGGCGCTCAAAGGCAAGGTAAACGACAGGTGTCGTATAAAGCGTGAGGGCTTGAGAGAAAAGCAGGCCCCCTACCACCGCAATGCCGAGCGGGCGGCGAAGCTCCGAGCCGATGCCGGATCCAATGGCCAGCGGAACCGAGCCGAGGAGGGCCGCCATGGTGGTCATCATAATCGGGCGAAAGCGAATGACGCACGCCTTGTAGATGGCCTCCTCTGGGGCGAGTCCCTCGTTGCGCTCCGCATCCAGAGCGAAATCGACCATCATTATGGCGTTCTTCTTGACAATGCCCATCAGTAGAATGATCCCGATAAACGAGACGAGGGAAAGATCGTAGCCGAAGGCCATGAGCGCCAACAGCGCACCCACGCCGGCTGAAGGCAGCGTCGAGAGAATCGTGATCGGATGGATCAAGCTCTCATACAGAACGCCCAGAACGATGTAGACTGTAATAAGCGACGCGAAGAACAAGAGCGGCATGTTGGCGAGGGACGCCTTGAATACCTGGGCGGTGCCCTGGAAACGCCCCTGCAAGCGCGACGGCATCCTCAACTCCTCGGTGGCCTTCTCCACCAGATCCGTCGCCTCCCCAAGCGCGACACCGGGAGCCAGATTGAACGACAGCGTCACCGAGGGAAATTGCCCCTGGTGATTGACCGAGAGGTAGGCGTTGCTGAGTGTAAACTTCGCGACGGTCGACAGCGGCACCTGCTGCCCGGTGTTGGATTTGACATAGATTTTCCTGAGCGCTGAGGGGTCCAACTGTTCTTTGGGGTCGGCTTCCAGGATTACGTGATATTGATTGTAGCGACCATAGAGGGTGGAGACCTGCCGCTGCCCAAATGCGTCGTACAAGGTGTTATCGATGTCCGCGGGAGACACGCCAAGGCGTGCGGCGGCATCGCGGTCGATGACCACGTTGGCTTGGAGACCGCCGGTGAGTTGAT
>Ga0316227_1004274_pt1 | contig 10862 bp, 8 predicted proteins | sample TBH18019metaG_FD_206012 | JGI IMG/M metagenome (GOLD analysis project Ga0316227, IMG submission 206012) | Freshwater microbial communities from Trout Bog Lake, Wisconsin, USA - TBH18019 | ecosystem: Environmental > Aquatic > Freshwater > Lake > Hypolimnion/Profundal zone | place: USA: Wisconsin... | reverse complement strand
CCATAAAGGCGCCATTGGAAAGAATCGCAACGAATACCTTCATATTGGATTTGCTGGTTGCCGTTGGGGCTGGTCATCACAACAATGTAGCGAGTTACGCCATCGGGACCAATTAAGATCGAGTCAGCGTCTACAGCAAACTTAAAGACGGTTCGGGTGGAGACATAAAACGGCACGAGCGTGGCTTTATTGGGTGGGTTGAGCGGAAGAGTGGTTTTCCCTTCTTTAAACACCATTGGCGCAAAGGGGTCCACACCGCTGTCGAGCGCATCTCCTGCGCATGCCGCTAAGGTGGCGCTGGTTAGCAGGATAAAGCTATAAAAGCCGATGTGACGCAGAGTGTGGTTCATACAATCTTATTTTTGATTGGGGTGGGAGTCTTTGGCTTGTTCTTCGCCATTAGAGTAAAAGGACTGGATTAAATCTAAGGGCGAGCCCCAGGCTAGTTGTTGCAAGCGAATGCCCCGGGTAAGGTAGCGTGCGAGTTCTGAAAGGGCTAGTTGATAGACCTCACGCTTGAAGTCGATGACCGCATCGAGCTGAATCCAAAACGGTACCCAGCGCCACGCATCGAATTCAGGGTGTTCAGAAGCCCGTAAATGAATGTCGCTGTCTAAGCCAACTAAACGCAGTAGAAACCAAATTTGTTTTTGGCCCCGGTAGGCTGCGCGGTGTACACGAGTGCTGTGTTGACGGCGCAGGTATTCCTCAGGGACGTCATAGCGCAACCAATCCCTGGTCCGTCCAATAATTTGGACATGTTCTGGTAGCAAGCCAACTTCCTCATGCAATTCGCGGAACATTGCCTGTTCAGGGCTTTCCCCATGCTGAATCCCACCCTGTGGGAACTGCCACGAATGCTGCCCAACGCGTTTTCCCCAGAAAACCTCGTTGTGGCTATTCAGGAGGACAATGCCGACATTGGGTCGATACCCTTCACGGTCAAGCATGATCGTGCCTCAAATCCTTTAAAATCAATGATTTGATTATATCCATTCATGAAAGCATCTCAATCATTTCTCGCTACGCTCAAAGAAGCCCCCTCTGACGCTGAGGTGGTTTCGCATCAATTAATGGTGCGCGCTGGTTTAATTCGCAAATTGAGCGCCGGTATTTACAACTATCTGCCTTTAGGTTTAAAGGCGATTCGTAAGGTGGAAAACATCATTCGCGAAGAAATGAATCGCGCAGGCGCCATTGAATTGCTGATGCCAATGATTCAACCAGCAGAATTATGGCAAGAAACGGGGCGTTGGGAGAAGATGGGTCCTGAGCTATTACGCATTAAAGATCGACATGATCGCGATTTTTTAATTCAGCCTACCTCTGAAGAGGTGGTAACAGATTTGGCGCGTAATGAGATCCGTAGTTATAAACAGTTGCCAGTGAATTTCTATCAAATTCAAACGAAATTCCGCGATGAGCGACGCCCCCGTTTTGGCATTATGCGTGGTCGTGAGTTCAGCATGAAAGACGCTTATTCATTTGATCGGGATGCAGAAGGCCTCAAGAAGTCTTATCAAATCATGTTTGATGCCTATCACCGTATCTTTAAGCGCCTGGGCTTGGAGTTTCGGGCGGTTACTGCGGATAACGGCGCGATTGGCGGCTCTGGAAGTCAAGAGTTTCATGTGATTGCTGATACCGGTGAGGATGCGATTGTCTATTGCCCTAATTCCGATTACGCAGCCAATTTAGAGGCTGCTGAGTCTTTATCACTCATGGCAACACGAGCGCCTGCTAAGCAAGCCATGCAAAAGGTGCCCACTCCTGAGAAAACGAATTGCGCTGATGTTGCGCAGTTTCTGAATCTTCCACTTGAAAGTACGGTTAAGTCCTTGCTATTTGCGGTGGACCAAGAGAGTGGCCCTGCAAAACTATTGATGTTGTTGGTGCGCGGTGATCATGAATTAAACGAAATCAAAGCGAGCAAAATTCCTGGCATGGCAGAATCCCGCTTTGCTTCCGAGGCGGAAATTCGGCGGGCTTGCAATGCGCCAGCCGGTTACTTGGGGCCAGTTGGAGTGATCGACGAAGTAACCGTGATAGCCGATCGTACGGTTGCTAATATGTCTGATTTTGTTTGTGGTGCAAATGAGGCGGGTCATCATTTAACCGGCGTTAACTGGGGGCGTGATTTGCCCGAGCCTACTGTGGTCGATATTCGCAATGCGGTTGCGGGAGACCCTTCTCCGGATGGCAAAGGCACTGTCGAAATTTGCCGTGGCATTGAGGTTGGCCACGTCTTTCAGCTAGGCACACGGTATTCCGAAGCAATGGGTTGTACCTACTTGGATCCTCAGGGCAAAGCGCAACCAATGGTGATGGGTTGTTATGGGATTGGTGTTACGAGATTATTGGGGGCGGCTATTGAGCAGGGTCATGATGAGCGAGGCATTATTTGGCCAATCTCTATGGCACCTCTTGAGGTAGTGATCTGCCCAATGAATTATGACAAATCGGATGCTGTAAAAATGGCTGCCGACCAACTGCATGATGATTTATTGGCTGCCGGTATTGATGTCATCCTAGATGATCGCGGTGAAAGACCAGGCGCGATGTTTGCTGACTGGGAATTGATCGGGGCGCCATTTCGGGTAGTGATTGGTGATCGGGGCTTGGCAGATTCTCAAGTGGAATTTAAAGGGCGTTGTGATGCGGAGTCACAAAATATTGCTCTTGCGAAAATCAAAGAGACGGTCGTGAATGCGGTGCAGGCCGCTAAGAACGCGGTCTTGTAGTTTTGGTTTCGTAGCTTATTTCTTGAACAGGCCGCCAAGACCTTTGGCGGCGCCCTTTGCTGCCATAGCCGCCATCGTACGCGCCATCTTGCCGCCTTTAAATTGCTTCATCATGGTTTGCATTTGCTCGAATTGGGCAAGCAAGCGATTCACTTCTTGAACCTGAACACCAGCGCCAGCGGCAATACGGCGTTTGCGACTGGCTTTCAGGAGCTCTGGTTTGGCGCGTTCTTTCGGCGTCATGCTATCGATGATTCCGCGCATGCGCTGAGTTTGTTTGTCGGCTTCGTTCAAATTTGTTTTAGAGGCGGCTTGGGCCATATGACTCGGTAGTTTTTCCATCAAGCTGGCCATGCCACCCATTTGCTGCATTTGCGAGAGCTGATCCCTGAAATCCCCAAGATCAAATCCTCCCTTGGAAATTTTGCTGGCCAGCTTTTCTGCTTTGGCGACATCGACATGTTGCTGTGCTTGTTCTACAAGAGCCAGAATATCGCCCATGCCTAGGATGCGATTGGCCATTCGATCAGCATCAAATGCCTCTAGGCCATCCATCTTTTCGGCAACACCAATAAACTTGAGTGGCACACCAGTAATTTGACGTACAGAAAGTGCGGCGCCTCCACGAGAATCGCCATCGAGCTTGGTCAAAATAACGCCGGTTAAGGGCAGTGCCTCGTGAAACGCTTTTGCTGTGTTGACGGCATCCTGTCCCAGCATGGCGTCCACAACAAACAAGGTCTCAATGGGATTGAGGGACGCGTGCAAGGTTTTAATTTCTTGCATGAGTGCCTCATCAATTCCGAGGCGGCCTGCGGTGTCAACGAGTACCACATCAATGTAATGGCGTTTAGCCCAATCCAATGCTGCCAAAGCAATCTCATTGGGTTTTTGGCTGATATCACTGGGGAAAAATTCTGCTCCGACTTGTTTGGTAACAGTTTCTAATTGCTCAATGGCTGCAGGGCGATAGATGTCACACGACACCGTCAGCACCTTCTTTTTCTTTTTTTCTTGTAGCCACTTGGCTAACTTACCGACAGAGGTGGTTTTACCAGCACCCTGTAAGCCCGCCATAAGAATGACTGCAGGCGGTTGGGTCGCTAAATTGAGCTCACCGCTTTGGCTACCGTCACCATTCATGACATGGGCCAGTTCGCGCTGTACTACGCCTACTAATGCCTGCCCAGGGCTGAGGCTTCCAACCACTTCTTCGCCAAGGGCTTTAAATTTGATTTGTTCTAGCAAAGACTTCACAACAGGCAGTGCCACGTCGGCTTCTAGCAAGGCCAAGCGGATCTCCCGCAGCATATCGGCAGTATTGCTTTCGGTGAGGCGGGCTTGGCCCCGCATTGTTTTCACAACACGAGATAGGCGGTCGGTGAGGTTTTCTAGCATTTATCGATTAGACTTTCCAGATGGATATTTTAGGTTACTCAAGTTATGGATGGTTGCCATCCGTACTTTATTTACTGCTTTTGCTCATTTTGACCCTGAGGGCTAAGGTTGCCGACCCTTCGCCGGGATTTACTGCTGTTGTACAAACGGTCATTTTTGTGACTTTGATCATTCATGGGATTGAGCTTCATAACTCTGTCTTTACTGACAGGGGGTTTGAGTTTGGCTTTGCTCAAGATTTATCGCTGATTGCTTGGGTTGGCCTCGCTTTTTATTGGTTCCAGTCTTGGTTTTTGCCTATCTCTAGTTTACGGTGGCTTGCCCTGATATTCGCCATGGTGTGTGCTTTCTTGCCCACCGTCTTTCCCGGCACCTTAATTTCCCCTCAGGCTGTTTCTGATCCCTGGTTTAAGGGACACTTTTTTGTTGCCACTATCTCCGTGGGTCTGTTGAGTTTGGCGGCAATGCACGCCATGTTGATGAGTATTCAGGATCGAGCATTACATCGGCAATTGGCGATTATTCCCAATAGTCGTGCAGCTCTCTGGTTGGAGGGCTTACCTCCGTTAATGACCATGGAGAGTCTCTTGTTTAACCTGCTGTATGTTGGTTTTGTTTTGCTCAGTTTGACGGTATTTTCAGGTTTATTGTTTTCTCAAGCCCTCTTTGGCAGGCCTTTAGTGTTTGATCACAAAACCGTTTTTGCCTTGATTTCTTGGTTTTTATTTGCCGGCTTGTTGATTGCCCGCTGGCGTGTCGGCTTACGGGGCCGCGCTGCGGTGCGCTGGGTTCTGAGTGCTTATACAGCCTTGCTGTTGGCCTATGTGGGCAGTCGATTTGTCATGGAAGTCATTCTTCAGAGAGCATAGGCGCGTGTTTAAATGGCTGCTGATTCTTCTGGGCGCTATTGCCTTCTATCAATGGTTAAAAGCCAAGCAGCGTGCCATGCATTTGGCGCAACAGTCTTCTGTACGTCAGAGTCCCCCTTTAGCTGAGTCCATGGCTCAATGCGACTTTTGCGGAGTGTATCTACCGTGGGGAGTCGCAATTCATTTAGAAGGTAGGCATTATTGTTCCAACGATCATTTCCATCGGGTTGATGAGCAAGGTTGGATTGGCGCTGCCCTTTGGAGAGAATCCCCCAATCAAGATCTTCGCCCCGAAGGAGTGGTGCCAGATTTGGTAGTGATTCATCACATTAGCCTTCCCCCGGGGGAATTCCGGAATCGTGTGAGCACTGCCAACATTGTTGATTTTTTTCAAAACCGTTTAAATCCGGCATTGCATCCCTATTTTGCAGAAATTGCTAATCAAAAGGTCTCGAGCCACTTCTTGATTTCTCGGGAGGGTGAGCTGATTCAGTTTGTATCGACCCAGAGAAAGGCATGGCATGCTGGAATATCATCTTTCTTGGGCCGAGATAAGTGCAATGATTTCTCGATTGGGATTGAGTTGGAAGGTGATGGCGAAACCCCTTTTGAAGCATCCCAATATCAAAGCTTGCGTAACTTAGTTGATGCATTGGGTTCGCGGTACCCAAATCTTCATTTTGCTGGCCACAGCGATATCGCCCCTGATCGGAAAACCGATCCTGGAATTCACTTTAGTTGGGAGAATTTTCAGAAAAATACCGATCTTCCTCTGGATCGATTTCCCTTCGGCCTACATTCTCGCTAGACCATTTAATTAGTATGTAAGCGCATGCTTACTTTCTTCCCCTCTGCCTAAAAAGGGGTAAAAAATTCGCACCAAATTGGGTCTTTATTTTGGCTCAAAGCCTAGTAAAAATACTTATAAATATTCATCAGAAATGCCTTACTAAATTCATAATATTTCCCTATACTTAGTAACAAATGCGCTTCAAAACACTAGATCTAGTGTTTTGAAGCAGCAATACCCCATTGTTTTCAAACGATTTTTTGTCCAAATAACTATATATAAGTAGGAAAAATATGACATACGCCAACCCTCAAACAGCCGGACAGGCCGCCGGAGCCAACAACCCAGGAATGAGTTCAGCAGGAGGGCTGAATCAGGCGCCTTCAGCTGGCTTTGTGGCGGGAGGGGTTGGCGGCAATCAGGCAACCCAATTGTCTGATTACAAAATTATTCGTCGCAATGGTTCAGTGGTTGCTTTTGAGCCATCCAAGATTGCGATTGCAGTAACTAAAGCATTTTTGGCTGTCAATGGCGGCCAAGGGGCCGCCTCTGCGCGTGTGCGTGAACAGGTTGAGCAGCTGACCCATTCGGTGGTGCGTGCGTTGTTGCGCAGTCGTCCAAATGGGGGAACGTTCCACATTGAGGATATTCAAGATCAAGTTGAATTAGCCTTAATGCGTAGTGGCGAACACAATGTCGCTCGCGCCTATGTCTTGTATCGCGAAAAACGCAATCAAGAGCGCGCCGCCCAGCAAGTGGGTGCACAAGAGTCGCAAGTCGCTACTCAGGCTGCTGATTCAGGCATTAAGGTAACCGACAACGGTGTAGAAAAGTGGCTGGATATGGCTGCATTGCAAACCGTGATTGAGGCTGCTTGCGAAGGTTTGGGTACCCATATTGAGGCAAGCCCCATCATTACGGAAACCATTAAGAATTTATACGATGGCGTACCTATGGCGCAGGTGTATGACTCTGCTATTTTGGCTTCCCGTACTTTGATTGAGAAGGATCCTGCCTATAGTCAAGTGACGGCACGTATTTTGATGCATGTGATTCGTAAAGAAATCTTGGGTCGCGAAGTGTTGCAAGGCGATATGCAGTCTGAGTACAGCACGTATTTCCCAAAATATATCAACGAGGGTATCTCTGCTGAATTGCTAGACCCCCGCATGCGCGAATACGATCTTGCCCGTTTGGCATCCGCATTAAATGCTAGTCGAGATTTGCAATTCAATTATTTAGGTCTGCAAACTTTGTATGACCGCTATTTCTTGCACATTGAAGATCGCCGCATTGAGATGCCGCAAGCCTTCTTTATGCGTGTTGCAATGGGCTTGGCACTAAATGAATTGGATCGTGAACGCCGTGCCATTGAGTTCTATGAAATCCTTTCAACATTTGATTTCATGTCCAGTACGCCTACATTGTTTAACTCTGCAACCACCCGTCCTCAACTCTCTAGTTGCTACCTGACCACGGTAGAAGATGATTTGGATGGTATTTATGAGGCCTTGAAAGAGAATGCCTTGTTGTCTAAGTTTGCTGGTGGTTTAGGTAATGACTGGACCAATGTACGCGCTTTGGGTAGTCATATTAAGGGTACAAATGGTAAGTCACAGGGTGTGGTGCCATTCTTGAAGGTAGTAAACGATACTGCAGTGGCCGTAAATCAGGGCGGTAAGCGCAAGGGCGCGGTATGTGCTTATCTAGAAACATGGCACTTGGATATCGAAGAGTTCCTAGAATTGCGCAAGAATACCGGTGATGACCGTCGTCGTACTCATGACATGAATACTTCTAACTGGATTCCAGACTTGTTTATGAAGCGTGTAATGGAAAATGGCGAGTGGACACTGTTTTCGCCATCCAATACACCTGATTTACACGATAAATACGGTAAAGCATTTGAAGAGGCCTATGTTGCTTATGAGCAAAAGGCTGACAGAGGTGAACTCAAGCCATTCCGCCGCATTCCGGCACAGCAGTTATGGCGCAAGATGTTGGGTATGCTGTTTGAAACGGGTCACCCTTGGATCACATTCAAAGATCCTTGCAATATTCGTAGCCCACAACAGCATATTGGCGTGGTTCATTCCTCGAATTTGTGCACTGAGATCACCCTCAACACCAATGAGAGCGAGATTGCAGTATGTAATCTAGGTTCCGTGAACCTCACCGCGCATATGACCACTGATGCTTCGGGCAAGATGGTTCTGGATCACGAGAAGTTGCAAAGAACCATTCGTACAGCAATGCGTATGTTGGATAACGTGATTGATATCAATTACTACGCTGTGGCTAAGGCTCGTAATTCCAATTTGAAACATCGTCCAGTCGGTATGGGAATTATGGGTTTCCAAGACTGCCTGCACATGCAACGTATTCCATATGCCAGTGAAGAGGCTGTGAAGTTCGCAGATTCTTCCATGGAGGCCGTTTGCTACTATGCCTATCAAGCTTCTAACGAGTTAGCGGAAGAGCGTGGTGTTTACAGCACCTATAAGGGCTCCTTATGGGATCGTGGCATCCTGCCACAGGATTCTGTAGCGCTATTAGCTCAGGAGCGTGGTGGATATCTGGAGGTGGATAGTTCTTCAACAATGAATTGGGATGGCTTGCGTGCTCGCATCAAGCAACATGGCATGCGCAATTCCAACTGTGTTGCGATTGCTCCAACCGCAACAATCTCGAACATTATTGGCGTGTCAGCATGTATTGAGCCTACTTTCCAGAATTTATTCGTTAAATCCAACCTTTCTGGTGAATTCACGGTTGTGAATGAGTATTTGGTCCGTGATTTGAAGGATCGTGGCTTGTGGGATGAGGTGATGATTGCGGACCTGAAATACTTCGATGGTACGTTGTCCAAGATTGATCGTGTTCCCCAAGATTTACGGGATCTGTACGCTACAGCCTTTGAAGTGGATCCTAGCTGGTTGGTAGAGGCCGCTTCTCGTCGTCAAAAGTGGATTGACCAAGCTCAGTCATTAAATATCTACATGGGTGGTGCATCAGGCAAGAAATTGGACGATACCTACAAGTTGGCATGGTTGCGCGGCCTCAAGACAACTTATTATCTGCGCACTATGGCTGCTACCCACGTTGAGAAGTCAACAGTGGCTAGTGGGCAGTTAAATGCGGTATCTAGCGGTGGCGGTGTCAATGGGACCGATGCAGCAGCGGCGCAAGAAGCAGATGGCCCAGTTTGTACCATGCGACCAGGCGATGCCGGTTTTGAAGAATGTGAAGCATGTCAGTAAGTCATTTACCTACTGATCAGAAAGCAAAGAATTGAGGAGAACGTTATGTTGAATTGGGATGAGGAAGTTGCTCCGGCGTTAGCGAAAGCCGGCCTTGCGCCACAACCTGTGGCAGTAGAGCAACCACGTCCACAGGTAGATGAGGTTGCAGTAGCGCCTCAAGTTGCTGCACCCGCACCATTGCAGGCCGCTTCTTTAGCAGGTGGGGTTGCGCATCGTGTGAATGCAGCCGATAAGCGCGTTATCAATGCCAAAACGGATGTGAACCAGCTGGTTCCGTTTAAATATAAGTGGGCTTGGGAAAAGTATTTAGCAGGTTGTGCCAACCATTGGATGCCGCAAGAGATCAATATGAATCGTGATATTGCCCTCTGGAAGGATCCTAATGGCTTAACCGAAGATGAGCGTCGCATCATTAAGCGCAATTTGGGTTTCTTTACCACTGCTGATTCTTTGGCGGCAAATAATATCGTTTTAGGAACGTATCGGCACATTACAGCCCCAGAATGCCGTCAATATCTCTTGCGCCAGGCGTTTGAAGAGGCAATTCACACGCATGCGTATCAATATATCGTGGAATCATTGGGCTTGGATCAAGGTGAAATCTTTAATGCGTATCACGAGATTGACTCTATTCGCGCTAAAGATGAGTTCTTAATTCCATTTATTGATGTATTAACAGATCCAACATTTAAAACCGGCACCTTAGAAAACGATCAAAAATTACTGCGCTCGATCATTGTTTTTGCGTGCGTGATGGAAGGTTTGTTCTTTTATGTTGGTTTTACGCAAATACTTGCCATGGGTCGTCAAAACAAAATGACGGGTGCCGCAGAGCAGTATCAATACATCCTTCGCGATGAGTCAATGCACTGCAATTTTGGTATTGATTTGATTAATCAAATCAAGCTGGAGAACCCGCAGTTATGGACTTCTGCGTTCAAAGAAGAGATTAAATCGATCTTCGAAAAAGCGGTCGAATTGGAGTACCGTTATGCAGAAGATACGATGCCTCGTGGAGTGCTAGGTTTGAATGCGCCGATGTTCAAAGGGTACCTCAGATACATCTGTAATCGTAGATGTTTGCAAATAGGACTTGACGCAATGTTCCCAAATGAAGAGAATCCATTCCCATGGATGTCAGAAATGATTGATCTGAAAAAAGAACGAAACTTTTTTGAGACACGCGTTATTGAGTATCAAACCGGTGGTGCGCTAAGTTGGGAGTAGTCATTCAGTAAAAAAGCGCATGACCGGCTAATAGGAGATTAGACGGTTGGATAGTTTTAAAGGTCAGCATAACCAGGTGAACTTTCAAAAACCCCTGATTCAGGGTGTTTGTGCCGCTATCTCTATTTTTTTAAGCAAATTTGAAAAGCCGCTGCCTTTCGGGGTCGCGGCTTTTTTTCCAAGATTCATTAGCGTGCAGCACCTAGCATCAAGCCGCGCGCCGATGAATGGCTCGCTCGTCAGACTCAATTTGTTGAAAAACAAGGCGGAAATGAATGGTCGGGTCTTCTTAATCGGTAGTTTGTACTAATCCTCACGTGAAGGAGCATTACTATGGCAATCGCCAAGAAAAAAGTTGCTGCAAAGAAGCCTGCTGCTAAAAAAGTTGCTGCTAAGAAGCCTGCTGCTAAAAAAGTAGCTGCTAAGAAGCCTGCTGCTAAGAAAGTAGCTAAGAAAAAGCCTGCTGCTAAAAAAGTAGCTGCTAAGAAGCCTGCTGCTAAGAAAGTAGCTGCTAAGAAGCCTGCTGCTAAAAAAGTAGCTGCTAAGAAGCCTGCCGCTAAAAAAGTAGCTAAAA
>Ga0316227_1004268_pt1 | contig 10877 bp, 11 predicted proteins | sample TBH18019metaG_FD_206012 | JGI IMG/M metagenome (GOLD analysis project Ga0316227, IMG submission 206012) | Freshwater microbial communities from Trout Bog Lake, Wisconsin, USA - TBH18019 | ecosystem: Environmental > Aquatic > Freshwater > Lake > Hypolimnion/Profundal zone | place: USA: Wisconsin... | reverse complement strand
GGCGGCTCCGAGCTGTGGAGGGGGGATGCGCCGGCAACGTGCCCTTCGCCGCGCCAGTTCCGATCTGCGACACCGCTCCGGCGCCGGGTTGAGACGGGACGGTGACGGCTCCTTAACCAAACCTTGCAACCGTACATCCAGGCCGGTGCGAGGATCTCCCGTCATGTCGAAGCCGCATCCAGAGCGCGTCTGCGAGACGGAACGGTCCACCGAGGCGGCACCGCTGAGCCCCAATATCCGTCGTCATCTCGGTCAGCATCTGCGCACGCTGTTCACGGACACCCTCTCGGCACCCGTCGATCCGCGGCTCGAAGCCCTGATCGCCCGGCTCAACAAGCCGAAGCGCTGAGCGACCGCGCATCGCGCCGCGGGACAGATCTCAGCGCCGCGCGGCGTCCGACAGGTGGCCGCGACGGGAGCGAAGTTCATCCTGGCTCGCAGAGCGGGCTTCGCTCCGGCCCGCTGAGGCCCGGCACCGCACGCGCGATCCCGCCGCCCTGACCCGACGCCCGGCCCCGCGCCACCCGCATCGAACGTAGGTAGCGCGTCATGAAGCCCGCGCTCGGCGCTCCCGCGCGACGGACGGCAGCTTCTTATGTGCGCTGACGCACACGAGATCGTTCGTTCTACAAAACCAGCCGCGCGGCTGATATTCTTCCCCGACGCCTCGTTTTCGGAGAAGATCCATACCTTCTGACCGGCTAATGCTCTGAAGACGCTTGCCTTATCGGGGCGTTCGGTGATGTTGCCGGCGGGGCGAGATCAAGCTCCCGCGCGGTCCCGGCTTGACTTCGTTCGATAAAAAGAACGATTGGCCTGTTATCGGGGGCGAGCCGTCCCTGGGTCGCAGGCGCCAGGCTGGGAATCGGACGCGATGAAGAACGCTTCAGGTCGGGAGTGGGTGGCTCGGGCCATCGGTCTTTCCCTTCTGGCCGGCGCAGGCCTGCGGGCCTGCGCGCTGCCGGCCGTGGCCGAGACCGCGCTCCTCAACGTCTCGTACGATCCGACCCGCGAACTCTATCGGGAGATCAACGCCGCCTTCGCGGAGGCATGGAAGGCCAAGACCGGCGAGGCCATCACCGTGCGCGCCTCGCATGGCGGCTCCGGCGCGCAGGCGCGGACGGTGATCGACGGCGTCGACGCCGACGTCGTGACCCTCGGGATCCCGTCCGACATCGATGCGATCGCCAAGCTCACCCACAAGGTCCCGGAGGATTGGCGCAGCAAGCTGCCGAACCAGGCGACGCCCTACACCTCGACGGTGGTGTTCCTCGTCCGCAAGGGCAACCCGAAGGGCATCAAGGACTGGGCCGACCTCACCAAATCCGACGTGAAGGTGATCACCCCGAACCCGAAGACCTCGGCGGGCGGACGCTGGAACTTCCTGGCCGCCTGGGGCTACGCCTACGGCCAGGACAAGGACGCCGCCAAGGCCGACGCCTTCGTCGGTCAGATCTACAAGAACGTGCCGGTGCTCGATACCGGCGCCCGCGGCTCCACCGTGACCTTCGCGCAGCGCGGACTCGGCGACGTGCTGCCGACCTGGGAGAACGAGGCCTATCTCGTCCTCCAGGAATTCGGCGCCGACAAGTTCGACATCGTCTCGCCGCCGACTTCGATCTATGCCGAGCCGCCGGTGGCCCTCGTTGCGGCCAATGCCGAGCGCAAGGGAACGACGAAGGCCGCGCAGGCCTATCTCGACTTCCTCTACACCGACCGCGCCCAGGCGATCTTCGCCAAGCATCATTACCGCCCGATCCGCCGGGAAGCGGCCGCTCAGGCCGACCTCGCGCAGCTCCCGGACATCAAGCTGTTCAAGATCGAGGACCTGCAAGGCTCCTGGGACGAGATCCAGAAGCGGAACTTCGACGCCGGCGGCTTGTTCGATCGTTTGAGCCGGGCCGGCCGCTGAGGCGGGAACCATGGTCGAAACGCCCCGCCTCCGACGGACCTTCCGACGGCCGAGCGTGATCCCGGGCTTCGGGATCAGCTTCGGCTACACGCTGACCTGCCTCGGGCTGATCGTCCTGCTGCCGCTGGCCGGGCTGGTGGTGAAGGCCTCGGGGCTCGGCCTGTCGGGCATCTGGGAGGTCGCCACCGATCCGCGGGTGGCGAGCGCCCTGCGGATCAGCTTCGGCGTCTCGGCCGTCGCGGCGCTCGTGGCCTCCCTGTTCGGCTTCGTCGTGGCCTGGGTGCTGACCCGCTACCGATTCCCGGGCCGCAAGCTCGTCGATGCCGCGGTCGACCTGCCCTTCGCGTTGCCGACCGCGGTCGCCGGCATCGCGCTGGCTGCGCTCTATGCGCCGGACGGGCTGCTGGGCGCCCCGCTCGCGCGGCTCGGCATCCAGGCGGCCTACACGCCGGTGGGCATCTTCATCGCCATGGTGTTCATCGGGCTGCCCTTCGCGGTGCGGACCGTGCAGCCGCTGATCGCCGAGATCGACAAGGAGATCGAGGAGGCCTCCGCCACCCTCGGCGCGACGCGCCTCGTCACCCTCACCAGGGTGGTGCTGCCGCCGCTGATCCCGGCGGTGCTCACCGGCTTCGCGCTCGCCTTCGCCCGGGGCGTCGGCGAGTACGGCTCGATCATCTTCATCGCCGGCAACCTGCCCTACGTGTCGGAGATCGCGCCGCTGCTCATCGTCATCAAGCTCTCGGAGTTCGATTACGGCGGCGCGGCCGCCATCGCCACGATCATGCTCGGGATCTCGTTCCTGACGCTGCTCGCCATCAACCTCATCCAGACCTGGTCACGGCGGCGGTTCGGCTATGTCTGAGGGTGTCTTCCCCGCCATCGTGCCGCCCGCCAAGCCGGCCCCGGTCGCCTCCGAAGGCGCCGCCACCCGCGTCGTCCTGATCGGCATCGCGGTGGCGTTCCTGGCGCTGTTCCTGGTTCTGCCGCTGATCGCGGTGTTCACCCAAGCCTTCTCGAAGGGGATCGGCGCCTTCCTGGACGCGTTCCGGGAGCCCGACGCCTGGAGCGCGATCCGCCTGACGCTGACGGTGGCGGCGATCGCGGTGCCGTTCAACGTCGTGTTCGGGCTGGCCGCCTCCTGGGCCATCGCCAAGTTCGAGTTCCCCGGCAAGTCGCTGCTGATCACCCTGATCGACCTGCCCTTCTCGGTCTCGCCGGTGGTCTCGGGGATGATCTACGTGCTGCTGTTCGGCTCCCAGGGGCTGTTCGGCTCCTGGCTCATCGATCACGGCATCCAGATCCTGTTCGCGCTGCCGGGCATCGTGCTGGCGACGGTGTTCGTGACCTTCCCGTTCGTCGCCCGCGAGTTGATCCCGCTGATGCAGGAGCAGGGCACCGCCGAGGAGGAGGCGGCACTGACCCTCGGCGCCTCGGGCCTGCACGCGTTCCGGACGGTCACGCTGCCCAATATCCGCTGGGGCCTGCTCTACAGCGTGCTCCTCTGCAATGCCCGGGCGATGGGCGAATTCGGAGCGGTGTCGGTGGTGTCGGGCCACATCCGCGGCCTGACCAACACCATCCCACTTCACGTGGAGATCCTCTACAATGAGTACAATTTCGTCGCCGCATTCGCCGTCGCTTCGCTCCTCGCCGTCCTTGCCCTCATCACCCTCGTTCTCAAGTCCGTTCTCGAATGGCGCTTCGCGGGGGAGCTCGCGGGCGGCCGGGCTCACTGACGGCCCCTTGGACCGGCCCTCCACGGCGATCCGGATCGAGAACGTCTCGAAGACCTTCGACACGGCGGCGGTGCTGCACGACCTGTCCCTCGACGTGCGGGCGGGCGAGCTGATCGGGCTTCTGGGACCCTCGGGCTCGGGCAAGACGACGCTGCTGCGGATCATCGCCGGGCTCGACGCGCCGGACCGGGGCCGGATTCTGTTCGGCGGCGACGACGCCACGAGTCTGCCCGTGCAGGAACGGGCCGTGGGCTTCGTGTTCCAGCACTACGCCCTGTTCAAGCACATGAGCGTGGCCGACAACATCGCCTACGGGCTGAACGCGCGGCGGCGCGCCGACCGGCCGGCCAAGGCCGAGATCAAGCGCCGGGTCGGCGACCTGCTCGACCTGATCCGGCTCTCCGGCTTCGGCGACCGCTACCCGTCGCAGCTCTCGGGCGGCCAGCGCCAGCGGGTGGCGCTCGCCCGGGCGCTCGCCGTCGAGCCGCGGGTGCTGCTGCTCGACGAGCCCTTCGGCGCGCTGGACGCCCAGGTCCGCAAGGACCTGCGCCGCTGGCTGCGTGAGATCCACGACCGCACCGGCCAGACCACGATCTTCGTGACCCACGACCAGGACGAGGCCCTGGAGCTGTCCGACCGCGTCGCGGTGCTCGACCGCGGCCGGCTGGAGCAGGTCGGCACGCCGGACGAGGTGCAGGAGAACCCGGCCTCCGCCACCGTGATGAAGTTCCTGGGCGATTCCGTCGAGGTGGAGGCGATCGCCGAGGGCGGCCGGGTGCTGGTCCGGGGCCGGGAGACGCCGGTGATAGCGCCCGCCAGCCTGTTCGGTCCGGTCAAGCTCTACGTGCGGCCCTGGCAGCTGCAGCTCGCCGAGCCCGAGGCGGCGCACCTGTCCGGCACGGTGCGCAGCTCGTACCGGACACAGGGCCGCCAGCGGATCGAGGTGGCGGATGCCGAGGGGCGGGTGTTGGCCGTGGAGGATTTTGACGGCGTGCGCTACGCCGCCGGGCATCCGGTGGGGCTGCGGATCAATGGCGGGCACGTATTCGGGTGAGGCTCGCCAGCGGCCGCGCCGCATCCTAGGCTCCCGACCATGATTGTACCGAGTCGCGAACCCGCTCCCGACGTCCTGGCCGCCATCGGCAGCACCCCGCTGATCCGTCTGCGCCGCGCCTCCGAGGAGACCGGCTGCACCATCTACGGCAAGGCCGAGTTCCTGAATCCGGGGCTATCGGTGAAGGACCGTGCCGCGCTCTCCATCGTGCGGGACGCGGAGGCGAAGGGCCTGATCCGTCCGGGCGGCACCATCGTGGAGGGCACCGCCGGCAATACCGGCATCGGCCTCGCCCTGGTGGCCTCGGTGCGCGGCTACCGGACGCTGATCGTCATCCCGATCACCCAGTCCGAGGAGAAGAAGCAGACCCTGCGGCTCGCGGGCGCCCGGCTGGTGGAGGTCCCGGCCGTGCCCTTCGCCAACCCGAACAATTACGTCCACGTGGCCCGGCGCCTTGCGGAAAAGCTCGCCGCCACCGAGCCGGCGGGCGCCTTCTTCGCCGACCAGTTCGACAACGTCGCCAACCGGCAGGCCCATGTCGACGGCACCGGCCCGGAGATCTGGGCGCAGACCGGCGGCCGGGTCGACGGCTTCGTCTGCGCGGCCGGGACCGGCGGCACGCTCGCCGGCACCGCCGAGGCCCTGCGCGCCCGCAACCCGCAGGTGAAGATCGCGCTCTCCGATCCGGAGGGCTCGGCCCTCTACGCGCATTACACCACCGGCACCCTGAAGGCCGAGGGCTCCTCGATCACCGAGGGGATCGGCCAGGGGCGCATCACCGGCAACCTCGCGGGCTTCACCCCCGATCGCGCCTTCCGCATCCCGGACCGCGAAGCCCTCGACATCGTCTTCGGGCTGATGCGGGAGGAGGGGCTGTCGCTGGGCGGCTCCTCGGGCATCAACGTCGCCGGGGCGATCCGGCTGGCCCGGGACCTCGGGCCTGGCCACACCATCGTGACCATCCTGTGCGACGGGGCGGCGCGCTACGCCTCCAAGCTGTTCAACCCGGCCTTCCTCACCGAGCGCAACCTGCCGGTGCCGGGCTGGCTCGACGCGCCGGAGGAGGCGCTGCCGGATTGGCACGCCTGAGCGCCGGGGCTGCATCCGGAATTTTCCTCACAAAAGCGTAGCTTGGCGTTGAACGGAACGGAATGTCGCAGCGTTTGAACGGTCACGCTCGCACCAGCGCGACCGTCCGGAGAACGCGACCGATGTCCCTCGTCACCATTCTACTCATCATCCTGATCATCCTGGCCTTCGGCGGCGGCGGCTTCCTCGGCGGCGGTGCGTATCGCGGTCCCGGCTTCGGCCTCGGCGGCATCCTGCTGATCGTGCTGATCGTCCTGCTGGTGACCGGCCGGCTCTGAGCCCGAGGATCGGCCTGAGCGGACGCGTCGTCCGCCCAGGCCCCTGGAGGGCGCGCAGGCCCAGGCCGAAAGGCGGCGGCCATCTCCGGCGCGCGCCCTCCTATCGGCAGGTGATCGCCACCACGGCGGGCGCGAGCGCGGCGGGTCCGACACCCGGATGCGGCGTCGCCGCGGGAAGGCCCTGGGCGGCCAGGAAGGCCGTGATCGCCCGCCCCGGCACCAGCGGCAAGCGCGCGGGCGGCACCACCCCGGCGACCCGGCGCGGTGCCGCGGGATAGCGCGCGACGATCCCGACGAGAGCACCCGACCGGTCGAGCACCGGCGCGCCGCCGGATCCCGGCTGAAGTGCCGCGATCACGTCGCCTCCCCGCGCCTCGCCCGGTGCGGCCTGGATCCCCTCCGGGCCCGGCGCGAGGGCGATCAGGCTCTCCTCGGCGCCGACGGGCTCGGACCGCGTTGCGGGCCGGAGCGGGGCAGCAGCCCCGGGCACATCCAGGAGTGCGAGACCGGCCGGATCGGTGGCGAGCACACGGGCCGGCGCAGACCCGACGCGCGGCTGGGCGCAGCCCTCCAGCACGGCGACGGCGGTCAGCACGCGCCCCGGCGCCACCGCCAGACCCGCGCCTGCCGCCGATGAGGCCGAGAGGCTCGCCGGCGCCAGGGCTGCGGCCGGCGGATGGGGCGCCGGCGTGCCGGCGGCGCGGGTCGCCGGCAGAGGCGCCGGATTTGCCGGCCTCTGGGCGGCCGGCGCTGCCGCGGAATCCGGAAACGGCACGAAGGCGTTCGCCACGGCGATGACGAGCCGGTCGACCTCCGGTGCCAGGGCGCGGTCGTAGCCGAGCAGGAAGCCGCGCACGCCCTCCGGTCCCGAGGCGTAGCGGATATAGGACAGTCCCGGCCCGGTCTCGGCGGTGACCACCACGGTGTCGGGTCGTCGCAGCTTGTAGGTCACCTTGCGGCCGGGCAGCGGCGCGGTGGCCTTCTCGAACAGCGCGTCCAGGGTCTCTGTCCCGGGCGGGAAGGCGCGGGATTCCAGGGTCACCCGGCCGTCCTGGCTCTGCCAGCGGGTTCCGGAGGGCAGGGCGGTGCGCTTCGCCAGCAGGCGCTCGGGAACCCCCATCACGGCGCCGGTACCGGGATCGACCGCGACCCGGAAGCGCGCCGCATTCCGCGCCGCAGCGCCGGCGGAGAGCAGCGCTGCCCGCCCGCGCGGATCGAGGGGATCGGCGCCGCCGGCCCGGGCGCCGTAGGCGTTCAGCGCCTCGAAGGTCCGGCGCCCGAAGGCTCCCGACACCACGGCGTTGAAATCGCCGGTCCAGACCAGGGCGTCCTGGACCGCCTTGCGGTCGGCCTCCGGCAGGGCCTCGAAGGTCGCCTTCGCGGCCTCGAAGGCGGGATCGGCCGGCGTCGCGGCTGTCGGTGCCGGTCTCGGCGCGGGCCGGGCCGGCGCCGGCCGGTCCTGCGCCTGAACCGGCAGGCTGCCGAGGGCGATCAGGATCGCGAGCGAGGCCCGGCACCGGGAGCGGCCGCGCGCCGCGCCCGGACGCCGAAACCGCGACGAGTCACGCACATCCATCTCCGCCCCCGACCGTCATCGTTTCGATCCTGGCAGAGGCCGCAGCGGCAGGCCAGATCAATCCGTCCCGGGCCACCGTGCGTCCGGGGCGGCGATGCGCTACAGGGCGGATGTCCGGCCTGGGCGGCGGCCGGATCGCCGGCTCGGTCGACCGGCCACGCGATGCCGCCACGGTTCGACGCGGGGCCCGGCATGAGCGACACGAACAACACCTTCAAGAAGGCGCCCAAGCGCAAGCCCGCCAAGGGCAAGAGCATCAGCGTCTCTCCGGAGATGCGGCAGGCCTATGCCGACCTGATCCAGCAGCGCGCGGACAAGGAGGAGATCTACGGCCGCCACCTGCCGCAGGACGAGCCGCGCCGGCGGTAGCCGGTGCCGGGATGCAGCGTCGCCGCGAACCGTCTTCGCGATCGGAACGCAGCCATCCCCTCGGCGCCACGATCGACGACGCCGCGCGCTGCACTGAGTCGCCATGCCCGCGACGACGCGGAGCGTGCGGTCCGGCGGCGCGATCGGGACCGCACCGGCAGCCGGTGATCGTCCCGACAAGGCCGCCCGTTCAGCGCTTGCGCACGAATTCGGTGCGCAGGACGAGACCCTTGATGGTGTCGTGGCGGCAGTCGATCTCCTCCGGGTCGTCCGTGAGCCGGATCGACCGGATGACCGTGCCCTGCTTCAGGGTCTGGTTCGCGCCCTTGACCTTCAGGTCCTTGATCAGCGTGACCGAATCGCCGTCGGCCAGGACATTGCCGGCCGCGTCGCGGACCGCAGCTTTCTCAGGGGGCGCGGCCGCGCGTCCGGGCGGGACCCATTCGCCCGTCGCCTCGTCGTAGACGTACGCCTCGTCGTCGCCGTTCAAATCCATGCCCCCGATGAGGATCGGGGCCGGGTCCTGTCAGGATCTCGCAGGCCCGTCATCCGCGCGTCCCGGCACACCGAACCGGTCGCCGATTCGGCGCGGGACGCCCCGAGCTTAGCCGATCGGGCCGGTCCCGCGCGAGTGCGCAGAGCCGGCCCGGCGCGTCGGCCTTACCGCTTCAGCGGCCCGGCCTCGATCACGTCCTCGACCGTGCGCAGGCCGGCACGCGGGGAATTGACGAGGCAGGCCATGTTGCCCGGCGGGTGCTGGTTCTTCCACATCTTGGTGTGGGCCTGGGGGATCTTGTCCCAGGGGAAGACCTCGCTCATGCACGGGTCGATCCGCTGATCCAGCACGAACTGGTTCGCCGCCGAGGCCTGCTTGAGATGGGCGAAGTGCGAGCCCTGGATGCGCTTCTGCCGCATCCAGACGTAGCGGGCGTCGAAGGTGATGTTGAAGCCGGTCGTGCCCGCGCAGAACACCACCATGCCGCCGCGCTTCACCACGAGAGCCGAGACCGGGAAGGTCGCCTCGCCCGGATGCTCGAACACGATGTCGACATCCTGCTTGCCGGTGATGTCCCAGATCGCCTTGCCGAACTTCCGCGCTTCCTTGGTCCAGGCGTGGAACTCAGGCGAGTTCACCTTCGGGAGCTGGCCCCAGCAATCGAAGTCCTTGCGGTTGATGACGCCCTTGGCGCCGAGGCTCATCACGTAATCGCGCTTCGACTCGTCCGAGATCACCGCGATGGCGTTGGCGCCCGACGCCGCGCAGAGCTGCACGCCGAACACGCCGAGACCGCCCGAGGCGCCCCAGATCAGCACGTTCTGGCCCGGACGGACCGTGTGCGGCGCGTGGCCGAACAGCATCCGGTAGGCGGTGGCCAGTGTCAGCGTGTAGCAGGCCGCCTCCTCCCAGGTAAGGTGCTTCGGCCGGTGCATCAGCTGGCGCGACTGCACCCGGCAGAACTGCGCGAAGGAGCCGTCGCCGGTCTCGTAGCCCCAGATCCGCTGGGTCGGCGAGAACATCGGGTCGCCCCCGTTGCACTCCTCGTCGTCGCCGTCATCCTGGTTGCAGTGGACGATGACCTCGTCGCCGACCTTCCAGCGCTTCACCTTGGCGCCGACCTTCCAGACGATGCCGGAGGCGTCGGAGCCGGCGATGTGGTACTCGCCCTTGTGCACGTCGAAGGGCGAGATCGGCTCGCCGAGACCGGCCCAGACGCCGTTGTAGTTCACGCCCGCCGCCATGACGTAGACCAGCACCTCGTCGTCGCCGATCTCCCAGACCGGCAGCACTTCGAGCTGGTGGGATTGTTCCGGGGGCCCGTGACGCTCGCGCCGGATCGCCCAGGCATACATCTTGGCCGGCACATGACCCAGCGGCGGGATTTCACCCATCTCGTAGAGGTCCTTGACCTCCCCGCCCGTCGGACTGATCGCAGCGCTCGCCGCCATCTCGCTCTCCTCTCGTCCCGCGTGTTTCTCACGGCCGCGGTTCTCCATCGCGCTATAGCGGTGATGACGGAGGCGTCCAAGTGGGCCGAAAGTCGAATCCCGATGGTTTCCGGCATGAAAAAAGCGCCGGCACAGGGCAGGCAGCCACGTATTCAAAATCGGCTTTCCGGGTGACCAAGTATTATTCGGCGGTGGCCTTGCCGGCGCCGGTCCCGAGACCTTCCGCGGAAGCGCGGCCACAGGCCTGAGCTGCTCAAGCGCGCGCGGCAAGCCTGGTCAGCTCTAAGTCTTTGTTCCGGCGTGCTGTCTCGCGCCAGACCAGCGGCCGTTCCCGCGAAGAACAGATTGGGTAGACTTTATACCAGCTCTGAGGATGCTGTTCCGGACCGGTCCGCGGACCCTCTCCGCCGGCGCCGAGCCGGGCTCGGCGGGTGCCTCGGCCGGCGACGCCCTCAAATCCCGCTGTTCCGCCGGGCAAGTTTTTTCATGGGCCAGGGGCGCCCGCGGAAGGCCTCTTGCACTTCCGTCCCGGATGACGCGTGCCCAAGCCTTCGCTACGGTGGCTGCAAGGCCGCGCTCTGCGCGGATACAAAGATGACACGGAGGCGAGGAATGGGCGCGAGCGTCGCCGAGACCAAGAGCGACAAGTCTAGCCGCGACAAGCCCTGGATCATCCGCACCTATGCGGGGCACTCGACCGCGGCGGAATCCAACAAGCTCTATCGGGGCAACCTCGCCAAGGGCCAGACCGGCCTGTCGGTGGCCTTCGACCTCCCGACCCAGACTGGCTACGACCCCGACCACGAACTCTCCCGCGGCGAGGTCGGCAAGGTCGGCGTCTCGATCGCGCATCTCGGCGACATGCGGACCCTGTTCCAGGACATCCCGCTCGCCCAGATGAACACCTCGATGA
>Ga0316227_1004263_pt1 | contig 10886 bp, 11 predicted proteins | sample TBH18019metaG_FD_206012 | JGI IMG/M metagenome (GOLD analysis project Ga0316227, IMG submission 206012) | Freshwater microbial communities from Trout Bog Lake, Wisconsin, USA - TBH18019 | ecosystem: Environmental > Aquatic > Freshwater > Lake > Hypolimnion/Profundal zone | place: USA: Wisconsin... | reverse complement strand
GCGCTTTTGCGCCTCTGTGAGCTAATCTTTATCACATAAACCCCTTACCATGAAAAAATTGTTGCTGCTCGCTTCCCTGGTCCTTACTACATCGCTGTTTGCACAGGAAAAAAAACAAGGCACGCCCGATAAAACCAAACCGGTACAAACGGTAGAAGCTGCCTGCGGCCAGTGTAAACTGGGCCTGCCCGGCAAAACCTGCGACTTAGCCGTTCGGATCAACGGCAAAGCCTATTTTGTGGATGGGGTGCACATAGACTCGCTGGGCGATGCACATGCGAAAGATGGTTTCTGCAATGCCATACGCAAAGCCCAGGTACAGGGTGAAGTGGTGAAAGATCGTTTTAAAGCCAGTTATTTTGTATTGGTGCCTGAAAAAGCTAAAGAATAAACAATGGGACAATCGCCGGTCTTTTGGTAACTTACCAGTGTTCCATTGTTTTATATATGCTTTCCAATCAACAAAGAGTGATCCTTGGATTTGTGTTGTTGCCAGTGGTTGGCATTCTGGATTATGTTACCAGCTTCGAGATCAACACCGCGATCTTTTATATTTTTCCGCTGATCATTTTTTCTTATCAGACGGCATATCCGCTCAGGTATTCTATCTGTTTTGCTGGATTGGCTTCACTGGTGTGGGGTTTTGTAGATATTGAAACACATCTGTATTCGCAGGATAAGTATCAATTGGTAAACTGGGCCTCCAGAACTTTCTTTTTCCTGATCACGGCATTGGCGGCCAACCGGTTCTGTATGGAGAAACGGCAAAAGATCATCATTTCAGAGCAGAAAAAGGCGCTGGAAATATCGAACGAGCAACTGAACAGAATGCTGGGTATTGCGGCACATGATATACGTAACCCGGTAAGTGCTATTCAATCTATGTCGGAAATGTTATTGGCTGATCCGCAGTTGACTGCCGATTCCAGAGAGCTGGCTCAATACATCAGTACCTCTGCCAAAAACTCACTGGAGATTTTGAACCACACGCTGAATATGAGCCAAATCCGTTCTGGTACGCTTTTACTAAACAGGGAAACGGCAGATTTTATCGCATTTATAAAAGAGAGCCTGCTGCCCAACGAGCATATTGCAGCTCATAAACAGCAGAGCATCCGTTTTGAAACGGCCATAACATCGGTGCAACTCTCTTTTGATAAGGCAAGAATGCTGCAGATCATCAATAACCTTGTTACCAATGCGATCAAGTATTCGGAAAGAAACAAGACCATATTGGTGAAAATCAGCTGGCTCAACGAAGCCAAAAATGAGGTACTGACAGAAGTGATAGATGAGGGCATGGGCATTGACGAAAAATACCATCCTATTCTGTTTGATCCTTTTGTTACCACCGCTAATAAAACCACCGGTAATGAATCTACTACCGGCCTGGGCCTTGCTATTGTGCAAAAGCTCGTTTATATGCATGGTGGCTCGCTTCAGTTCACCAGCGAAAAAGGGAAGGGATCCAATTTCTTTTTTACCCTGCCACTTACTCCGGAGGCAAGCGCTTAAGTCTTGCTTACATGAACGGTTTTGTTAAGAATGGTTTTTTGGGGAGTTTTGATATGCCCCTTCAACTATTGCGTTAAAACCTTTGCATGGAAAGAGAACATCATTATGCCATTACAACCGAGTGGACGGGCAATACCGGTACCGGTACACAATCTTACAAATCCTATGAAAGAAGTCACGAGATCCGGACCGATCACAAAGTCGTGATCCTGGGATCTTCAGACCCGGCTTTTCGCGGGGATAAGACCAGACACAATCCCGAAGACCTGCTGCTGGCTTCTTTATCGGCCTGTCATATGTTATGGTTCCTGCATTTCTGTTCCGAAGCGGAAGTGATCGTTACCGCGTATACAGACCATGCGGTGGGTACGATGGCAGAAACCGCTAATGGCAGTGGCCATTTTACAGAAGTGATCCTGCGTCCGCAGGTGGAGGTAACCCATGCATCCATGATTGATACGGCCAATGCATTGCATACCAAAGCCCATCAATATTGTTTTATTGCCAACTCGGTTAATTTTCCGGTGCGACACGAGCCGGTTTGTACCATTGCGTAACAGATGCTAGAAAAGATCCAACAGAACTTTACCGAACACGCCCTGCGCATACCAGGTGTTACCAAGGGGATGCGGGTATTCCGCAAAACCCACCTCTGTTATGTGGATGCGGGTTTGTCTTGTGATACGTTCAACATCATTCATATCACACAAGGCGAGGGACTGGGCCTGGAAGAGATCCGCGAAGCGGTAGGGTATTTCGGGGAAAGAGAACTGGCTTATTGTATCTGGATAACTACAGAGAACCTGACAGAACAGGTGCAGGATCATTTCAACAGCTTACAGCTGGAAAGAAAAAATGCAGAACCAGGTATGGTGGTGGACTTGTCTTTATACGAACCGGTGCTTCGCGAAAATCATGCACAGATTGTGGTGGCCGGCGATGCGGTAACGATCGCTGATTTTGCAGCTGTGATCGCTGCCAACTGGGTGCCGCCTGATCATAATGTAAGGTTATATTATGAACGCACGGCCGATGCGTATCTTTCTGCGGCCAGCAAAGCTGAATTACTGGTGTACTACGAGGGAGGAAAGCCGGTGGCCACGGTAGAGATCTTTGCTACCGATGCCGATACGGTGGGTTTGTATGCATTGGCCACCGATGCTGATCATCGTGGTAAGGGCATCGGCTCTTCGCTGATGTATTTTGCATTGAACAGGGCCAAAGAAAAAGGATACCGGCAGGTAATACTGCAGGCATCTGAAGATGGCATTGGTATTTACCGGAAACTGGGTTTTCAGGAGTATACGGGCTATTATGAGTATGCCTGATCAACGGTTGCTTTTACAACCACATTCTTTGTATCTTATCTTTTAAACCGATTCTATGCGTTTTATTTTTCGCTGGATAGTCCGTGTGGTGGTAGTACTGCTGGTACTGGTATTGATTGCCGGTCTGCTCTTTGGTAAAAAAGATCTTCCGGCAGAACAGCTCGTGCAGAAATATGGCCGGCCCCCATCGCAGTTCATGGACCTGATGGGTATGCGGGTGCATTACCGCGATGAAGGAAACCGGAACGACAGCGTTCCGTTGGTGTTGATACATGGTACTTCTTCTTCTCTGTTTACCTGGGATAGTACGGCAGTATTGCTCGGCACGATACGCCGCATCATCCGTTTTGACCTGCCGGGTTTTGCCATCACGGGCCCTCATCCACAAAGGGATTATAGCATGGATATGTATACCCGCTTTGTAGATTCGGTATTGATCCGGCTGGGCGTTCGCCATTCTGTGATCGCCGGCAACTCGCTGGGCGGTGCTATTGCCTGGCGCTATGCGGTGCAGTATCCCGCCAAAGTGCAAAAACTGGTATTGGTGGATGCGGGTGGTTACATATCCAAAGACAAAATAGAACTGCCACTCGGTTTTCGCCTGGCCAAAATGCCGGTGGTGAATAACCTGGTTAAATGGATCACCCCCAAACAATTAGTACGTAAAAGTGTGGAAGATGTATATGGAGACAAACGCCGTGTTACAGACGCCCTCGTAGATCTCTATTCCGACATGACTTTACGGGCGGGTAACCGACAGGCATTGATAGACCGGATGCAACTGGGTTTGGGCGAAGATGCATCTGCACAAATTCGGACGATACACATTCCTACATTGATTGTATGGGGCGATCAGGATCATTTAATTCCGGTGTCTAATGCGGCAATGTTTCATAATGATATTAAAGGAAGTGAACTTATCGTATTAAAAGGCGTCGGCCATGTACCGATGGAAGAAGCGCCCTGGGACTTTGCACGAGCGCTGGTTCCATTTTTGCAAAAATGAGAAGTGGTAGCTGTTGATCACCTGACCACAGGTGTTCGGAAGAAATAGGCATTTAAACACGATTTATCGGTGTTTGATCGTTTAAGGAAGATGAAAGTAGATGCCCTGATTCGTCTGATACCTTCTGAGCGACTGGAACAATTGGCTGAGTCCACGCAGGTGGATCATTATTCCAAGAAGCTACAGGGAGAGATTGTCTTCCGCCTTTTATTATATTGCCTAATCACGCGAAAGGAAAATAGCCTCAGAACCCTACGCTCTGCGTATGAGTCGATAACTTTTAAAGCACTGCAAAATAAGAAAGGGATCAGTCATAGTTCGATCAGTGAACGTCTCTCTACTATTGAGGTAAGCTATTTTGAAGGGTTTTTTAAAGACTGCGTATCTGCATATAAAAATCTCGATGGGATCAATCAGGACAATCTTTTAAAATTTGACTCTACAATCGTTTCCTTATCAGCCAATCTAATTAATATTGGGTACAGATTGGCGGGAGGTTCTGCTTCTGTAAAACAGCTTAAGTTCACTGTCGGGTATAGTGATATTCCTGAGGTTGTTCATTTTTATCATGAACAACAGTTCACCAGTGAAAATCGTGCTTTGAAGGATACTATTCTTGACCATGCTACCGCAGATAATTTATCGACTATAAGAGTCTTTGATAGAGGGATAACATCGCGAAATACGTATGACAAAATGACTTCGCAGGATATCTTTTTCGTGTCCAGGCTCAACAATAACGCTAAGAAAGAAAAGATATCATCCAACGAAAAAATCAGCAGCGGTACACCCGTTAAAACATCTTCAGTTACGATCGTGTCAGATGAATGGTGCTATTTATTTTCTTCAGAGAAAAGGTCGAAGTATCCGATCCGACGCATAGAATCCTACAGAAACGATACAGGCGAGAAACTGTTTTTTATAACAAACATCAAAGAATCGACAGCACAAGAGATTACGGAGATATACAAAAAGCGCTGGGACATTGAAGTGTTCTTTAAGTTTCTCAAACAGGTGCTCAATTTTAATCACCTGATCAACAGGAATGAAAACGGAATAAAAGTCATGCTGTATGTAACGATGATCGCCGCAATACTGCTTCAGGCATACAAAAAGGCTAATAAGCTCACCGGATTTAAAATCCCACTTCAGGAACTCAAACAGGAACTGGAAAAAGAAGTGACGCGCAATATTGTTATGCTATGCGGAGGAAACACCGATACATTCGACATACTTTTTGGATCAAATTCCCCTTAATCTTCCGAACACCTGTGGTCAGGCGACCAACAGCGGCTGAGAAAATATATTTTTATCGTTGTTGTGATTTGGTAGGGAAATAATATTGAATTCCCACGCCTGTTGTAATGGCAAGAAAAGAGGTGTTATCATATTTTCCAAAACGATGCTCCAAATCCAGAAACCGCAAGGTAACAGCAGTAGCTGAGCTAATTGTGTAGTTGAAAGTCAATGAAAGTCCTACTCTGGCATTATATCCATAAACAGTGCCTCTTTCAAAGGGAATACCTATTGGAACCCCGTCCTGGTATGTTTCACCCTTACTCGCATATTTGTTTTTAAGATAATGCAGGAAGATTCCAGGTACAAATTGTAGTCTGGACCCAATTTTTGTTCGGTATTCGGAAAATACACCAATGGAGTTATAGACGTCCGTAGTCGTTCCAACATTCATCCAATTAGATCCTCCTTGCTGCAAAGGTGATCGACTGGAATAGGGTTGTTTATAGATGAGATGATTATACTCAATTCCATATGCTAACCTATTTTTAGTGAGGTAGCCAACTCTTACATTCCCGATAAAGGGGTGTGAATGCAAGTCATTAGCGTTAGTGCTCCATTTAAACACACCAGCTGCAGCTTCTGCAAAAAACACCCTTTTGTTCTTTTGAGCATTAGAGAAGTATGTTAAAGCTACTAAGCAAATCACTAAAAAAATTCTGGTAATCATAGGGTTAAAAGATAAAGGACAAAATGAACGGTGCGATATTTACCTAGGACTTACCTCTTATTTAGTACGCTCTTTTTCTTTTTTTGCAATCTTATACCTGAATATCGATGCCAGCGTTAGCCCGGGGATCAGCAGTGTCAGAAAAAACAGTACATAATTATCATCTTCTCCGGGAAAGAGTTTTTCATATAACGCAGAGAAGACAAAAACAGAAAGAGAATGGAGAATCAGAAACCAGCTGATTTCTTTTTTATATATCAGTAGTTTGTTTTTCACGGCAAAAAAAATTATTGATAGACATTTTAAAAATACAAAATCTATTTTATTGAGCACCCCCTAATGATTGTATTCCTTCCTCTTTCCAATAGCCCTTATGAGGATGCGAGTGCGATCTCTATCTGTTTGATATGATCAAAATTATGCTGTGCCACTTTATCAAATTCCTGTTGTAAACTGCGGATGCCGGCGGCGGTATGGAAAAATGTTTTCTGCTCCGAACCTGCATAATGTTTTTCAGCCAGGTAAATGATGGAGGTTCTGACAGCGGCAAAAACCGCTTTGCTGATGGCCAATGGATAGGTATTGTAATCCAGTTGTTCACTCCAGCGTTCCTGGTCGAACACCACAACAAAGGGATGCAGTTCTGCAATAGCCCGGCGGATTCTCTCGTTTAATACGATCTCTGTATCGGCGAGATGATTCAGAATCTGGCGGATGGACCATTTACCCGGACCATAGCTTTTATCAAGGTCCGATTCGGGCAGGTCGTAAAAAGCTAATGTTTTATCGCGGGTGATCTTGAGTAGTTCGATGGTTTCCATAGTGTGATATTGTTGTTGTAGTAAATGAGAAATGCTGGGGATGATTATTGGTCAGGCGCCCAACATCGGCAAGGTAAAATAAAAAAGAAATCTCCGTTTGGTGGAAATTTCTTTTCACTTTCTTCAGGCTGCCCTATGGCAGCGAATACATTATTTCTGTAGGGCCGTGATCTTTTTGCTGAGTTCATTCCATTTGCCCTGCAGCTCTTTTAACTGCATCTGCACCAGGCTAACACCGCTCACCATTTGGGTAGTGGGTGGCATATCTGTTTCGTGCAACATAGACAGTAAAGAAGCAAAGCCGGATTCGGCACTGCCGAAAGTGCCTACTGGTCCGCCGCCACCTCTTCTGCCCCTGGAGGCACCTTCAAGTGCTGCCAGTTCCTGTTCCAGTTTAGTAATGGTTTTTTTGCTGCTGCCGGGTTTATTCAACAGGTCTTTCAGTTGTTTGCCTGCCAGTGTTATTTCTTCTTTGGCTTTGCGGGCGGCAAGTCTTCCTTCGTAACAGGTAACCGATAAACTGTGCTGTTTCTGCAGATCTGCGAGGCTGGTCTTTACACGCGGATCCCTTTTTACAGTCAGCGGCTGCGTAACTATTTTTCCATTCACCGTCAACTTCACCGTGTAGGTCCCCGGCAGCACCCAAGGAGAATTTTTTTCGGGTGCTGTGTTTTGATAAATCGCGGTCATTGGGAAAGATACCGGTTCATCAATGGGCGTATAATGCATGTCCCACAAAAAGCGGTGTGAACCAGTTTCAGCCGATAAGATTTGTTGCGGACGGATCCAGTACAAAGGAATATTCACTTCGGGGATCTCGTAAGGTTTATCGAGGCTGCTGTACTTGCGTACAGCTTTGCCGGCGGCATCAACGATCTCCAATGTTACTTCGCCCTCTGCTTTTTGTGCGAGATAGTAGTTGATGATGGCACCATCGGGCGGGTTTTGTCCGCCGGGTTCTTCCTGCGGTATTGGTGTATCCGTATTCATATTCCAGCGAACGCGGATGGCGGTTTGTGGTTTGTAGAGCAGGGCTTTTTCGGCGGCCAGGTTGGCACTGATCTGGCGCAGCGGTGTAATATCATCCATGATCCAGAAACCACGGCCATGGGTACCGAGAACGAGGTCATCATCTTTGATCACGAGATCGCGGATAGAAGTGGCCGGCATATTCAGGCGCAACGATTGCCAGTGTTCGCCATCATCAAAAGATACATACACGGCATTCTCGGAACCGGCATATAATAATCCCTTGCGTTTCGGATCTTCACGTACTACATTGATAGGTTCGTTGGCGGGTAAACCATTGGTGATGCGTTGCCAGCTTTTACCACCGTCGTGTGTTTTGTAAGCATAGGGCTGCATATCATCGCAGCGGATCCGGTTTACGGCCGCATACACTGTATTGTTATCAAAATGCCCCGCATCCATCAAAGAGATCTTACTCCAGGATGTGATTTCGTGAGGGGTTACATTTTTCCAGTTTTTTCCGCCATCACGGGTAACCTGTATATAGCCATCATCGGTTCCTGCCCAAATGGTGTTGATGTCCTGGTAGGATGGTGCCACTGTATACACTACGCCGCGTCTCGGCATTTTTTTCATGTCTTCACTGGTGTAAATACCCACACTGGCCGGAACATCCCAGCTTTCGCGGGTAAGATCAGGACTGATGGTTTGCCAGCTGTTACCGCCATCACGGGTTTTAAAGATCACGTTACCGGCAAAGTATAAGGTTTTGGGATCGATGGGTGAGAAGAGCACGGGCGCGGTTCTTACAAAACGGTATTTACCACTACGTACCGCTTCGGGTGCGATATTCTGTACCTGGCCGGTGCGTTTATCGTATTTGGTAATCTTACCGCCATAAATAATATTCGGATCCAGCGGATCGGGCGCTACATATCCATATTCTTCTACACCTACGGGGTGCCAGTCGCGGAAACTGATCTGTCCGTCGTTACCCCGCGAGGTAATTCCTACCGAACCACTCTCCTGTTGTCCGCCATATACATTATACGGAAACTGGTTATCGGTACTCACATGATAGAACTGCGCTGTTGGCTGGTTATAAAAAGAAGAAAAAGTTTCGCCGCCGTTCACGGTTACAATACCACCCTGGTCAAGTGCAATGAGCATGATCTTGGGGTTGAGTGGGTTGATCCAGATGCGGTGGTAATCATCTCCCCCCGGTGCACCGCGGAAGCCGGTCCAGGTTTTGCCACCATCCACCGATTTCCAGGTAACCACGTTGGCGCTGTACACGATATCGGCATTAGTGGGGTCTACTTTTACTTCAGCAAAATCACTGCCCCTGCCCCAGTAGCGGCCATCGCTGCTCATTAACTGCCAGCTTTCGCCCGCATCATCGCTGCGGTAAATGCCTCCATACCTGCCTGCATCTACGGTGGCGTATAAACGGTTGCTGTTGGTAGGTGCAATGCCAAAACCAATGCGGCCCAGTCCCTGTGCAGGTGTGGGCAAACCTTTGGTTAAGTGTTTCCAGGTTTTACCACCATCGGTGGATTTATAGAGACCGCTCTCGGGTCCGTTCCATTGTCCATTCTCCCAGGGCCCCTGTCTGCCCGCCCACAGATCCGCATACAGAATATCTGAATTATTGGGATCGAAACTGATCTGCACGGCACCGGTGTTCTCGTCTTTATACAATACACGCTCCCAGCTGTTACCACCATCGAGGCTTCTGTAAACGCCACGTTCGGTATTGGGTCCGTAGGGATGCCCCAGTACCGCTACAAAAACACGGTTCTCATTTTTGGGGTCAATAACGATGCCGCCGATCTGCTGCCCATCTTTCAGTCCCATATTTTTCCAGGTCTTACCGGCATCGGTTGATTTGTACACCCCATCGCCTACAGAAAGATCGGGCCTTTGAATGCCTTCTCCGCAACCCACATATACTACGTTGGGATTGGATTCAGCAACAGCGATATCGCCTACCGATCCGGTACTCATCTGGTCAAAAATGGGTTTCCAGGTGCGGCCATAGTCGTTGGTCTTCCATACACCGCCATTGTTGACACCAATATAGAATACACTGGGTTGCGTAGGCACGCCAACGGCACCCACGGTACGGCCACCGCGGTGCGGACCGATCATGCGCCATTGCATGCTGTTGAACAAAGAAGGAGAAAAAGGTTGGGCTTCGGCCAATACAAATGCGGTAAGGCAGAGAAACAGGGCAGTTAGTTTTTTCATGAGAGGGAAGAGTTGGTTAGGGAGGCTGTTAAATTACAGTATTCGCAGACAGAAAAAAAACCGCCACAGTAATGGCTGTGGCGGTTCACTATTTTTTTACTACGAGGTAAGCACCCGTTACAAGCAGTACTACCCCGAATATTTTGATCCAGCTGATCTGGTTTTGCGGAAAACCGAGCACCCCAAAGTGATCATATAATAAAGCCACTACGAACTGCCCTGCAATAACCATGGCAAATACATTGGCCGATCCGAGACGTGGTACCGCATAAATAATGGCGGTAACAAAAAAGGCGCCCAGCACACCACCGCTGTATTTATATAATTCAATACCCTTCAATTCAGCCAGAGAGGGAACGGGTTGTTTGGTAGTAACAATGATCAGCCCCAGTAGTAGGGTGCCTACGAGAAAAGAAATAAAAGCGGCCACCCAGGGATTGTTAACGGCAAAGCGCAACTGGCTGTTAACCCCGGCCTGCGTGGTAATGGTTAAACCCGCCAGTGCGGGCAGGAGGTAGAAGACGTATTTCATGGTACTAAGATAATTACAAACCATTCTCAGAACCTGTTTCCGAGATTGGTTTTCACAGAGAAGAACGATCGCAAAAAAAAAGAGCCTTTGTGAACCATCACAAAGGCTCTGGCAGGAATGTTATTTTTATTTTTTAACCATCGGAGGTGGTGGTGGCGCCGGCGCATCGCTGTTGAAAATGTCGCGGTATTTTTTCCATTTACCGTCTTCTTTTTTCCAGGTAACAATGTATTTACCTTTTTCCATAGACGCCCCCTCGTTGGTGAACATTTCGTAAGTACCTTCTTCAGAAACCAGATCGGCGTTGCCGATTACTTCTGTTACTGTTAGTGTCAGGTTCTGGATGCCCATCTGGTACAGACCATTGAACAAAGAAGTAATCGCCTGCGTGCCGCATGATTTCGGCATATTGGCCGGCATCATGCAACCATCTTTGGTGTAAGAAGCGGCAATGGCAACGGAGTCGCCTTTTTTCATGGCTGCTACAAATGCTGCATTG
>Ga0316227_1004262_pt1 | contig 10886 bp, 6 predicted proteins | sample TBH18019metaG_FD_206012 | JGI IMG/M metagenome (GOLD analysis project Ga0316227, IMG submission 206012) | Freshwater microbial communities from Trout Bog Lake, Wisconsin, USA - TBH18019 | ecosystem: Environmental > Aquatic > Freshwater > Lake > Hypolimnion/Profundal zone | place: USA: Wisconsin... | reverse complement strand
TTTGCCATTGTCAGCTCTCCTTTTTGTAGGCTCGGTAAGGCTCCGATGCCCCGTGCTTTTGATTCTTCATTGAATAAACCGCTTGTGACCGCCAGGAAAACAGCCGTCCTCCATTCCAGCAGGGTGAAAAACGAAAAGGCGCCTCTCCACCTCGGGGGGTGAAAAGGCGCCGTTGCCTGTGTGCGAGCTCGAAGAGCCAGTCGGGCACCACGTTGTGCCTGCCCATCCTGTAGCACGGCGCGTGCCAAATCGAAACGCGGCGGGAAAATGCAGCAAAAACGGGGAGCTGTGGCGGGGTGCCGGGGCAGGTCGCGGGGAATAGCGGCTAAAAAAGGCAGGTCTGATTAATATCTATGCACCGGTTCCGGCAGCGCCCGCCGTCCTCCCGGTGGGGGGGGCGGGCGGCGCGGGCCTCGCTCCCCGCCGGCCCCGGGACCGGCGGGGTCAGCTTTTGCGGAGCAGCATGGGGGGAATCTCCCCGGGCGGGACGGGGCGGCTGAACAGGTACCCCTGGTAGGTGTCGCAGCCGTGCTGGTGCAGGAAGGCCAACTGCGCCGGGGTTTCCACCCCCTCCGCGATCACGTGCAGCTTCAGGGTGTGGGCCATCTCGATGGTGGCCAGGGTGATGGCGGCGTCGTCCGGGTCGCAGGTGATGTCGTTTATGAAGCTGCGGTCTATCCTCAGCACGTCCAGAGGAAAGCGCTTCAGGTAGGAGAGCGAGGAGAAGCCGGTGCCGAAGTCGTCGATGGCGAGCCGCACCCCCATCGACTTCAGGGCGGTCAGGGTCTTCACCGTCTTCTCCGTGTTGGTCATCAGCACCCCCTCGGTGAGCTCCAGCTCCAGGCTCCCCGGGTCCACCCCGCTCTCGGCCAGCACGGAGGTGACGTTCTCCAGCAGGTCGCTCTTCTGGAAATGCTGGCCGGACACGTTGAGCGCCAGGGTGACCGGCGCAAGCCCCGCGTCGAGCCAGCTGCGCAGCTGGCGGCAGGCGCTGCGCATCACCCACTGGTCGATCCGGATCACCAGCCCGATCTCCTCGGCAAGCGGCAGGAAGCGTCCCGGCTCCACCATGCCGAGTTCCCGGGAGTTCCAGCGCACCAGCGCCTCCACCCCCACCACCTCCCCGGTGCGGCTCGACACCTGGGGCTGGTAGTAGAGGGTGAACTCCTCCTCCTTGAGCGCCTTGTGCAGCTGGCTCTCCAGGATGATGCGCTCCAGCGCCTTGGCGTTCATCGACTCGTCGTAGATCTGGTAGCCGTTTCTCCCCTGCTCCTTGGCCTGGTACATGGCGCCGTCGGCGTTCCTGATCAGGTCGCTCGCGCAGCAGGCGTCGAAGGGGTAGAGGCTGATGCCGATGCTGGTGGAGAGGAACACCTCCTGCCCCTCCAGGGCGTAGGGGAGCGAGATCGCCTCCAGCATGCGCCGGGCCACCTTGGCCACGTCCTGGAAGTGGTCGATGTCGGAGAGCATGATGGTGAACTCGTCCCCCCCGAGGCGCGACACCAGCGAGGGGGGGGCGTCCTCGTCGGCGCGGGCCAGGCAGTCGCTGCGGCGCACGCAGCGCAGCAGGCGGTCCGCCACGTCCTGCAGCAGGCGGTCCCCGACGCCGTGCCCCAGGGTGTCGTTGACCAGCTTGAAGCGGTCCAGGTCGAGGAAGAGGACCGCCAGCATCCGGTCGTTGCGGTTGGCGAAGACCAGCGCCTGCTCCAGCTGCTGCAGGAAGAAGCGCCGGTTGGGGAGCCCGGTCAGGGCGTCGTAGTAGGCGAGCAGCCGGATCTGCTCCTCGGCGTGCTTTCGCTCCGTGATGTCCTGGATGGTGCCGGTCAGGCAGACCGGGGTCCCCCCCTGGTCTAGGACCGTCACCAGCTCCGCGTGCAGGGTGCGCTCCACCGAATCGGCCAACAGGATCCGGTAGTCGAAGCTCAAGGGGGCGCGCCGGGCGACCGCGTCGTCCAGGGAGCTCTGCACGAAGGCGCGGTCCAGTTGGTGCACCGAGTCGAGGATCGGGTTGCCGCTCTTGTCGCCGTCCGTGCAGCAGATGTTGTAGACCTCCTCGGAGCAGCGGATCTCGCCGGAGGCGAGGTCCCACTCCCAGGAGCCGATGTGGGCCAGGCTCTGGGCGTGGGCGAGCCCCTCCCGGCTCTCCCTGAGCTGCTCCATGGCGCCGGAGGCGCGCAGCATGTAGCTCACCCGGTAGCGCAGGATGTGCCAGTTGATCGGCTTGGTGATGAAATCGGTGGCGCCCGCCTCGTAGGCGCAGTTGATGGACTCCAGGTCGTCCAGCCCGGTCATCATGAGGACCGGGGTATCGCGCCCGGAGAGGGTCCGGCGGATCGCGGAGCAGACGGAGAAGCCGTCCAGGCCCGGCATGACCACGTCCAGCAGCACGATGTCGGGGGTCTGTTCCTCGAAGCTGGCCAGCGCCTCCTCGCCGTTGCCCGCGTCCCGCACGGCGAAGCCCGAATGCTCCAGGGTCTCCCGGGCCAGGAGACGTATGGCGTGGTCGTCGTCGACGACCATGACCAGCGGCGTTCCCCTCTTCACCTTCCTGGTCAGCATAGCGCTCCTCCCTGCAGGGCTTCCCGTACCATGCGGTACTCCTTCTCCAGCTGCACCAGCAGCGGTCCGGCCCCCTCCGTGGAGCCGGCGCGCCCCAGCGCCTCCAGCTCCAGGCAGGCGTCGGCGAGCTTCAGGGCCCCCAGGTTAGCGCTGCTCGACTTGAAGCTGTGGGCCGCCGCCTTGAGCTTCTCGGCGTCGCCGCCCGACTCCGCCTCGCGCATGGTCTGCAGCAGGGTCGGGGTGGAGGAGAGGTAGAAGTCGACCACCTTCCTGAGCACCTCCAGGCCGCGGTTGCCCGGCAGCATCCGGATCATCTCCATGGCGCCGGTCATCCGGTCCCGCGAGATCGGGTCGTAGCGGCGCCCGCCGGGGCCGGGGACTCTCCCGGGGCGGGGGTGGGTAGGTGCCGGCGCACGGTCCGGCAGAGCTCCTCCCGGGTGAACGGCTTGGAGAGGTAGTCGTCGGCGCCGGAGGCGAGGCAGGCCTCCCGGTCCCCCTTCATGGCGAAGGCGGTCAGGGCGATGATGGCGAGCCGGGAGCCGGGGGACGCAGTGGCGGGCGCCGGCTCCTGGAACAGGGAGAGCTCGCCCCCCCAGGCCCCCTCCCCCCCCTCGGGACGCCCCCCCCCGGCCTCCCAGTCCCTGATGCGGCGGGTCGCCTCCAGGCCGTCGAGTTCGGGCATCTGGCAGTCCATGAAGACCATGTCGTAGCCGGCGCGCTGCACGGAGGCGATGGCGGCCAGGCCGTTGTCGGCGAGGTCGACGGAGCACCCCAGGCTCTCCAGCATCCCCTTGCCGACCTCCTGGTTCACCAGGTTGTCCTCCACCAGCAGCACGTGGGGGGCCTGCCCCAGGGGGGCGAGCCCGTCGTCCCCGTCCTCGGGCGCCGCCTCCATGCCGAGCGCGCGCACCAGCGCCGCGTAGAGCCCGTGCCGGCGCAGCGGTTTCCTCAGGCAGAGCACCCCGCCGGTCTCGCGCGGCGAGAGGCCGGAGCGCCCGGCGTCGCCGTCGCTCAAGAGCACGAGCCGCACGGAGCGCGCCGAGGGGAGGGTCCTGATGGTGTTGGCCAGCTCGACGCCGTCGATGCCGTGCAGGCGGTGCTCCAGGATGGCGAGGTCGAAGGGGGCCGCCACCAGGCGGCACAGGGCTCCGGGCGCGTCCCCGACGCACTCGGCGTCGCTCCCCCAGCCGGTCAGCTGCCGCAGCAGGGTCTTGCTGGTCGCCTCGTCGTCCGAGGCGATCAGGACCCTTTTGCCGCGCAGCGCCGCGCGGCTCCTGCCGGCCCAAGCCCCCCCCTGCTCCGGCGGCTCCAGGCGCGCGGTGAAGCAGAAGGTGGAGCCGAGTCCCGGCTCGCTCTCCAGGCTCAGCTCCCCCCCCATGAGCTCCGTCAGTTGCCGGGCGATCACCAGCCCGAGGCCGGTGCCGCCGTACCTGCGGGTGATCGACTCGTCGCCCTGGGAGAACTGTTCGAAGATGCGGCCCTGCTGCTCCGGCGTGATCCCGATCCCGGTGTCCGCCACGGAGATCCTCACCTGGAGCGGATCCTCCCCCGGGGAGACCGCCAGATGGACCGACCCCTGCGGGGTGAACTTCACGGCGTTGGCAAGCAGGTTGACCATGACCTGGCGCAGGCGCCCCGGGTCCCCGACAAAGGAGGCGGGGACCCCCTCGCCGATCTCGAAGCCGAGTTCCAGCCCCTTCTTGCCGGCGTCCTCCGAGAGGAGCTCCACCGCCTCGGCCACCAGCGCGTGGAGGTCGAAGTCGATCGCCTCCAGCTCCATCCGTCCCGCCTCGATCTTGGAGAAGTCGAGGATGTTGTTGATGAGCCCCAAAAGCGCCTCGCCGGAGCGGCGCACCGTCTCCACGAAGCGCGACTGCTCCTTGCTGAGGTCGGTGTTTTGCAAAAGCTCCGTCATGCCGAGCACCCCGTACATCGGGGTGCGGATCTCGTGGCTCATCTGCGCCAGGAAATCCGACTTCGCCTGGTTGGCGGCCTGGGCGCTCTGCATGGCGCGGCTCGCCGCCTCCAGGCTCTCCTGAAGCTGCCGGTTCACGCTGGAAAGCTCCCGGGTGCGCTCCGCCACCTCGAGCTGCAGCTCCTCGGAGTGCAGGGCGAGCCGCTCGTCGCGCACCGATATCTCAGCGAGCATCCCGTTGAAGCAGTCGAACAGCAGGCCCAGCTCGTCGTCGTTGCTGCTCTGCACCCTGACCTGGTAATCCTGGCGCTGCGAGACGATCTCCATCTTCTCGGTCAGGTGGCGGATCGGGTCCGAGATGAGCCGCGTGATGCGGTCGGACAAAAGCCTCAGGCAGAGGGCCCCCCCGAGCGCCGCGCCCAGGCCGGAGAGCGACGCGAAGGCCGCCAGGAACCCGGGACTCGCCCCGCTCAGCGCCTCGAAGCTGGTAAAGCCGAGCACCAGGGCCAGCAGCACCAGGGCGTTGCTGACCAGCAGCAGCCTGGAAAGCTTGCCTTTGATGGAGCTCTTTGCGAAGCGACCGTCGGTCACAGCACCCCCTGCACCGCCCGGCACCGAGCGAAGAGTCTGAGAAGCCGCGCCCCTCAAGGGTTGGGGGGGCGGCCGGCCTGCCGGGAAGCAATCGTTAAAACTTTACAATAATTCGAAGGGAATTCAAGCGGGGCGAGCAGAGAGGGCGAGGGAGATGAAATTGGCCAGGATGGTCCGGGAGGCTGCGTCGAAGGCGGTCTGCGAGGCGAGGAAGCCGGGAAGCAGGTCCAGGGGCGGACTGGACAGGGCGCACCAGCACCGGACGATGGAGCGGTCCACCTCCGGGTGGAACTGCACCCCGTAGGCTGTGGCGCCCAGGCGGAAGGCCTGCGCCGGACAGGCCGGGGAGTTCGCCAGCAGGGTCGCGCCCGGGGGAGGGGTGAAGCTGTCGTTGTGCAGCTGGAAGGTGACAGAGGGGCTCGGCACCCCGAAGAAGAGCGGGTCCGCCGCCCCCGCCGGGGTCAGGCTCACCCGGCAGATCCCCCGTTCGCCGTGGGGCGATGGCGAGGCGACCGCCCCGCCGGCGACCTGGGCCAGCAGCTGGCCGCCCAGGCAGATACCCAGAAGCGGCGTGCCGGCCTGGAGCGAGCGCCCCATGAAGCCACGGACCCGGTCCAGGTAGGGGTAGCGCTCCGTCTCGTGCACCCCCATGTCGCCACCCAGGACGATGACGCCGGAGAGCTTCTCCGGCTCCGGGAACGGCTCGTCCCGGTACGCGGCGACCGTGCGCTGGGGCACCCCTGCGGCGGCGAGCAGTTCCGGGCAGCTTCCCGGCGGGCATTGGGGGTCATTTTGAACGATAACGAACATGGCGCTTCCTCTTAGGGGAAAGTTTACGGCAAATCGGTGCAAAAGGCGAGGTAGATCAGGGGGGGGTCCTTCCCTTGCGGCTCCCTGAGCTCGCTATCGGGGATAGCTCCTTGCGCAGGAACGTTGCCGCCTTGTCACGGCCCTCCCCGGTGCTTTACGGTGACCTCGCCCCCCGCGCCGAAGCAAAGCGGCGAATCGGGGAAATCTTCCGCCGAGAGCCGCTGCATCAGGTGCAGGGCGCGGCGCCGGGAATCGGGAGACGGGCCGGCCGAGGGTTTCTGCACGAAGGAGTGGATGGCCCCCTTCAGAAAGGCGCCGTCCGGCGCGAGCTCCGCGGTCAGGATCGGGGCGTAGCCGCTCTCCCCGACGATGCTCACCCCGGAGTAGGTCGCGAAGTTTCCCAGGCTGTAGGCGATCAGCCGGCCCCGGTACAGCTCCAGGGCGCGGGGGACGTGGGGGCCGTGCGCTATCACCAGCGCGGCGCCGCGGTTTATGGCGTCATGGGCGAAGCGGTGCAGGTCGCCGCGCGGCTCGTCCAGGAACCGCTCCATGCCGGGGACCACGTGCAGCGCGCCGCGCCCCTCGGCCCCCGCGTGGATGGAGAGAATCAGGATGTCGTAGCGCCCGGCGGCCAGGGCGATCTCCTTCAGGGCCTCGGCCGGGTAGACGATGGAGCGCGGCGGCGCCCCGAAAGAGAGCGAGAGGATTCCGACCCGGAGGCCGCGCACCTGGAACTCGGCGATTTCTCCCCCCTTGCTGGAGAAGGCGACCCCGGCCCTGGTGAGGGCGCGCTTGGTGGAGAGCAGGCCGGGGCGGCCGAAATCGAGGGCGTGGTTGTTGGCGAGCGAGACCATGGAGACGCCGGCCGCTTTCAGGTTCGCGGCAAAGGAGGTCGGGGTTCTGAAGAGGTAGTTTTTCCCCTCGGCGGCAACCTTGGCCGGCTCGCCCCCCTCGAGTAGCGGCCCTTCCAGGTTGGCGAGCGCCAGGTCGGCCGCCTTGAAAACGGGCGCGGCGCGGGAGAGGAGATCGCGTCCCCCCTGGCGGGGGAGCCGCGGGGTGGGGTAGTCGCTTCCCATCATGACGTCGCCCACCGCCGCGACCGTGATCCCGCTGCTGGGTGCGGCAGGAGCTACGGGCGCAGCGGAGGCGGCGGGAGCAAAAGCGAGGAGACGTAACAGGAGGATCAGGAAAAGCACTGAAGGTTGAACGCCAAAACGGGAACTGTCAACTTGGATAGCGGAGCTAATCTGCGTTATTTTGCCAGCTTTCATTTCACCTTCAACTAACTCTCCCTCGCCCTCCGGGAGAGGGTCGGGGTGAGGGATTTGCCCTGCGGAGACCACTTCAAAAGGCTCGGCAAGGCAAATCTGATTGTCAGCCGTGGGCTGGTTCATACCGCTGTGGCGCATCCCTCACCCGGCCTTCGGCCACCCTCTCCCGGAGGGGGAGGGTCGGGCGCATGATGATGCGCCCCCACCTGAGTCACGCGCATGTCGGGCACGCCGCCCGGGGTGCGGCTACGCCTGGCGCAGCGCCTCGGCCACCACCTCGGCCACGTCCCTGACCCGCACCGAGCCGGCGCCGCGATCCTTCAGGCCGTCCTCGAACATGGTCATGCAGTAGGGGCAGGCGACGCAGACCGTCTCGGGGGAGCCGAGCAGCGCCTCGTCCACGCGCGTGTGGTTCACCCGGTCTCCGATGAACTCCTCCATCCACATGCGCCCGCCGCCGGCCCCGCAGCAAAACGAGGTTTCCCGGTTGCGGCCGATCTCCGTGGGGGGCGCGCCGGTGGCCGCCTGGATCAGGGCGCGGGGCGCGTCGAAGATGCCGTTATGCCGGCCGAGGTAACAGGGGTCATGGTAGGAGACCGCCCCGAGCCCCGCGGCTCCGCCCGAGAGCTTGATGCGCCCCTGCTGCATCAGCTCCGCGATCAGCTCGCTGTGGTGCTGCACCTCCAACTCCAGGCCGTACTGGCGGTAATCGTTCTTCAGCGTGGTGAGGCAGTGCGGGCAGAGCGTGATCACCTTGGTCACCCCGCGCTCGCGGAACTGGGCCACGTTTTCCTGCGCCATCTTGTCGAAGAGGAACTCGTTGCCGAGCCTGCGCAGGCTGTCGCCGCAGCACTTCTCGTCCTTGCCCAGGATGCCCCAGGAGACCCCCGCCGCGTCCAGCACGGTCGCCAGGGCGACGGTGACATGCTTGGCGCGTGAATCGAAGGAGACGGCGCACCCGACGTAGAGCAGGTACTCGGTCTCGCCGGCGGCAAAGGGGCGCACCTCCATGGTGGAGACCCATTTGGCCCGCTCGCCCGGCGCGATCCCCCAGGGGTTCGACCTCTGCTCCATGTTCTCGAAGAGGTTCAGGAGCTCCTCAGGGAAGCGCGCCTCGGTTTCCACCAGGTGACGCCGCATCTTGACGATCTTGGGCATCTGCTCGATCAGCACGGGACAGGCCTGCAGGCAGGCGCCGCAGGTGGTGCAGGCCCAGATGGCGTCCTCCGTGTTGGTCCCCTCCCCTTCCCCGCCGATCAGCGGCAGCGTCCCCTGCCTCCCCTCCCTGAGCGCCGGGGCGTTCTCCAGCAGGTTCACCTTGATCGAGTGCACGATCTGGCGCGGGTTGAGCGGCTTGCCGGTGTTGGTAGCCGGGCAGGCGTCCTGGCAGCGGCCGCACTCGGTGCAGCTGTAGGAGTCCAGCAGGTCCTTCCAGCTGAAGCGCTCCACGCTCCCGACCCCGTAGACCTCCCCCTTGGCGAAGCGCTCACGGGGCTGTGTGTTGGGGCGCTCCAGGCTCCCCAGATAGCAGTTGGGGATGGCGGTGAGGATGTGCATGTGCTTGGAGTGCGGCAAGAAGCAGATGAAGGCGAGCAGCACCGCCGCGTGCAGCCACCAGAAGAGGAGCACCAGGGGGCCGAGCAGGCTTCCCAGCGGCGCCAGCAAGGAGCCGACCAGGCTGGAAACCGGCATGGCCGAGGCGGCGGGATCCTCCCCCTGCGCGATGAGCGCCCCGTGCATGCCGAGATAGGCTATCATCAAAAGCGCGATGAAGGCGAGGATCAGGAACGCCTCGGGGCTCCTCCCCTTCACGTAGAGGCTGTCCAGGTAGGGGGGCTTCACGAGGAGCCGGCGCCCGAAGGAGAGCGCGATCGCCACCAGTGTCAAAAGCGACACCAGGTCGAAGGCGCAGAGCAGCACATGATGCACCCCCTCCGGGAGCAGGTCGAGGCTCAGGGCCGGAAACACGCCGTTTACCAGGAACTCGCCGTTGGCCAGGGCGAGGATCATGAAGGACCAGAAGATGACGAAGTGGTTCAGGCCGAAGGGCTTCCTGATCACCCGCAGCTGACCGAAGGCGTAGACCAGCATCTCCTTGAGCCGACGGGCCGGTTGGTCCAGGCGCTGTTCGGGCTGCCCCAGCAGGAGCAGGGAGAAGCGCCGGTACACGCTGTAACAGAAGAAGGCCAGCGAGGCCACCAGAAGCGGTGCGAAAAGTGCGGGATGCGGCATCATGAAGACCTCTTTTGACGAAAGATGCGGCCGGGGCCGCGAAAAAACCAGCAGTTTGTGACACTTAGCGCGGCGCAGCCTGAAAAGCTCCCTCCCCCAGCGAGGGCCGGGGAGAGGGGGAAGGTGCCATCTGCCGTTTCGTCGGCAGCGTCAGCCGCCCCCTGCCTCCTCCCAACCGTAGGGACCGGAGTCGGCGGCACGGAGATTCCGGCATTCAGTCGCCCCCGTTGGAGCCGGCCCTGCTCGCCTTCAGCGCCCGCAGCTTCTGGGTGAGCGACGGAATGATCCGGAACAGGTCGCCGACCAGGCCGTAGCTCGCCACCTGGAAGATGGGGGCCTCCGGGTCGCGGTTGATGGCGATCACCACGTCGGAGTCCTGCATGCCGACCAGGTGCTGGATGGCGCCGGAGATGCCGCAGGCGATGTAGACCTTGGGGCGCACCGTCTTGCCGGTCTGCCCCACCTGCCGGTCCTGGGGCATCCACCCCGCGTCGACCGCGCTGCGGGAGGCTCCGACCACGCCGCCCAGCACGTCGGCGAGCTCCTGCAGCATGGCGAAGTTCTCCTTCCCCATCATCCCCCTGCCGCCCGAGATGATGAAGTCGGCGCCCGAGATGTCGACGTCGGAGCCGCCGCCGTCCATGAGGATCTTCAGCACCTTGACCTTCATCTCCTCCTCGGTCACCGGCACGTTTTCCCTGACGATCTCCCCCCGGGCCGCCGGGTCGAAGTGGGGCATCGCCATGACGTGGGGCCGGACCGTCGACATCTGCGGGCGGAACTTGTCGCAGACGATGGTCGCCATGATGTTGCCGCCGAAGGCGGGCCGGGTCTGCATCAGGTTCCCCTTCTCGCCGATGGAGAGCCCGGTGCAGTCGGCGGTGAGGCCGGTGGCGAGCTGCGTCGCCACCACCCCGGCGAGGTCGCGCCCAAGGCCCGTGGCGCCCATCAGGATCACCTCGGGGAGGTACTTGTCGACCAGGGAGCAGACCCCGCGCTGGTAGGCCTCGGTGCGGTAGTGGAGCAGCACCGGCGCGTCCATCAGGTAGACCTTCTCGGCGCCGTAGCCGATCGCCTGCCGGCAGAGTTCCTCCACCCCGCTCCCCATGACGACCGCGGCGAGTTCGCAGTCGAGGTCGAGCGCCAGTTCCTTCCCCTTGCCCAAGAGCTCCCAGGAGACCTTGGCGGCCTCCCCCTCGGTCTGCTCGATGAAGACCCAGACCCCGCGATAGGCGGCCAGCCGCTTGGCGAGGGCCGCCTCCTCGGCGTCCTCCTCCGGGGGGGCGGCCGAGCTGCTGGCTGCCTGGGCGAGCTGTTCCAGGACCCGCAGCTCCTCCGGGGTGAAGGACATCTCCAGCGCCTGCACCGGGCAGACCTTGACGCACTTGACGCAGCCGATGCATTTCGAGGTGATGACGATCGGCTCGCCCGCGTCGTTCATCTCGATGGCGTCGACCGGGCAGGCGCTCTGGCAGCGGGCGCCGCAGGCGATGCACTTTCCTTCCAGC
>Ga0316227_1004208_pt1 | contig 11014 bp, 8 predicted proteins | sample TBH18019metaG_FD_206012 | JGI IMG/M metagenome (GOLD analysis project Ga0316227, IMG submission 206012) | Freshwater microbial communities from Trout Bog Lake, Wisconsin, USA - TBH18019 | ecosystem: Environmental > Aquatic > Freshwater > Lake > Hypolimnion/Profundal zone | place: USA: Wisconsin... | reverse complement strand
CGATCACCCGAAGCCCGGAGCGCCGCGCGATCTCGACCAGCACTTTGGCCGTCGTGGTCTTGCCCGTGCCGGCTCCCGCCTCCAGCACGCTGACGGCGGCCGCACCGCTCACATGCCGCAGGGCCGCCTTCTGCTCCTCGGCGAGCTGGATGGCGGTGGACAGAACCGCGTCCACGACCGGTACCGGGATGACGCGCTCGGCCGCGGACCGGTCGGCGGCGCGCAGCAGCGCGGCCTCGGCGGTGGCGATCCCCGGTGTCGTCCAGCAGGCCTCCCGCGCAGCCTGCACCAGTCGCACGAGCCGACCGGACTGCTCCAGCTCCGCCAACTCGGCCCGCACTGCCGCGAGCCCGAGTCCCTGCAGCGCCGCCTCGTCGAGCGCCCGCTCGATCAGGCTCCGGCGCGTGAGCACATTCTCGTGCTGGAACAGGGCGGAGGCTGCGCGCGCCACCGGCGGCGCGCCGGCGATCTCGGGCGGATCGAAGGCGGGCTCCGGCGCACGCTCAATTCCATGATCCCGGGCCGGCTCCCGCGCCACCGCGTGCACCGCGGCCCACGGATCGTGCGCGAGCGCGGTGAACTCGGCGCGCCAGCGCGCCTCCAGGGCCGGCCCGGTCGGTAGATCGGCCTTGGCGCCGCGGGTGGCGAGCGCCGCCACCTCCTTCTGCGCTCCAGAGGCGGCAGCCCGATCGCCACCGACCCGCGCCTCGATCGCGGTCGAGCGTTTGGAGAAGGCCTCGATCACCGCATCCGGAATGCCGGCGATCTCGAACTGCCCCTGGCCCGCTGGACGCAAGGACAGGCCGAGCTCGCCCACCAGGCGCTCGGCCAGCGCGGCCCGGTAGGCGCTGCCGACCACGAGCTGCCACTGGTAGAGCCGCTCCGGTTCCAGGGTTCTAGGCTTTTTATCCTTAGATACGGCGGCGTTGATCACCACGCAGTGCGTGTGGCAGTTCGGGTCACCGGCCCGCGAGGTGTAGTGATCGAAGCGCCCGACCATCAGGCCGGCCGGCGCCTCGCGCCGGTGGCCCCCGGCCCCGAGCCGGACCTCGACCAGCTCCTCCGCGCACAGGAAGCCGAGCGCCTCCTCGACGGCCGCGGCGTGGATGGCCTCCAGTTGCGCCCGTGCCTCGGCATCCCCCGCGGCCCAGAGCAGCGAGACGGTCTTGGGTGCGGTCAGGGTCAGGTCCCAGCCCGCCCGGTGCCCCGCCCCGGACCCGCGCACCAGCGGCTGGCCGGTCGCCGGGTTCGCACCGGCACAGAGGTCGCGAAAACTCTCCAGCACGATCGGGGCGCCGTGACGCACGACCGCTGCGCCTTGCGTCCACCAGCGGCCGCCGCCGTCCTGAGCGTAGTACTCGTCCCGGTTGTGCGTCTCGCGGTAGGGATCGTTGGTGTAGTACGCACCCGCCGACGCTCCACAGCCGAGCGCGTGCAGCGTGGCGGTCACGGGGAGGAGGCCTTTGCCCGGTAGCGGCAGATCTCACCCATCGCCGCCGGTGTCGGCTCGGCCAGCGCGTCGCCGACGATCCCGGCGAGCTCGGCCAGCCGATCCTTGATGAAGGCCATCTCCGCGCCGAGCCGGCCGTAGGCGGTGATGTCGTCGAGATGGTCGGCGAGCGCCCGCAGCGCGAGGTCCTCCGCCGGCAGGCCGGTGCGCTCGGTGGCGGCGGCAAGGCGCGCGGCGAGTTCGGGTGTGAGAGGTAGCGTCAGGCTCTGAGCGGCAGACATAGGGGCCGGAGGTCGTGGCGACGGGAGCGGGACCGTGGCAGCCGAGCACGCGGCGCCACAAGGGCCAAGCCGGGCTGTTTCCGCCCTCCACGCTGCCTATGGTTAGCGATCGGCAGCTTCAGTGCGTGTGGTGTGACCCTACCCCAGCTATGGTTCCTTAACGGCAAAGCTAACGGCATAGCCTAGCACCCCTGGCAATGCCTGGCAGCCAAGGCGCCGTTAACCCGCCCGCCCATAGCGCAAGGGCATGCCCCTCGATCCCAAGCGCCTCGCCCGCGATGCGAAGCGCGCCCAGGCCCAGCGGCCTGATAGCACCATCGGCCGGGAGACCACCGGCGTCACCCGCGCCGTGCGCGCCGGCCTGCCCGTCATCCGGCAGCTGCGCGCGGCCGGGGTGACCTGGGCTGCCATCGCCGAAGCCCTGAGCGCTCAGGGCGTGACCCAGGGCGAGGGCCAGCCCCTGACCGCGAGCCGCTTGACCGCCATCGTCACTCAGGTCGAGGCTCAAGAGCGCCGCAAGGCCGATCGCGAAGCCCGGCGCCGAACCCGGCCCGATCTAACCGCCTCCTCCGAAGCTGTCCGATCGCCCGAACCACCGCTCCCCGCCACGGCCGCACCTGCTCTTCCCTCCCCAGTCGGGTCGAACCCGCGCGCTACGGAGGAGGAGATCCGGCGCGCCGGCCTGCACGATCTGCATCAGCTCCTGAAGAAGTCCTGAAGAAGGTTCTCCCATGCCCCGCATCCTCCTCGTCGCCCAGGACAAGGGCGGCTCCGGCAAGACTGTGCTGGTGCGCGCGCTCGCCGAGTGCCTGCCGTCCGCCCACCTCATCGAGATCGAGGCCAACCGCCGCCTAGTCGAACTAGAGGACCGGGTCAGCTTCTTCCCCGTCCGGGCCGAGCGTGGCGAGATCAACCGCACCGGTGGTGCCGCCGCGCGCGCCGAGTTCGACGGGCCGCTCAACGCCATCGCGGCCGCGCAAGGGCCCGTCATCGTCGATGTCGGCGCCAACACGGCCGGCTCGCTCCTGCCGCTGATCGGCGAGGCGCAGGCGCGCTACGCCCGTCGCGCCGTGGAATTCGGCCTGCTCGTCGTGCTCACCAGCGAGCCCGGCGCGCTCGCCAACGCCCCCGTCCTGCTCGACCTCGCCAAGCCGTTCACAACGGCGCGCTTTGCCGTCGAGAACCAGATCGAGGGGCCGGTCGACCCGAAGGTGCTCAAGGCCTTCAAGGACGTCAGCCTGAGCTGGCTGGAGAAGCTCAGCCTCGATGAGCGCGCCAACGACCTCCTGCAGAAGGGGGGCCTGCGCTTCATCGGCGAGGACCTCACCGCCGCCGAGGACAGCCTCACCGATCGGTTCGGCTTCGCCGAGGCCGGCCGCATCGTCGAGGATCTCACCCGCTTCCGGGCCAAGGCCATGCAGGCGGCAGGTCCGGCCGCACGCTGGCTGGAGGGCTGAAGGCTCATGGCACGGCCTCCCGCCCGCACCCCACCCTCCACGGTCGAGGCGCGCCTGCGCGCGGCGCAGGAGGCCGAGCGGGCGGCCACAGAGCGGGTGCAGCAGGCCAGCCGCGCCCGGTTGGCCGAGCTCCTGCGGCTGCCGCCGCGCGAGCGCCTGGCCCACCTCGACGATCCGGCGCTGGTCGGCCCGGACCGGGTCAGCCTACGCCGCTCGCTACAAGCTGATCTCACGCGGCCGCGCCGCCGCTGGCGACCGGGAGGCCGAGTGCAGGCGCTGGTTCGCCGCCTCGGGGCGGCCGCGCTGCGTCAGTTCCTGCACCCGGCCGTGCTCGGCTTAGCCGGGATCACGGGCGTGTGGCTGTACACAGCGTGGTCCGCCACCCCTCATCTGGCGATCTCGACGCAGGCGCTGGCCAGCAACCTGGTCGGACCGGACGGCCGCATCCAGAGCTACACGTTTCCAGCCCGGACCTGGGTCCCGGTCGAGCGGCTGGACGCGCAGGTGGCCCAGACCCGGGTCTGGTACTCGGGCCAGGGCTACGGCCACGGCACGGTCTGGCGCAGCGGGCTCGATCTCTCCCGATAAGGGGGCAGCGCCCCAGGCCGGTGTTGACGCGGCCCGATGAGCGCGGGTGCGGCCCTCAGGCGGTGGCTCGCACCGGCGCGACCGGGTTGAGCAGGCCGGCAAAGCGTGCGTCGCGGTGGGCGAGCGTCTTGCGCAGCTTGAGCGGGTCGGTGGTGTAGGCGGCGCTGTTGAGGAACACCAGGGTGTGGCGCTGGGTCAGGCGGGCGAGCTCCGAGGCCGGCACCAGGGCCTCGGGTCCGGGCGCCACGCTCTTCGTTTCCCGACCGGTGGTGGGATCGCGCGAGACCGTCTCCTGCACGCCCGTGAAAGTCCCGAGCGCACTGGACCAGCGCTCACGTTCCGCGCCCTGCGCCCCCGAGAGGTTGAACAGCATCAGGGCTTCGGCCGTGTCGCGCAGGATGGCAGCGCCCGCCTCGCCGTAGGTGTCGGTGATCTGCGCCTCCGATTGCCAGAAGGTCCACAACGACACGCCGTAGCCCGGCAGCTCGCCAGCTCCGCGCAGGATCGCATCGAAGCGCCCGAGCACGTAGGCCTCGTCGATGATGACGAGCAGGCGCTCCGCCACGGGCGTGCGCCGCACGGTGCTGAACAGGGCGGCGAGTAGCCAGCGCACGTAGGCGCTGAGCTCCTTGCGACGGTCGTCGGCCGGCAGCACGATGTACAGGTCGGTGTCGCCCGTGCAGAGCGCGTCGAGGCTGAAGCTGTGGCCGGTCACCACCTGCTGCATGCGCGTGTCCAGCATCCAGCTGAAGCCCTGTGCGGCGGTCGTGAGGATGCTGGCGCGGCTCTTCTCGTCGTCGGAGTCGAGGATGCCGCGCGCGTCCTGGGCGACGGCGTCGTCGTAGCCCTCCAGCGCGGCGCGCAGCGCTGTGGGATCGCGCACCAGGGCGGCGGCCTCGGGCGCGCCCTGGCCGGCTCGGATCACACATTGCAGGGCCGCCACGATGAGGACACCGGCGCGGTCGCGGAAGAAGGCCCCGGCCTCGCTGGTCTGGCCGGCCTCGGGTAGGAGGGCGCGAGCCATGCTCTGCAGCTCAAGCACATCCTCAGGGTCGAGGCCCAGCAGCGGATCCCAGCGGTCCGTGCCGCCGGCGAGGTTGAGCGGATCGAGCACGCACACCCTCTGGCCCATGCTCTCGCGTCGCCGCCGCACGGCGCGCACGACATCACCTTTGGGGTCGATCACCACGGCAGGACCGGCCCAGGCGCCGGGTTCCGGGAAGGCGAGGTTGGGCAGGATCAAACCGCTGGTCTTGCCGGAACGCGGCGGCGCGATGGTGAGCAGGTTGCCTTCGACCTGGACGCGTACAGCCCGGTTTGTCTTAGGGTCGAGGCCGAGCTCGATCCCCTTGCGCATGCGGGCGAGCGCGCGTGGTGAGGCGAAGTCGGCATCGCCGAAGCGGCGCAAGCGATGCCGCAGCGGCACGAGGCGGCCGCCCATCAGGATCAGCATGCCGAGTGCGATGGCTGTTCCCCAGACGATGCCGAAGGCCTCACGCCCGCCACCGGGAAGCGTCTCTGAGCGACCTAGCACCATCTTGAGGTAGGTCTGGCCCATCCGGACGACGAGAGCGAGCCACGCGCCCGCTCCGCTACCCTCCGGTGTGAACCAGGCAAACGGAGTGCCGAGCGAGGCGGGCCAGGCGCGCGTGTCGAGGCCGTGACTGGCCAAGAAAGCGGCCGGGTAGCCGAGCAGGAAGGTGGCGAGCCCCATGACGAGGATGAGGCCGGCGCGGAAAGGGAGGTCGGGGCGATGCATCGCCCTGCCATAGAGCGGAACGCTTGAGCAATCCGGACATGAGGCAGCCCGGATTTGAATGTGCTGATGAAGCGTCTGTTGACGACGTTGAGCCCGATCGGAACTCACCCTCTGCTTCCGGAGACGATACGGTACCCTTACGCCTCCCGATATCCTCCCACGAACCCAACTTGGCCGTGCGGGATGGCCAAGGCGCAATGCAAACCCACAATCCTCGGTGGTGTCCCCTAAAAGCGATAGCGCCGTCCGTCCCAGCGCATATGCTCGCTGCCGAAGCATGACGTACGCTGCTGCCGCAACAGCAGCATAGACACCAAATACTAAATCAAGTATTCAATGAAAAATGTCTACATTACGATCCGTTAGAGGCTCACTATGGCACCGCTGGGACCCCCACATACATTGTCCTGGCACGGTCTTATCTGATCAGTACAAGGCGGCGACCGGATGGGAGGATTTTCTACAACTCGTCGAGAATTCTGAACCGCGTATCCGTGTGTTAGGCGTAACTGATTATCTAAGTCTCCGCTCGTATGAACGTGTCGTTGCGTACAAAGCAGAGGGCCGGCTTCCTGACGTTGATCTAATTTTTCCAAACGTGGAAATGCGCTTTGGCTTGCAAACAGCCAAGAGCTCACACGTCAACGTTCACCTTCTGATATCACCAGAGCAACCGGATCATCTTGACGAGGCACGTCGCTTTCTCTCAAGACTAAGCTTTCAAGCCTTCGACGATGTTTTTCGCTGTGAAGAAGATGATCTAATTCGCTTGGGCAAACGTCACGACCCTTCGCTCAGAGAGGACGAAGCTGCGCTGCGAGCCGGCACAAACCAGTTCAAGGTCGGTTTTGAACAACTCAAGAAAGAGTTCAGGCAGAGCGATTGGGCGCAGAACAACGCCCTCGTTGCCGTCGCTGGCGGATCACAGGATGGCACTTCTGGGCTGGCGAAAGACGCCTCCTATGCCACCCAACGCCGTGAGTACGAACGTTTTGCGCGAGTAATTTTTGCATCGAGCCCAGCACAAATAGCGTTCTGGACTGGACAGGGCAAACTCACCTCGGAAGAATTAAATGACGGCTATGGAGGATGCAAGTTATGCCTCCATGGCTCAGATGCACATCGTGAAGATAAAGTCGGAAAGCCTGATCTTGATCGTCTCTGCTGGATCAAAGGCGACCTGACATTCGAAGCTTTGCGACAAGCCTACATTGAACCAAGCACAAGAGCCTTCATCGGCCCTACTCCGCCGACCGGTGCGCTTCCCTCCCAAGCAATTTCAGAAATCGAGATCCGTAACGCATCGTGGCTGCCGGTGAGCAAGATACCGCTCAACACCGGACTCGTTGCTGTGATTGGTGCGCGTGGCTCAGGGAAAACTGCTCTGGCTGACTTCATTGCAGCTGGCGCAAACAGCCTATCGGCACACCTTAACGAAAAATCGTTTATACGGCGCGCCGCCGCTCACCTAGGAGATGCTGAGGTGCAGCTGAGTTGGCAATCGGGAGAGACCACATCAGCGGCGCTTTCTGACACAGGGCTGGACGATCCAGATTTAGATCCCCGTGTACAATACCTTTCTCAGCAGTTCGTCGATCAATTATGCTCGGCGGAAGGTATAACCGACGCACTTCTTGCGGAAATCGAGCGAGTAGTTTTTCAAGCGCACGTTCCCGAGGATCGTATGGAAGCAACTGACTTCCAAGATTTACTGGAACAGAAGGCGGCCTCTCCGCGCACAGCTAGGGCTCGGCATGAGCGGGCGCTAGCTGAGGCAGGTGAAACTCTCAATGTCCTCCGACACAAGAAACATAATTACCCGACATTGAAAAAGCAGTTGGAGCAGAAGGCCGCGTCCATTGCCAAGGACAAGAAGGATCGCCTGTCACTTCTTGGAAAAGGTGGCGAAGATCGAGCTAAAAGGCTGGAGGAGGTCTCGACGGCTGTTGACTCAGCATTTCGGAACATTGAGCGGCAAAAGCGTGCCCTTCGTCAGGTTGAGACGCTCCGAGATTATGTCAGGGATTTCAGGACGACCGAGGCCGAAAGCCAGTTGGCGGGGTTGAAGGAAACCTCACCTGCTGTTGGTTTCAGCGCACCTCAGTGGGAGCAATTTCGCTTGGATTTCAAAGGTGATGTTGATCAGCTGATTGTGGAGCGGGCCGACGCCCTTAAAGCGCTTATTCTCAGCCTAAATGGTCCGGCTCAGGGTGAGCCAGAGTTTGATGCCAGCGCCCCAGCCAGTAGTGCTCCTTTGGTTGCCGACGGAGCCAATCTCAACGACCAAACACATTCGCTGCTCAAGAAAGAGCTCGCGCGGCTGCAGAAACTTGTTGGGATAGATCTTGATAATACACGGCGCTTCAGGATCATTTCCGAGAAAATCTCAAAAGACGAAGCTGCTATAGTAAAACTTAGTGAGCAGGTGGACGAAGCAGGAGAAGCGGACGAACTGATCCGCAACCTAAATGCAGAACGCAAGCTTCGTTATCAGCTTATTTTGGATGCCATCATTGCTGAGGAGACCGAGCTTGGGGCGCTCTACGCCCCTCTGGCGGCAAAGTTAGGTACTTCCACAGGAACGCTCGGCAAGCTTTCATTCCGTGTCAAACGACTCGTTGATGCGGCAGGTTGGGCAGCGCGTGGAGAGGAACTTCTTGATCTTAGAAAGGCCGGTGATCTCAAGGGCAAAGGCACACTTTTACGGCTTGCCCAGGAACAGTTAGTGCCTGCTTGGACGAATGGATCCGCAACCGAGGTCGCTGACGCCCTCACGCATTTTAGAGAGGCTCACGAAACTGCGATCTTGTCTCATGCAATTCCGGATAGGTCGGATCGCGAAGAGTTCATGCGGTGGGCCAGTCGAGTGGGAGCATGGCTTTATGACACAAGCCATATCCGCATCTCTTATAGCATTGAATATGATGGTGTAGCTATTGAACAGCTTTCACCGGGAACGCGTGGCATCGTCTTACTACTCCTCTACCTTGCCATTGATGCGGAGGATGACAGGCCGTTGATTGTTGATCAACCCGAAGAAAATCTTGATCCAAAATCGGTTTTTGACGACCTAGTTCATCTATTTAAGATAGCCAGTCGGCGCCGTCAGATCATAATCGTGACGCACAATGCTAACCTGGTTGTAAATACCGATGTTGACCAGGTCATTGTTGCGCAATGCGGGCCGCATCGCCCGGGTATGTTACCAATAATTAGCTATCAAGGCGGCGGTCTTGAGGATCCTGCAATTCGTCAGAGTGTCTGCGACATCTTAGAGGGTGGGCAAGCCGCTTTCCGCGAGAGGGCTAAGCGCTTGCGGGTAAGCTTGTAATTAGACCGCTACGAGCTCGCCCCATCGTGTGGTGTAACGCTGCGAGAGGTGCTCCGCCCGCAGCTTCCACGGGCGATCCTGCCCGCTGCAGGCAAACCGCGCCCGTAGCGCGCGTTAAGCTGATCAATGCAGTCCATCAGGCGCACGCGCTCCGGGCGATCCGGCCGCAGGAACAACGAGCCCTGCACGCCGTCGGCCGGATGCAGATCGAGGAACAGCACCCCGCACTTCTTGTAGCGGAACTCGGGCCGGTAGATGCCTTTCAGGCCCCACAGGGCCGCCCGGATCAGCCGGCCAGTGTCGCTGGTGCCGATCGTCAGCCGTACAGGGCGGGTGGCGTAGTACTGGGCGTCCTCGGACTTGTGCCGGTTGGTCGTGACCATCACGACCACAGACGATGTGCTCGGCCCGGTGGGCGGCCGCCACGTAGGCCGACAGCGGTCCCTTGGCCTCGAACCACAGATCCCGCTCCACGGGCAGACCCAGCTTGCCGCGCACGGTCTGTAGCTCGGACAGGCGCACATAGCCGAGCTCCGGACAGCCAACGCCGAGATCACACAGCCCAAAGGCGATGTCCGGTTCGGTCGGATCCAGCTCGGTCAGCAGCCACGTGGCGCCCGCATCAGGGGTGAACAGCTTGACCACCGGATGGGGGTCGATGTCCCGCTTGGTGCTCGCGGCGCCATCGGCGAGCAACGCGGCGCGCTGCTCTGCGGTGATGAGTTGCATGGGATTGGCTTTCGTTGGTTCAGAACGAAGCCGCAGAACCCTTCCCCGTGAAGCGTCAGGCCCCGTCTTGACCTTCTGCCCGTCGGCGAGACCGGGGGTGGCGCAGGTCACAGGGGAAGGGGATCACCCGCCCGGCAGGCATGCCTTCACGCCGAAGGATGGGGACACACCTTGACCGCAGCCGCGGGCAGCGCATTTATTTTCACAAATCGGTGATAGACTGAGGGAACTGGGATCTAGTGCACAGACGCCGACGAACGCACCACGTGCTTGTCTGCTAATTTACTGCAACCGCTTCGAAATCGACGCTGGCTTGTGTATGCTTTGTCGGCGTCAGAGCACTAGTCAGCATCCGTTCAGGTAAAAACAGTTCTGTACGCAGCGCCAGATCAGGCGTGGCGCCTTTGTCCGCCTTGGCGCCTGGAGTTGCTGCCATGAGCGCAGCTAGTCGCTTTACCAGTTTAAGCGTTATCGTTGTTGGTGTCGCAGGATGGGCAGCTCCTGCCGCCGCTCGTCCCTTCCTGAAATTCAAGATCAAGCACTTCATCCCGACCATGTCGGTTGACCTGGGCAAGGGCCGGGCGTTGGACGTATCGGCTTTGGGGCCCGTTCATGTTTCGGGAGACCGGGGCTTCGTGGGCGGCGTGGTAAACACCACCAGCGACCTCACGCAACCCGCTGCCACACTCCTGCAAAAGACCGCTGCAGGAATTGATAATTTCCTGCAGGGTCCCGACAAGATCAACGAAACGATCCGTCACGGCTTTGAGGGCGGTCAAAACTCCCTCGATGCGTTGATTTCTTGGCTGAAGACATTCGTCGCCACAGCCTCAGTGTACGGAATAGTGGCATTTGGTGTTGCGATCGTGGTTTCAGTAATCCTTAGTGCCCTGATCACGACGCTTACGCTGCGCCGCAGGTTGGCTGTTGTGCAAGCAACCCCTGGTCTGTCCACGACGACTGCAGCCGGCCCTGCCGTCTAGCCTGTTTTGTGGATCGATAGAGGCGGCTTCGACGCCCTCTGGGGCGTTGAAGCCGACGGCAGCCCACCGCCGGGCGTTCGGGACGGGGTCAAGGCCGGAGAGCGCAGTGTGCTTTGAGGCCGGCCCGGGCGGCTGGCCCCTCGCCAGACACGGAACCAGGACGGCATACCGTTTACGGTTTACCGCATGCGGTTAAATGGGAAAGCGCCTGTCGGCTGGCGTCGCCGGCGCAGCCCAGAAGCCAGGGCATCAAGGACCCGCACCTGCGGGCCGTGCAGACGCACGTGGATAGCCCCATGACCCGTTTCACCCGTATTCTGGGGCCCGGTGAGAGGATGGTCGAAAACGTACGCTAAGCGTCGCGGCCTTGCTGGTGGAGGCGCAGCGGCCTGAACCGTTCGCGGGGCTTGTCGATTTCGGCCCAGAGATAGTCGCC
>Ga0316227_1004200_pt1 | contig 11023 bp, 5 predicted proteins | sample TBH18019metaG_FD_206012 | JGI IMG/M metagenome (GOLD analysis project Ga0316227, IMG submission 206012) | Freshwater microbial communities from Trout Bog Lake, Wisconsin, USA - TBH18019 | ecosystem: Environmental > Aquatic > Freshwater > Lake > Hypolimnion/Profundal zone | place: USA: Wisconsin... | reverse complement strand
AACTCGGACCTCCATTTCGCGATGACCGAGTAATCAATTCGTGCTCTGATCTGGCCCATTCTGATGATTCGGATCTTCATGGCAGCGGGGCTAACGCTCGGCCTGAGAGGCGCGGGGCCAAGGGCGTAGAACTGCAAACAGGACGCGCCATCCCGCGTCCACTCCAGGCCGCTGGTTCGGAGTTCTCATGGCTTCGGGTAATACTGGACCTCGCCAACCGCATTGCGGTCGAACATCCGTCCGCCTTTGGCCTGCTCGTAAGCCGCGGCACACTCCTGACTGCATGTGGGTGTCGTGCTCGACGTCGGCTCGTGCCAGCGGTTTCCTGCACTGTTCACAAATGATGTCCGGAAAGGTCTTCTTCATACCGCCGAGCTCCACGCGGGCGCTGAGTGCAGCGCGATGGTTATACATGGATCTCATGAGCAAGGCCATTCCAACCGACACTTTCTGGCGAAAACGGCCTCTAAGTCAAGCTATTACAACATCATTAAAATCCTCGGCGGAATCCCCCCGAAATCGAGGCTGGTCCAGAAATTCCATCATTCGTATATGGCACCATCCTCAGCCGCGACGCAACCTGTTCCGTTCAAGACCTTTATGCGCCTTTGAAGCGCGCAGGCAATGTGTGACGATTGGGAGTCGGTCTTTTGGGGTGTTGCAAACCGTGCTGGATCGAATCCAGGCGCGGATGGCGGGCCGGAATTAGGTTTTCCTCCCCCCCTCTAGCCGACAGGGATCAGGGTTTACGATGGAGGGATGGCTGAACCCTTAGTGGATGCAGTAAGGCTGGACGTAACGTCGAAGGCGACGTTGACGGGGCTGGACCAATCGTTGACGAAGTTGAAGGCGTTGCAGGCGGCGCTGGACAACATCCATGAGCGGCTGGCTGGGCTGAGCACGGGGCCTGGACTCAAGCGCACGAAGGCGGAGATCGAGGAGACGCTCAAGGCGGGCTCGAAGGTGAAGACCATGCCGGTGTCCGAAGTGGCCAAAACGCTGGACATTGACCTGGAGAAATTCCGGAGGCATGTCGCGGAATGGAAGCGCCTGAACAAGGAGAAGGCCAAGACGGCACTGACCCGCGAGGGGGCCCAGGCGGGCGGGAATGAATATGCGTTCACGAGCGCCAGCCAGGCGGCCAAGGTGGCGAGCAGCTTCTACGCAAAGGAAGAAAAGGCGCGCAGGGAGGGCGAGAAGCGGATGGTGAAGCTGTTCACGGAAGCGCCGGCGCCATCGTCCCCCGCTCCTGCCCAGGCCGCCCTCCCGTCGATGCCGCCGCCGATGCAACCGGAGTTGCCGGTGAACAGGACTTTGCCTTTGACGGTACCGGCGGTACAAATCGTGGCGACACTGGGGCCGGGAATGATCACGCTGACGGTGCCCCCGGGGCAGGTGTCCGCGGCGGCCGGGAATGGGGCGGCCAGGGCGCCGAGCCAGGCGCGTGACAGCGTCACGGGCGTTGGGTTCAGTCCCAAGAGTCTGCATCTGTTCGATGAAACGGCGCAAACGGTGGCGCACAATTGGATGGTGAACACGGAGAAGACTCTGAAAGCGCATCCGGGCGAGGACATCCACCCGAAGCCGCTGAGCCAGTTCACGCAACACGAATTGGCGGAATATGCGGGGGAAGGCCACAAGCCCCTGAAAGAGACTCGGCACTGGGAGGGGCAGGTCCGGCCGCGGGCGGTGGCGTTCGCGAAGAACTACCTCACGGCGTTGCGCGGGGAGGATCAGGAATACCCGCTTACGCAGGCCCACTTCTCAAAGCCCGCTACCGCGCCGACTCTCCCGCCGCCGCCGATAGTCTCGGGCACGGCGAAGCAACCAGAATTGCCGAAGGCGCCGCCGCCGAGCGGGAACGGGTTGGTGACGATGGACGTGCCAGTTTCGAGACTGGTGGCGGTGCTGGGGCCGGGGATCATCACGCTGAACGTGCCCGCCTCCGCTTTGCAAGCTACGGCGGGCGGGCCGACGAGCCAGGTCGCTGGCGCCGTTGGAGCCGCGGGGGTGGAAAAGACCAAAGAAACAAAAGGAGCCAAAGGCAGTCTCGCGGATCGCGAGGGCCATGGTAGTGGCGGCGGCTCCGGCGCGTTGATCGAAGAGAAGACCACAACGACGGCGGAAACGTGGGCGGTGCAACGGAAGGAGTTGATCAAGGCCGGCGAGACGGTGGACAACTACTTCAAAGAGGTGGACGGAGCGCTCGAACACCAGAAGGAAGTGTTAACCACCAGCCCGGTGAAGGCGGCCCGCGCCAAGATGGACGCGAAGATCGCGGGGTTGAAGGGCGAGTTGGAAGCGCAACTGGCCGATCCCTCGATGCGGCAGGACGCGGCGAAGTTGGCGGCACTCTACCGGAAGCAGGCGGAGCTTATGCGGTCGTTCGTGGGGACGGCGGAAGCGCCGAGCAAGGCGGCGCAGGAGTTGAGCCGGCTGGGTGAAGGCGGGCTGGTGACCAAGGCGAGGACGGCGGCATCGAAGCTGGAACAGCGGGCCGCCCAGGCCGAGGCCCAGGGCATCAACCAGCAACAGGCGGAGATGGGCGAGGCGATGCGGCGGCAAGGGCAGTTGCGCCAGGAGTTGCACGCGGCCCGGCAGCGGGGCGACCAGGCCGAGGCGGCGCGTTTGAAGCAGCAGCGGCAGCGGTTCGAAGCGGAGATGAAGGGCCGCAACACGATGGCGGCAGCCGGCCAGAAAAGCCAGGACGCAGCGGAGGCGTCACGGCGCAAGACGGCCGAGCATGAACTCAAGCAGCGACAGGCGGCGGCCTACCGGACGGCGAGCTACCAGGCCGCCGACGAACAGATGGCGGATTTCCTGGCGGGCGGCGGGCGGGTGAAGAGTCGGACGCTGGCGAACCAGATTCGCCCGGGAAGCCCGGAGCGGGTCGTGGCGGAGCGGACGATGCCGAGCGGGGAGATCGAACGGATGACAGTGTCCTATGGCAAGGCCGAGGCGACGGTGGCCCGGCTGACCAAGGCCCAGAGCGAGGCGCGCAAAGAGGGCGGCTATCTGGCGGCGGACTTCCTCAAGAACACGGCCAAGGTGACGCTATGGGCGGCATCGGTGGGCGTGCTCTACAAGAGCTTGGAGCTGGTGACGACCAGCATGAAGAAGCTGATCGCGGTGGGCCCCCAAGTGGGACGGCTCGAACAGGTTTTCAAGGGAGTGGGTGGGACGGCCGAGGCGCTGACGGTGGACATCATGGGCCTGGCGTCGGCCAACGGGGCGGAGGTCAGCCAGGCGATGGAGGCGGCCATCCAATGGAGCCGGCTGGGGCTGAATCGCGTCCAGGTGAACGAGGCGGTGCGAGTGAGTCTGATGGCGGCGAACGTGGCCCAGATTGACGCGCTGGAAGCGACCGAGGCCCTGCAGGGCGTGATGCAGGCCTACGGGATGCAAGTGGGTCAGTTGCGGGGCGAGCTGGGTCAGATGGTGCAGATCTCGAATACCTACAACGTGACCAACAAGGACATGCTGACGGGGCTCTCGCGGTGCGCGGCCGTCGCCAAGCAGGCGGGGCTGCCCCTCGCGGAGTTGCAAGGGTTGCTCGGGGCGACCATCGGCGGCACGGCCCAGACGGGCGCCAACATCGGCAACATGATGAAGTCGGTCATGCTGGCGTTGAGCAATCCGGAGCTGCAAAGCAAGTTGCGGTTGAACTTCAAGTTCGAGCCGACGACGGGCGGGGAAGAGATCAAGGGGATGAGCCAGATGCTGGGTGACGTGTTCGTGAAGTTCAACCAGCTCAACCAGCTTCAACGGCAGAGCTTCCTGTTCACGACGTCCGGGCGGACCCAGGCATCGCGGTTGGAGGCCATGCTGGAGGGCTACATCAAGGCGCAATACCTGGCGATCAATGCGCAGTTGCACCTGAACACGGCCGAGGCGGAGAACGAGAAAATAGTGGGGGCCCTGCGGACGCAACTCAAAGGGCTATCGGCCGAGTGGGAGCGGTTCGTCTTCATCCAGGGGAGCAACGGGCCGGTGGAGGCGATGGGGCAGTTGAGCACGGCGGTGCGGAATGTGCTCAAGCTGATGAACACGCCGTTAGGATCGGTGGCGACAACGATGATCGGGGGTTTCCTGGCCGCCGGCGGAATGAAGGCGGTGATGACCGGCATGACGTTGAAGGGCAAGGACAGCTTCATGACGCGGAGCGGAGCGGCCATCGGCGGAGTGCTGAGCAACTTCAACACGTCGTTGATGGCGGTGTACGAGGCGTCCATGGGCAAGGGGCGGGCGGCGGCGGCGACGCCCGCGGTCGGGCTCTTCAACAAGGTCGGCCGGGGGCTGGACATCGGGACGGGCAAGGCGGCGGAGAAAATGTTCATCTGGAGCGAGGCGATGCTGCGGGTGGGCAAGTCTTCGATGATCACGAGCGCCGGGGTGCGCGGGATGGCGACGGCGTTCGGGGCGGTGACGCGGGCGCTGGGGGCGGGACTGATCGCGTTGGAGGCGTGGATCGTGCCGATTGCGATTGTGACGCTCGGGATCGGCGCCTTCAACGTCGTGATGGAGAAGATCGGGGCATCGAGCGAGGCGGCGACGGCCAAACTGGCCGGATTCAACGCGGAGGCGGAGCGGGCGACCGCGGCGGCGAATGCCTACGCGGAAGCGGCCCAGGCGATGGGCACGCTGCAACGCGCCATCACGCCGGAGCAGGGGTTCCCGGGCATGGGCGAGGCGGAACGCGAGCGGTATCTCAAGCAGGCATCGCAGTTGGCCTATAACTACGAACCGGATGAAGCGAAGCGGGGCCGGTTGCAGGAGGCCTTCGGGCAGCAGTTGCTCGCGCTGAACGCGCAGAACGACGCGCTGGGCATCCAGAAGATGTTGCAGGGGGAGATCACGATCAACGGGCAGAAGCGCCTGGAGCAGTTGCGCGAGGCGGCAGTGGCGCTCGAGGACCGGCGGCGGGCGGACCAGTCGGAGATTGCGCGGTTGACGCGGCTGAACAACAACTCGTGGGTGGGCGGCATGTTCCACGACTCGCGGTCTCAGAAGATCCGGGAGCTACAGAAGGACGAGTCCGAGGCGAGCATGGCCCGCGTGCGGAACATCGTGGACCAGGGGGACACCTATGAGCAGGCGTTCGCCTATAGCGAGAAGTGGAACGCGGAATTGGAGACGCAGAAGTTGCTGTGGGAATCCATCGCGGAGATCTTCCAGGCGGTGAAGTCGAATGACCCGATGGTGCAGAGCCGGATGAAGATCGCGGCGTTGGAAGCGGAGAGCGAGGCGATGACGCGCTACATCGCGATCCTCGACCAACAGGAGCAGGCGGACACGGAAGGGGCGGCCAAGCGGGAGTTGGCCAAGCGGGCCAACGCCGAGGCCATCCAGGACAAGGCGGGCGAGATCAGTGCGATGCAGGAGTGGGCGCGCAAGGCGGGGGTCTCGGAAGCGAATCCGACCAAGACCACCTACGACGCCTGGCACCAGCCGAACTGGGGCGGTGGCGGCGGGATAGAGGTTACCTATCCAGGGGAGGCGCTGGCGAAGTTGAAGGGCGAGCTCGACCTGCTCCAACAGCAGGCTCCGACGGTGGAAGGCCAGGCGGACCCGGAGTGGGCGGCGCGCCAGCACGCGCGGCAGCAGGTGCGCGAACAGCAAAAGAAGGCAGAGGAGGACGCCGAGGCGCAACGGCGGAACAGCCCGATTATGCTGGCGCGACGGGCCATCCAATTCGGGGAAGCCGAGGGGCAACGGGAAACGTCCCCGTGGGAGATTGGACGCGACGAGACGGCCAAGCTGCTGAACAAGCGCGAGGGGATCTTGCAGCGGCTCAATGAATTGTCGCGGCTGCCCCAGGATGATGCGGTGCGGTTGTCGCGGGAGTTGGCGTTGCAGAACCAGCTTTATGAAACGCAAGGGGCGTTGCGGCGCCGGAGCTTCGATACGGAGCGGGACATCCGGCAGTTGATCATAGACCAACGGCGGGAGATGGAACACGCGTTGCTGGGGAGCGGGCCGGCGGAGTTGCTGCGGAAGATGGCGGCGATCCGCATGGGGGCGGGCGGGCAGATGGGGATCGGGCAGTTCATGGGGATGAGCCCGGAGATGCGGCGGGAGGTGGCGATGGTGGACCCGCGGTTCGACCCGAGGATGATGGACTTGCAGCGGGAAGCGCGGCGGCAAGGCCGGCCGGGGGCGGCGGAGTTCGGGCAGGAGCAAGGCCGGGCGGCGGACCGGCTGGCGGAGTTGGGCGAGCGGTTGAACCGAGTGGTGAGCCAGGCGGACCCGGAAGGGCGGGCGGCTTACAACGCGGCTGCCAAGATCATGAACGTGACGGCGGGAACGGTGAACGTGACCGCGCCGACGGTGATCTTCAAGGGTACGCTGACCGTGAACGGGCCGGGAGCGGCGTCGCCGGCAGCCGGCGGAGCGGCGCCACGTTTGGCCCAGGCGGGTGGACGTGGGGCGGGAGTGGGGCACTGACCGAGTGCAAAGTGTAAAATGCAAAAGGAAGAGTGATGACACTGAGCTATAGCGGATTGGAGATCGGCGACCTGGGCGAGTTCACGGTAACGCAGCAACGCGAGTTCGAGGACGGGCAGCGGGTGAAGGTGACGTTGCGGGTGGCGGTGACGCTGTTCGAGCGGACCTACTTCGACAACTACGCGCTCGTGCAACAGATCACGGCGGCATTGCGGACGCAGAACGGCGTGCTCCAGTGGACCAACGACGATAGCGCGACCGACTACGTGAACCAGACGGTGACGGTGGTGAGCAGCGATCTGCCGGAGGAATGGGGCACGTATCAGATGCCCGTCAACCTCGTGTTCATGTATTACGAACAGGGGTTGGTGACGAACAATTTGCCGCTGACCTACACGCCGACCAACGGCAAGGCGTTGACGCTGGGCAATGTGACGAGGTTCTCGGAGGCGGCGAGCGCGGAGCGGTTCTCCCCCTTCCATTCGCAACGGGTGGCGGTCAAGGGCGAAGTGTCGGTGAGCGGTTGGCTGCTGGTGGACACGACGCTGGCGTTAGCGGATCGGCGCGGGGCCCTCGCCCAGGCGAAGGCGGACTTCCTGGCGGCGATGACCACGGCGGACGGGCTGTTGCAGTTCGGGGCCGAGGGATCGGTGTTCAACCGGGTGGTGCGGCCGGAGCGGCCGACGGTGGAGATTGACCAGTTGTTGTATGCGGTGAACTGGACGTTCACGGCGAGCTACGCGGTCTTCCCGGATGAAGCGGACTTCGCGACGGTGGATTACCAGGCGGAAGAACGGGACCCGGAGACGGGCGAGAAGTTTCTGTTGCTCTCGGGGAAGATCACGGCGACCGACGAGGCGCTGGCGCGCGGCCAATTGGCGGCGCTGTTGCCGGTGGCACTGGCGCAATACGGTTACGACGGGGACAACGTTGTCCAGATGCGAAGCGACACGAGCCCGCACACGGTATCAGCCAACGCGGACGGGGGCACGTTCACGGAGTTGTCGTTCACCATCGAGTTCAAGACTTGGCGGGCGGACAACCAAGAGGCGGCATTCACGAAGACGGGCAACACCGAGGCGGTTCCCCTGGGCAATGTGCGGATCTGGGAGTTGGCCTACCAGGGGCGGCGGTTCAACGACATGCGTTCCCAACGGCAACGGGCGGGCGGCACGCTGTCGGCCAGCGGCACCCTGGCGGGCAACCCGGCGGACAGCCTGACCGACCGGCGGGCGGCGTTGCTGGCGGCCCAGGAGGCGATGCTGGCGGAGGTGAACGGGGCGGATGGCACGTTAACCTACGGCGCCTTCGAGCAGGTCGTGCGCGTGGAAGAGTTGCGGGCGAACATCAACCAGGCGATCACGGGGATCGACTGGACCATGACGGCGAACTATTCCCTCTTCCCCAACGAGAGCGGGTATGCGACGTGCGAGTTCACGGCGACGCCGCGTACCAACAACGAGGACGGGGAGGAGACCTTGAACGTGTCGGGGCGCATCCTGGCCCCCGATGAAACGCTGGCGCGTGCGAAGCTGGCGGCGTTGATGGCGAAAGTCGCACAGCAATACGGCTACGCGCCGGGGCAAGCGATCCGCAACGACGTGAAGGTGGTTTCGGTCTATGCCAATGGGGATCAGACCGCGGGGCGGGCGGCGATGGAAGACCAGAGCGACGACTTCAAGGGCACGACGTTCATCGAGCTATCGTTCGAGCAGGAGTACCGGCGCCGCGTGGCGACGCTGGTGAGTTGGGCGATGCAGAGCGCCTCGAAATCGGACGGCGGTTCGGGGCTGGTGATGACGACGTTCACCGGGACGGTGGCGGCGGGCGGAGCGATCGGGCCAGCTTACAACGCGGCCGTAGCCAAGGCGCGCTGGCTAGCGGCTCGCGGGGCGTCGCAACTCGGGGCGAGCGCGGTGAAGCTGAGCGAGCAACTGACCTGGGACTCGCGGCAGGTGACGGCCGCCGGCATCGAGGAAGGGGTGCGGCTGGCGTTCGCGTTCGAGTACCAAGCCAAGCTGGGGGCCGGGTGGTCGCAGGTCCAGTTGAGCACGGAAACCAATTACACGGCCATCGGGGTGGACACGACGGCGGTCTCGGGGGCGGTGGTGGCGATGGACGGCGCGAATGCTCTACCAGGCCACGGTGCGCGGCAGTTATGCCACGGCGATGGTGACGGAGGAAAGGGTGCGGACGGCGGCAGCGCAATTCCAGAGGCCCGCCGAGATGGGGGGCAGCACGGATTTGGTGATGGGCCAGGCGGTGACGGTGCCCTACCAGATCAGCAGCAACGGGGCGCCGGTGGATCTGACGGGGTTGACGGTGCAGTTCCAATGGATGGGGACATTGCGGGCGGCGGTGGTGATGGACGCGCCCTCGGGCCAGGTGGCGGCGCAACTGACAGCGACCGACACGGGAACGGCGGGGAGTTACGGGCTGCTGTTCGTGGCGGGGGCGATAAACTATGGGCCGTTAAACTACACGGTGACGGCCACGGCGACGCCGGGGACCATGGTGAGCCAGTGGTTGCGGCTGGAATACTCGTTCACGGTTTTATTGCCGGGCCGGGCCGGGCCGGCGGCGGGCCGGCATTCGGTGACGGTGAGCAACGATTACCTGACGCTGACACGGCGGACGCAAATACGCGGGAGTGTTTATGCGGCCACGCTGGCCGATGCGAACGGGTTCGCGGACGCGATCCAGGCTGGGATAACAGGCCGCGTGTTGAAGGACGAGCGGACGCAGGACCTGGAATGGAATGGGGCCATCACGACGACGAAGACCTTGAAGCTCGATTTCGACGTGGAGGCCGTGGACAAGATCACGGGACTGGCGGGCGTGCTGGAATGCCACGTATCCGAGGCGGTGAAGTACTCGGGCACGCGGTGGGTGGTCCAGCCGGTGCCGCGCGCCGCCACCGGGAATGGGGGTGTGAGCATCGTGCAGGACGGCGGGTTGACGGAGGGCGGGCGGACGGTGCGCGGGACCGTGACGGCGGCGAGCCTGGCGGCGGCGCAGGACTGGGCCATCCAACAACGGGTGTTGCTGGGGGTGGACGCCGACGGGAACGGCTACCGGCTGCCGGAAGAAATGGAAACGGATTACGAGTTCGTGCCGCGGACGGACGGCGTGGCCACGGTGCCCAGCGGGGAAGAAGGCGAGATCAACGTGAGGCTCTGGCGGGTGAGCTTCACATTCGGGGAGATTTTGCCGAATTATCCCCCGAGCTAGGCAGGGAGGGGGGCGCGCAGAGCGTGATACGGAAAAGTGTCGCTGGGGCTCAGTGTGTCTGGTGCGTCCGGCTAATCCGAAATAGGGGCTTCTAGGGCCTGCCCAGCGGACAAAAAGTCTTGCCAATCTCCCCGGGTCCTGGTGTGCTGAAATCCACTGAGCCCAATCGGCTTGAAGGGCCTGCCCGGCCTGGGCAGCGAAAGGCGGCGACAAGCAGGCTGAACTTTATGAAATCAAGAACGATAATAATCGATGCTCGTGAAGACCGAGAATGGCTCGATAAAGCCAAAGACGCGCTGGCTAAGTCGGCCCCCTTTAAGCTAACCGGCGATGAGGAGCAGATCGCCGAATTTCTAAAGTACAAACGGTCTAAGACTGGGAAGTGGAAAACCGAGGGGACATTGACTATCGAGCCCTAAGCCACGCCGCCCCCTTTCCGGTTGCTTTTCAGCGTAGCGCGTTTACCGTCATTCACATGGCGACACCAAAGAAACTCACGGCCAAAGATCTCGTCGTCGGCGCCTCCTATCTCCACCGGAACGGGCTCTTTGTCAGGCACATCGATGCCGTCGAGGGCGGCAGGGTCATGTACCACGATCAGGACAGCGACGGCTGTTGCAGCAAGCAGGTGTTCTTGAATCTGTGCCCATCGCTTGCCACCGCCGAAGACGTGGCAATCGCCGCCCAAAATCGGTTGGCCATCGATCAGGCAACCTCGGGAGGCAAGCTCACGCTTCGGGACGAGGCGAACGCCGTCACCGCGTATGCTTTTCGGAACGGGCTCCTGGAGGATCTCCATGCCGGCAAACCCTCCCCCCTTTTTGACCAGCCGGGCTACAGCCGTATCTCGGATGACGAAATGAAACGTCTGATGATTGAGGCGTCGGAAAAGCTGGCTGAGATGCTGCGCCTCAAACAACAGGAGCCGGTCAAATACGACGCTTTCATCCGGAAATACCACAGAGCCTACTGCCGTGCTTGGAGGCGCGAGTGACCTCCCAAGCCTCCGCCAACCGGGGCATGCTGCTGCTGCTCTCGACTTGCATCAAGTCCGCGCCGCCGAATGTACCCGCACTCCCGTACGCAGCGTCAGGTTTTGCGTCTGGAACCGTGAACGAAGACTCCTGATCATCTCATCGTAAACGGGGGCCTTTTGGTTCGGGTCGGCGATCGTCAGGAGCAGTGCGAATGGCTGACTACTAGCCACGGTGTGCTCCACTCCATGGCGGCAAAGTAGTTCCAAACACAGGCGCCACCGCTTCCCGGTGATGCCCTTCGACAGGAGCCGGTGATATGTCCGCACTGGCGCCCACTTCCTCAGGCTCTGCACCTGGAAGGACTCATAAAG
>Ga0316227_1004196_pt1 | contig 11029 bp, 10 predicted proteins | sample TBH18019metaG_FD_206012 | JGI IMG/M metagenome (GOLD analysis project Ga0316227, IMG submission 206012) | Freshwater microbial communities from Trout Bog Lake, Wisconsin, USA - TBH18019 | ecosystem: Environmental > Aquatic > Freshwater > Lake > Hypolimnion/Profundal zone | place: USA: Wisconsin... | reverse complement strand
TGCCAGTGAGTTCTGGACTTCTATTACACCTACACTGGCAACTGGTGGTAAGTGTATTATCACAAGTACTCCTAACAGCGACGAAGACCAGTTTGCACAGATCTGGAAAAGTGCCAACAACTGTTTTGATGAACAAGGCAACGAAACTGAACTAGGACGCAACGGTTTCAAAGCGTTCCGCAGCGCTTGGAAAGAACATCCGGATCGTGACGACACTTGGGCCGAGCAGATGCGGGCACAGTTGGGAGAAGAACGTTTCCGACGTGAGATGGACTGTGAGTTCATTATTTTTGATGAGACACTAATCAATCCACTCAAACTGGTGGACATGGCCGGTGTTGATCCCATTGAAAAGCAGGGACAGGTACGTTGGTATAAAAAGCCTACCAAAGGCAATGTCTACTGTGTTGCACTTGACCCTAGCATGGGTACAGGTGGTGACCCCAGTGCTATCCAGGTTGTTGAACTGCCCAGTATGGTGCAGGTGGCAGAATGGCGTGACAACAAGACTCCGGTGCAGCGCCAGGTCAAGATCATGCAGGAGATCACTGCCTATGTCAATGAACAAATCAAGCATGAAACTGATATCTATTACAGCGTGGAAAACAACACCCTGGGCGAAGCAGCCTTGGTTGAGATCAACCACATTGGTGAAGAAAACATACGTGGTATTTTCCTAAGCGAACAGCGCCGACCCGGCACCACCAACATGTATCGCAAAGGATTCAACACTGGTAGCAAGAGCAAACTTGCTGCCTGTAGCAAACTCAAAAGCTGGGTAGAGTCGGGCAAGCTAAAGGTATCCAGCAAAATGCTGATCAGCGAGCTAAAAAACTTTGTGGCCAAAGGACTCAGTTACGAAGCCAAAATTGGCGAAACAGACGACTTGGTCATGAGTATGATCTTGGCCATACGCATGATGCAGACCATACAGAACTTTGATGCTGACCTAGACGAAGTACTACGCAGCGACGACGAGTTTATACAACCCATGCCCTTTATAATGATGTGAGCATAAATACTCTATGCGTGAAATAAACAACATCTCCTCAGAATTATTTGACAAGATTCGTACCCGATTTGACAATGTTAGACTGGGTGATGAAAAGTCTAAAGCCACTACTGACCCCGAAAAAGCTCGCTTTTTTAACTTTGACTACACAGTCGATGGCGAAAAAGTTGGTGTAATCACCATCAGTTTGATCGACGAAAGCAGCTTGAAACTGTACTATGGTCGTGACATTGTTACCAAAATCAAACAGATTGATGCTGCCCGTGAAGAAGCACCTGAAGAAGGTGTAGACGACGAAACCAAATGGTACAACTTCCTACGCAGCATACGTCAATTTGCCAAACGCAACTTGCTGACATTTGACACACGCGACATTACCAAATCAAACTTACAAACCAAAGATGTCAAGCAGCAGACCCGAGCCGACGACACCATTGATGCAGAAGAAATGAATGTCACAGAAGGTCGCATGTTTGGTACAAGTCGTAGCAGCTATCAAGAGTGCGGTCCTGTGCGTATTATTGTGCGTCACAGCGGCGAAGTTGATGAAGCCAAGCGTGGCTCACGTACACGCAACATTGAATCTGTGTTTTTAGAAACACACCTGGGTGAGCGCTTTTTGTTGCCCTTCAATAACCTACACGGTGCCAGAGCCATGGCACAACATTGTAGCCAAGGCGGCAGTGTACATGACGAGCTAGGTGAAGGCATCTGTGGCATGGTTGAAGAAATGAATGCCATGCGCCACTTTGTACGCAGTGTAGGCCGTAGACAATTTGAAGATTCTGATACTACAGCAATGGCACATTCAGCAGTACAACACTACAACGAACTAAAGAATCGACTACGCCATATTGGCGGACACCGTGGTTACGCGGACTACCGTGCTGACTATGTGCCAGTCAACGAAATTGCAGATGACGTAGACATCAACGGTCTACGCGAGCGTTTTGTTAAAAAGATCTACGACGAAAAATTTGATGCAGCATTACCATACGTATATAGGGCACATATGAAACAAAAAGAATCACTAGAAAGCCCATTGGGTAATCAATTTGAAGACTGGGCTAACCAAGTTGTTGAAGGATCTTGGGCATTGCCCGATACACCTGAAGAAACCAAAGATCTGGACGAGCTGATGGCTAACAAGCTGGAAGTGGGCGACAATGGCGAAAATGCCACAGGCGCACTCTACAACATCATTGGCGACGATGATCTGTTTGACAAGCTAGAGGACCTGGCCAGTGCAGAAGGTCCAGACAGTGATGCACGTCCAACCATCGTGCATTGGCTACGTGACAACAGCTATACTGAACTGGCTAACAAGTACGATCAACTGTTCACACAAGACGATACTGCCCTACAGCAACAACCAGATGCACTAGCAGCACAGCAACAACAAGCAGGAGCCGGAGAGTTTGGCGGCGTGGGCACAGCAGAACCCAGTCCTGCACAGCGTCCAGAAATGCAAGAAAGTCGAGATGAACTAAGTTGGATGCGCCGCTTGGCCGGTTTGAAGTAATTCAAACGAACTTTACCAAAAGGCACAAAATAATGTGCCTTTTTCCTTGACCAAGGCATAAATAAAATTGTATACTGCGGGAGTGCCGTATACATTAAGGCACATTAACTAAGACCATCTTAAGGAGAAACATTATGGCCATGACATTAGCAGAAATTCGCGCAAAACTTCAAGCAAACGAAAACCGTGGACAAGGCGGTAAATCACAAGGCGACAACGCCATCTACGCACACTGGAACATTCCAGAAAACACCACAGCTCGCGTAAGATTCCTTCCCGACGCAGACACCAAGAACAACTTCTTTTGGATTGAACGAGCAATGATTCGTTTACCATTTGCTGGCATCAAAGGTGAAGCAGACTCAAAACCAGTTACTGTACAAGTTCCTTGTATGGAAATGTGGGGCGAGGCTTGCCCAATCTTGGCCGAAGTACGTCCTTGGTTCAAGGATCCCAATCTGGAAGAAATGGGTCGCAAGTATTGGAAAAAGCGCAGTTACCTGTTCCAAGGTTTTGTTCGCGACAATCCAATTGGCGACGACAAAACACCAGAGAATCCAATTCGCAGATTCATCATCAGCCCACAGATCTTTAACTTGATCAAGAACGCACTGATGGATCCAGACATGGAAAACTTGCCAACTGACTACGAAGCCGGACTTGATTTCAACATCAAGAAGACTAGTAAAGGTGGTTACGCTGACTACAACACCAGCACATGGGCACGTAAGGAAACAGCACTTACAGGCGAAGAAGCTGTGGCGATTGAACAATTTGGTTTGTACAACTTGAGCGACTTCTTGCCTAAAAAGCCAGGCGACGTTGAACTTCAAGTATTGAAAGAAATGTTTGAAGCGTCAGTTGATGGACAACCTTACGATCCAGATCGTTGGGCCAACTACTTCAAACCAAGCGGCTTCAAGGCTGGCACTGGCAGCGACGGTGAAACAACTACAGCAACTCCAGTTCCACAAGCCAAACCCGCAGTGGCAGTGGCCAAACCCACTGTGGTCGAGGACGATACTCCTCCATTTGATGTAGATGAAGCACCGGCTCCAACTACACCAGTTGAGGCTAAACCTAGTAGCCAACGTGCCGAAGACATTTTGGCAATGATTCGTAATCGTAAATCTACTAGTTAAAAACATAATGGGGGCATAATGCCCCCATTCTTATATGAATACCAAACCCAATTTTCTAATTACAAGATTCACGCACGGCTCGGGTGGTAAGTTTTTAAGCACAGTATTGCAGACTAGTATTTTAATCGATCATTGGTCTGCAATCGTGCAATCTCAAAAAGAAAAATCAGAACTTATAGAAGAAGTAACATTACAATATGTAATGCGAAGTTTTCCAAAAGAACACGCAATGCACATGCAACTGGAACCAATGGTTCCTTATTGTACAGATTTATACAGTACTGGTTACCTTCGCGGTCAAGATGTAACCATTGATCAATATTTAGATTATGCTAAAAAAGTCAATGATGGTCGTTTACAGTCGTGCATGGATAAGAATTTAATAGCTAATTTGATATTTCACAAGCCACAAATACCAAATTTTTGTCAAGATTCTAGTGTCATCACTATTTTAAATAGTACCAACGAGGAAAAAGAATGGGTGTATAGGACACTATGGGCCAAACATTTCTTAGAAATAAATAACACCATACACCACCTACCATCTGATCCCGATTACTGTAGTTTTTCAAGTTTGGCAACAGTGCTAAAATTTCAAAACAAATACAAGTTTGATTCTAGCGAGCGAGATAAAATTTTTAATGAATTTGTTGTTAACGATCATACCAATGAGTGGTATGACAACAAGGATAATTTTACTGAGTTTGATACTACAAATAAAATCAATAATCAATTTATTAATTTACGAGATTTTTTTGATAAAAACACATTCTTACTGGCAGTATCAAATTTGTTTGATTATTTCAAACTTGGATCAATGAATACTAAATTAGTATCAAGCATGTATGACATATGGTGGAGTAGACAAGTTCAATTATGAAATCTTATAACCATAGAGATTATCAATTTTGGGATAGTGAGTCTCTTTCTTTTCTGCCCACCGAGATGGAGTTATATGACCATTTAAATGGGTTTGATTCTGATGGTAACAACACAATATTAGAAATGATTAATAGTTGTGCAGTAAAAAATGATAATTTTTATACAGTAGTCTACCATAACATATTGTCCGATGATATTAAGTCAAAATATACAAATCTAACGATCAAATTTGACCCAGAGTTACAGGATCGGTTAAATTTAAGCTGTTTAATGCCAGTTAGCAAATTTGATCAACAAAAATATTTTAATAATTTTATTTGTTCGTTTAATGGCTCGGAACATGTATCTAGGCAGTTTTTAGTTTCTGCTTTGAAAAAATTTGATTGGTTTAATTCCGAGTATTGTACTAAAAATTTCCAAACATCTAGGGACAAAATAGACGGAAACATTTCAAATTATTTTGATGATGTGTTGAAAGAGCAGTTGTACAGAAAATTTTTGCTAACTGATAATGAAGAATTTTATAAAACAATGTATACGAACAATTATGTCAGACATGATCATAAAGCAAATTTACAAGCCCTACAGCCCAGTATATCTTCATCGTTTGTGCAAATAGTATCGGAGACAGTGGCCACGTCTTATTATCCTTTTGTAACAGAAAAATTTTTATATCCAACGTTGTTAAAAACTCTATGGGTTTCATACGCACAACCAAATTGGCATAGTCATCTAGAAATTTATTACGGGTTTAAAAAATACAATAAAATTTTTAATTATGATTTTGACCACATCGAAAATCCAGTCATAAGATTGGTAGAATTACTTTCAATGATTTCAAAGTTTGAAAAATTATCTAAATTGGATTGGCATGATTTGTATTTGATGGAACAAGAAACCATTGAATTTAATTACGATTGGTTTTGTAGTAAAAAATATTTGAATAAACTAAAAAATTATGGGTAATACATTATTGATTGGGTGTAGTTTTACTGACCCAGTCTGGCAAAAAGATATTCCTTGGAGTATAGAATATTCGCAAACATATCCTTCGTATATTGTTGCAAAAGCTGGTTATGGAATATATGGAATATGTACCGAGGGTTTGTATTGGTTGAAAATATTAACTGGTATCAATAAAGTAATAGCAATATTACCAACACTTTGGCGTATGGATATAGAAGTTGATAACGAGACCTATCTATCTGATGCCATGACAGATTTAATTTACTCCAATGACGGTAATTGGGTCATTAGTAAAACTGCCAGCAGAAAATGGATTATTAGCGGGGGACTAAATTTTAATAAAAATACCACACAAGGAAAAATATTTGATACGATGTACAAGCATAAAGGTTATCTGTTGTTGCTCAAAGAACACCTAAGAGCTTTACAACAGCTAAGTAATTATTGTAAAATCAATGGTATTGAATTGCATGTATCTGCAATACAAGATCCGATGAAGCAATTTAATGGGTTAGACTATATCCGGGATCAAGCTGAAACATTATTAGTTGAAGTTGAATATGCAAAATGGTTCAAATTCGATGGTATGTTCATTGATGAATTTCTGGGACATAGTAACTACCCCACAACAGAAGAACATAAAATTTTATGTAAACATATTATTAAGGAAACACATTATGGCAAAAGCATTTGACGTTAGCAAATTTAGAAAAGGCATTACTAAAAGCATTGATGGTATTAGTATAGGCTTTACCGATCCCGACACCTGGATCTCGACCAACAACTACGCATTAAACTATCTTATCTCGGGCGACTTTAACAAAGGTGTACCGCTGGGCAAGGTTACTGTATTTGCTGGCGAGTCGGGAGCAGGCAAGAGTTTTATCTGTTCAGGAAACCTAATTAAAAACGCACAAGCACAAGGTATCTATCCTATTCTAGTAGATACCGAAAACGCACTCGACGAAGCCTGGTTGCAGGCCTTGGGCGTTGACACTAGCGAAGACAAACTATTAAAATTGAACATGGCCATGATTGATGATTTGGCCAAAATGATCAATGACTTTGTTAAAGAATACAAAACCATTCCCGAAGACCAACGTCCCAAGGTGTTGTTTATTATTGACAGTTTGGGCATGTTGTTGACCCCCACTGACGTTAACCAATTTGCTGCTGGTGACTTGAAAGGTGATCTAGGACGTAAGCCCAAGGCACTGACTGCTCTTGTTCGTAACTGTGTAAACATGTTTGGCGATTTAAATCTAGGCTTGGTAGCAACCAATCACACATACGCTAGTCAAGACATGTTTGACCCCGACGACAAAATTTCAGGTGGACAAGGCTTCATTTATGCAAGTTCAATTGTTGTTGCCATGCGTAAGCTCAAACTAAAAGAAGACGAAGACGGTAACAAGATTTCGGAAGTGAAAGGTATTAGAGCCGCTTGCAAGATCATGAAAACACGTTATGCCAAGCCGTTTGAAAGTGTACAAGTCAAGATTCCATACGAAACTGGAATGAACCCATATAGCGGACTAACTGACTTGATTGAAGGTAAAGAACTTTTAAAGAAAGAAGGCAATAGTCTGGTATATACTACTGTTGATGGCGAGATCATTAAGAAGTTCCGCAAGGGATGGGAACGCAATGATGATGGTTGTTTGGATCGGGTTATGAGTGACATTACTGCCAATCCACACATGTTTGACAAAGCAACCACAGTCGAAGAAGCGCCAACAGAGGATGCAACAGAATGAGTATCGAAGTAGAAGTCCTAAGCGAACTGTACACAATTATGAAACAGTACGTGCCTGCCAAGGACCGTCAAGAATGTGCCGACAATATCATGAGCGTCATGGTTGATTATCTCAACGACATTGATGTTCGCGAATTTGGAGGCACTGACAGTGCGCTTAAACGTGCTCTCAAAGAGTATGTAGGCGACGATGAACAACCTGAAGAAGATTACGAAGACTGACAATGTCTAAGTACTTCCCGATAAAAACAGAAACAGCATGTCAGCTTAAATGGAATTGGAGTACATTGTATCTGTATTCGGGCACAACTGCGAGTTGTCATAGGACTGCCTACAGCGCTATTTCTGCAGAATCGTTTGATAATTTTCACAATACTGAGAAAAAACAACAGCACCGTTTGAGTATGCTGAAAGGACAATGGCCACAGGACGGTTGTGGCTATTGCAAAGATCTAGAGGACGCTGGCGAGTTCAGTGATCGTCTATTGCATCTAACAATTCCAGATCAAAGTCCTGTAGAATTAGACACTGATCCCGCAGCACTGGTAGTAGATCCTACTATACTGGAAGTATACTTCAATAATACCTGCAATTTGTCTTGTCTCTATTGCAGTCCAACATTGAGTTCTAAGATCAACAGCGAAAATAAAAAGTTTGGCAAGTTTGAATCAAATGGAATAAAGATATCCGCCGTTGACAAAAACGCTGATCATGCTATAATGATAGATAAGTTTTGGCAATGGATGCAACAACATTCTACCAAGCTGAAACGTTTGAATATACTAGGTGGAGAACCACTGTACCAAACAGAATTTTATCACTGTCTTGACTACTTAGAAAATTCAAAACATCCAGACCTAGTACTAAACATTGTGACCAATCTCATGATCAGTAATGACAAGTTGACAGAATTGATTGAACGATTCAAGTTGCTATTGGCCAAGAGAAAAATCAAAAGGTTAGACATTACCTGTAGTATCGACTGCTGGGGCAAGGAACAAGAGTTTGTGCGCCATGGGCTTGACCTAGCGCTATGGGAAAGAAATTTTGAACTGTTACTAAAACAAAAATGGATAACATTGAATATTAATCAAACCATTACTATGCTGACTATAAAAACCATGCCAGCACTACTTGAAAAGTTGTCTAGTTGGAGAACTCAACACAAGATAGGACACTACTTTTCTGTTGCCACACCAGAGCCCGCATATCTAGTGCCGGCAGTATTGGGCAGCGGAGTATTTGACAACGACTTTGAAAAAATAATTCAATTGATGCCGTCAGACACAGAACAAGATTTGTCTGCTCGACAATACATGACTGTCATAGCAGAGCAAGTTAAACAATCTCAAATTGATTGTGTTGAATTGAAAAAATGTGTAACATATCTTGACGAAATGGATCGCAGAAGAAATACCAATTGGAGAACACTTTTTCCATGGCTAACGGAGTTTGAACAATATGTGGTATAACCGTGTGGTACAGGATCTAGCACAGATCCCGCCCTTTATTGACTATTATGAAAAGCAACTGATTGCTGCCAAAGGCGAGATCAAGATCGCAGGCAAAGTTGAAAGGGCACTAAGTGACTTACCAGGCATTACAGAGTATCGCTTTAACCAACTACAAGAAGTGGAAGCGGTACTCAACTACCTTAACATACAGTTACGCAAGATTCGACAAAAGCACTATAAGAAATATCTTGAAGCATACCAACGTGCTCTAACCAGTCGCGATGCCGAAAAGTATGCAGAAGCAGAAGATGAAGTTATCGACATGGAGACCATCATCAACGAAGTAGCGCTACTACGCAACAAATGGCTAGGGGTAATGAAGGGCATCGAGTCTAAGAACTTCATGCTGGGTCACGTGGTACGCCTACGCACAGCAGGCATGGAGGATGTCAGTGTTTAAGAACGCACAAGAAAGTCATCAACACAGCAGAGATGTACTGGACATGCTGTATCAATACGACTCATTCATGGACAGTATAACAGTGGTTGCCGACATGGGTTGCGGCACAGGATTAGATATTGATTGGTTTGCAAAGCTGACCACTCGAGATGATCCGCCTGAACCGCATAACTATATCTGTTATGCCATTGATCGCAACATCCAACAGATTGAAGCAGATGTGCTGCTGAATACAAATCTCAGAGCAATAGAGGCTGATTTTTCAAGTGTGCATCTTCCACGCAACGTGGATCTAATGTGGAGCCACGACAGTTTTCAATTCAGTACCAATCCCTTGCAAACGCTGAGCCACTGGAATCACATGATGAATCTCAATGGCATGTTGGTGCTGAGTGTGCCCTTGCACACCACCTACAGCTATGATAGGCTACAAACACGCAGTTTCAGCGGCAACTACTTTACCTACAACATCTGTAATCTAACCTATATGTTGGCTGTAAACGGATTTGACTGTAGGGACTGCTATATCTACATGGCTCCCAACTACGGTTGGATACATTTTGCTGTGTACAAAAGCTCTGGTGCCATGGATCCTGCCGCAACCACCTGGTTTGATCTAGCTGATCGTAATCTCATCAGCGACAGCGCCATGCAGAGTCTCAATAAGTGGGGTCATGTGCGTCAAGAAGATTTGATGTTTACTTGGTTAGACAAGGACTGGCGCTTCGCTCGGAACTAATAAATACAGTACTATGATTACTGACCTACGCAAACTTATTAACCTAGTTAAAATTAACGAATCTGCTGTTGACGACGCACAGTTGCAACATCTTAAAACTGTCATTTCGGGAAAGATTAAAGAACTTCCGCCCGACGATGCCACTATTAAAGCTCTGAGAGAAATTGAAGATCTGCTAAGACACGTTAATGCCGGTGGTAAGTTGGGCATCATTAATGGCGAGTTGCAGAGCATCGACGATCATACTGTACACGCAGCACAGAAAGAACTAGCACGTTACCTGTTGAGCATGGACATGACTCCACAGCAACGTGATGACATGTTCGACTTGTGGCGCAGTGATAAGCTAGTCAAGCGTGACGTATTGTTAAAAGTAGGCAAAACAGATTTCAGCAAGATCATTACTAACTATGATAAGAATCCTGCCATCAAAGAGTTTGTTAACGATGTCATGCGTATCGCGGCCCTGGGCCAAGGTAAAGGTGAGTTTGGTCTAAGTGTGTTGAGCAAGAGCATCAACAAACAAGAGGGCAAAGGCGACTTGAGTATCAATGGTCGAGCAATTGAAGTTAAAACGACTGATGGTGGTGCTGGACGCTTTACAGACCAAGAAGTTCGCCCAGGCGCTGGATATGAGCAAGTGGCACGTGAACTGTTTGCACTACTGGCCCCATACCAAACTAAAAAGGAAGCCGCACACATGATAAGTCTAGTCGAGGCAACAATCAAATTGATTTTTGATGGCGAAAACATTACCCCAATCATGAACGCCATCAAATCAGGAAACGTCAATGCTACCAAACAAGAGTACGCAAAGACCAGTTTCAACTACTACATGAGCAAGAAGAAAGACGAAGGCGTGTTATACATTAGCCTAGTCAAAGATCCTATCATGACAGTATTCTTCAAGGACGCAAATGACCTTGCAGCCAGTGGCTTGCGTTTACATGCTGGCACTGTGTATATTACCAGTGTAGCAGACGTTCGTTTGCCTTATCCGCAAATGGAAATTGTTGATACAGCTGGCGGCGCAACAACCACTGATTTTGGTGATGAAGGTGGCGAAGGCGGTTTTGATGATGACGCTTCATCTCAA
>Ga0316227_1004181_pt1 | contig 11061 bp, 10 predicted proteins | sample TBH18019metaG_FD_206012 | JGI IMG/M metagenome (GOLD analysis project Ga0316227, IMG submission 206012) | Freshwater microbial communities from Trout Bog Lake, Wisconsin, USA - TBH18019 | ecosystem: Environmental > Aquatic > Freshwater > Lake > Hypolimnion/Profundal zone | place: USA: Wisconsin... | reverse complement strand
ATGTAGCCCTTGCAGTAGTTGATAAGCGCCTGTTTGGAGCTTCGGACGGTCGAGCCGGTCACGCGCCTTCGGGTTGCAAAGACCACAATCTGCCCGAAACGCTGCGATTCAGGATCAGCGAGCAGATACGGTCTGACGTCGGTGAAGTGCGCTGACAACACATCGACACAGGTTCTGAACCGTTCGAACGGAATGACGAACACAAGCACGCCGCCAATGCGGAGCCAGCGGAATGTGTGATCGAGGAAGAGCTCCTCCATGCGCCGGTTCGACAGACTACCAATCTCTGAGTCGTACGGCGGATTGAGATAGAGCAAGGAGAATCGCTCGACCTTGCTGTGCGTGTCGAAGGTGCTGCCATGAAAGGTGGTGATGCCCGCGGCAGCGGCCGCCGCGGCGCGCGCAGCATCGAGCTCGATGCCATAGAGACGGCAGTTGCCGCCCCTGGTGATTTGTTGCAATGCGGCGCCGGTGCCAACACAAGGATCAATCACGCTCGCTGGCTCGGCGCCGAACTGGAGAAGGTTGCGGATCTTGTCGCCCTCGGCGGGCGGAAGCGGGTAATAGCCGAGCTTGAGCCGTCCAGCCAGGCGCATGGATTTCCTCCAACTGTCTTGAGTTTTGGTTGTGATTTAAAGCATATTTTGGCCGGGAATAAAGCATAACCTGGCCGGTGAAAGAGTCAATTGAATGTGGGCTTGTTGAGATCTGACGCTCTACCTTCTTGAGATACTGAGCGCCTGGCGCGCCGCATGAGTTGCCAAACTAAAAGTCTTCCATTCGGTACAGGAACCCTCTGGAAGCTCCTCGCGGATTCGGTTTACCGAAGGGTACTCGCCTCGCCTCTGAAGCTCTGCGGCGATGGTGTATGTGTCCTGAAACAACTTTTCACGGCGGCGCTTTGTGTTCTCCGAGGCTACCCGGCGGCGTTTCTCGGCGATCATGCGAAGAACAGACGGGAAGTATTTACCCATGAACCAAACCGTCACACCCAGGCGCTTGCAGAGATCGCGCGCCGATGGGATGGGATTCTCATTGAGTGCGGCCTTTGCCGCTCTTTTCAGATCAGATCTGTACTTCCTCACGTTATATTGGTACCGTTTCGCAAGTAGATCGCATAAGTCTGGCTCATGTGCTCGCAAGACGGTTGAGGTCGAATAACCGAGGCGACGGCCTAATTCGGCCAGGGTCGGCGTAGGGCACTCATTGAGCGCGCCTTCCAATGTCCGACGAATCCTGCGAGAACGAATTCGCTTCATTTGAGATACTCTTTTGCTGATTGCCGCGCACAACGCCGGAAATTTCTGACGAATATATCCGTCGTTCGAGTAGCCAAGGTCCGCGGCGATTCGATAAACCGAGAGCGGTTCAGCCGATTTAAGAGACTGTTCCAGGAGTTCTTTTATTCGCAGGGTTTCACAAATCCTCGCAGCTCCTGGCCTCTTCCACCAATGACTTTGACCAGACCACCGATATCGAGCAGCGATCTTGTGGCAGAGGTCTCTGTCGGCCTGATAGAGCCTTTCGGTGTCTGCATAGCCCATTCTCCGCGCAACGTCTGAGAGACTGCGTGGCACGGTGTCATTAAGAGCTGCTTCAAGTGCTTGCCTAATCTCGCTCTTCCTCTGATATAGAGATACGCCTCGGCTTCCAGTTCGAGCGATGGCCTCTTTGGCGGCGTCTACGTTTGCCGATGTGGGTCCAGATGAAGCAACCATACTTACGATTGAAACATTCAAGAATTTGCAGGTTCGCAGCAGATTCTCAAGCGTGGGAACAGTTGTACCATCCAACCAATTTCTGAGAACGCTGGGTGGACAGCGAATGTACTCCGCCATAGCAAGGACATTGCCATCCGTAAGTAGATCGATATACACCGCTAGGCTTCTGCGGAGCGCTTCACGGGCTCCCACAGGGTCAATCAAGGGGAGCATTGCCAGCAGATCTCCCACTTGCGTGGGGGACCACGCATCGTCTTCTCCTCCTGGCGGGTCTGGTCGTGACCGGCTAGTGTCGCCGCCTGAGATGCCTAGCCAACTATCACAACGCTCACAGTATCCCGGCCGAGAAAAAACGCCCAGCGGACTCAGTGTGCGCGCACAATGGCTACAGGTATGATCAAGCGGTCGTGCGTGGAGCTGACAATTAGCTAACGCCTGGATTGACCAGATGAGCGGCTCATAAACTATCTGTCCGGCTGACCGCCAATGCCAAAAACAAAGTGCGCACCATGCCCGTCGCCGCCTAAATAAACGGTCCGGAACCACATAGCGAAGCGGAAGAAGGGTCAGATATCGCAAATCGTGTCGATTGGTGGCGGCCTCGAGCGCATGAACCCATTTCACCGCTCTCTCAGTGATGCCGTTAGGTGCATAGTTACAAGCTCGAAATCCATGCCCGCCTACTCTGAATGCCTTGGCTGTCGGCGTAATGATCGTATCCTTTGGATGTGCAAGATCTGCAAGAACTCTGCCGACAAGGTCCCCAACGCTCACTGAGTGCGCGTCGGCTAATCGAGCGACATATCCAGTAAGGCTCTCGACCATTTCAGTGCCGACACCCATCGGTTCCAGAGAATAGAGTTGGCTCCTCGGCGGCAAAAGTGGGCGTGATAGGGACCACGACTCAAGCAGGGGTCGCATTTGCCTCCGGCTGTCCAACAAGATCACGTATTGGAAGCCTGTGACCCGGCCGGCGATGTTTGCCCGAATGAACTTCCTGCGTCAGATCCGTCTTTGTTGGCGCCTCTGTACTCAAGCCTAATCTGCTGCGAAGCCGCACCGATGCCTGGCTCCCTTCGTACAGTTTCAGTTCGCCATGTGCTGTTTCCGTGTGCATCTGTTCACATTGCGCGATGGACAAAGCCTGAGATTGAAGATTCACTCTTGTCAACCGGTTGAGGCCCATCCGAGACGCTACAGTCGCAGCTCGCACAAGCCATTCCTTCAAAATCCCGATGCATCCGAGGCTCCTCTCATACAGGAATTCCCAATCGGCTACCAGATCAGATGAGCCCTCGAATGGAAGAGCCTTTTCGAAGGTCTTTACGATATTGATGAACATCTGCCGGTCTCCCGGATCTGCGGCTCTGTAGCGGGGGAGATGAATATCAATGCTTCGCCTGCTGAGTTGCGCATTAAGGTTCCGAAATGCAAGCAGTTCATAGGTTCCAAACAAAACGTGTACGGTCTTCGTTTGGTTGGCGATGGACTTGATTACGTCCAATTGATCGAGGAGTCTGCGGCCCGACGGAATCTTGCCGAGATGCTGGGCCTCATCGATCATCACCGCCAGAGGCTTGCGATACCGGATGGCCTGCTCCACGGCAAAACGGTATTCAGTACCGACTGCCCTCGATGGTGGCATGAACCGCATGACCGAACCAGCCTCTCTATTCAGCTTGTGGTCGATCAGAGGTTCGTCAAGCTGATGGAGAAGGCGTCTGTAGTGATCGCGCCAATTAAAGCTTCCCGATTCGGGAGCTATTGCTTCGACACTGACGACTGGAATCCGTGCTGGGTCCTCGTGAAGTTCATCCAAAAGTTCCGTATCAATCAGCTGCTCCGTCTTCATTCGCAATGTTGTTTTACCTACCCCGGTCGGGCCGAACACAAATATAAGCGAGTTCGGCTCAGCACCATGGATCGCATTCATCAGGGTTTCTTTGGCTTCCACAATCCGAGGATGCGCCACTGTGAAGGAGCGAAAATGGTTGATTGGTGATTCAGAGACATCCTGTTTATGAAGCAGGTCGACCGCCATCAGAAGTCTCCGTAGACTGCGGTAGCCTCAGCCTGATTGACCGCCGATATCTCCCGCGTAGTACTACTCGATTCTGACTCTGTGAATTCTACTTCGGCGCCATGCGCGCAAGGTACAGACACGAGGCAAGTTTGTCGGAGTGATGCACTTTCCCGGTCTCGCAATCTCTGAAGCAGGCACTTTTCTTCCGCTTCGGCCGAGTCGAGAAAATCAGCAAGTTTGCGAGCTGTCAGCGTGAACCGTTCCCGCGAATGTAATAGGCGTCGCCGGCGCAGCTCTTTCGACGCCAGCATGATTTCTTTTTCAGAACGCCCCTGAAGCACCGAATAGTGCTCGGAGTGGCACTCCGTCCAACGGTTCTTAACAAAGGCGTAAGCACTGCCGATATCAAAAGGATCGTACCGGACGTAGACGTCGTGATTCTCCACCGTAGGATCACGAAATGCTTCGGCCCAATAGTACACGCGGTTGATAATGACCCCGCGCCCAGGTGACACATTTGCGGTGCCCCGCTGAGTTGTTGGAAGCGTAGCCAATAAGAAGGCCTGATCATACGAGATCGTCCTGTTCGGACGAATGCCTGTGCTTTGGAGAGCCTTGAGACATGCCTCCCGGGGAGTCTGACCGAGGGCGGGGTGTTCTATGGTGTCATATATCTCGAACAGGAACGACGACAAATAGTCGTAAAGACGCCCAAGCGGCCACCGAGCCTGGCCTGTTGGCTCGTTGCTCTTCGTAACCTGCCGAACGTTGCGCGTGATCTGTGTATTGCCGCGCAGGTTGTGAATGAATTGGCTGTTCGTAGTGCCGAAGAGTCGCTCGCAGACTGAACCGAACCGAGCTTGCGCCGGGGGACGCACTTTCTTGGTGCACTCGTAGCGGGCCAATAGCGTCTCGAAATATGTGCTTTGGAACTCCGGCCCTCCATCGAGAACGATAACCTGAGGCATGCGGGAATGGCGTCGAACACAGTCTCGCAAAATCATCATGCAGGACCTATAACTAGGCGCATCGAATGTCAGGCAGAAGGCAAGACAACGGCGGGAGAATGCGTCGATCAGAACGGTCATCCAGGGCCGCCCGAGTGGGCGGCCAGTGTGGGAGCAGACAACCTCAACGTCCAGTTCCGTGTGATCAATGTGACCAATTTCAAAAGGGCGATCACCGTGACGGGGAGTAGTCGGCTCCAACTCAAAATAGAACGATGAGTGGGCATATGCAGCACGTCGTCCCTGCCGCTTCAATGTTCGCAGAAACGTCGGTCGTTCTCGCACGGCAGTGCAGAACGTAGCGTAAGTTGGCGCGATGATGGCAAGTTCATCGCACTTCCGCTTTAGCGCTGCCCACGATGCAACCTTCGTCTTTTGGCGGAGATCTTCATAGTCGTTTTCGACAAACTGAACTAGCAGGTTGCGCGACTCTTCGGAGAGACGACTGGTTCTGTTCCCTTGCTCCCTGGCTTTTGCCAGCAATCCCACATATCCATTGCCATAGAGGCTTTCAGCTGATCGATACTGCGCGATCCAGCGACGCAGAGTCCTCTCTGGAGTGAGGGATGGTTCTGTTCCTTGCTCAATACGATTTTTGACGATTGCAAAGCGTCGGTTTGCCACTGCTAGATCTCGCTCGCTGGCCATTGCCAATAGCCGAACTGCTTCGCCATGTGCGCCCGACGCTTCTGCAGGTAGACCACTGATACATCTGCAGCTGCCTAGATCCTCCTCCAGTTCGCGAGATGCTTCCCTATATTCAGCGGCAACTTTAGCGTTAGCAAAGAGGCGGGCGTGCTCAGGTTCGGCGAGTACGACCTTACTCAGGTTCACGTACACCTCGCCGCTTGCGATCAGCGAGTAAATCACGTCTGGTTCTACAACACCATGAACCTTCACTAGGAGATCCAACAGAGGTATTCCTGGCTCTGCTTCGATTATCGTTTTAACCTCAGCATTGACGGGCCCCGCTGTGCTCCCAGAATCGTATCGCAGATAATCGTCGAGGAATTGCAGGTTCCGCTGGAGGTTCCAATCGACTTTAGTCGATGACCATACCCTGTAGTCCAGGCCCAATTCCGAGGCGTGAGCTTCACCCGGCGGACAGCGCCAGTTGCCAGCATCATCTCGAACGTAGCGGTGTGGACTCTTGATCGCCAGTTTTTCGAGATCGCCTTCGGTTTTGCACTCAACCCATCCGGCAGAGTCGTGGCGAAGAACGAAATAGTCCGGGGTATGCATGACCGACAGCCGTCTTCCGCTCGCCGTAGGATAGGCAAGTGGAATTGATGGAGGCTGATCGTAATATTCCAGCACTGCGGGATCGTGCTCCATCTCGTAGACAAGCGGCAATTCAACGCGATGGCTTTCAAACTGGATGGCGACGCCCATTTTGCGACTGGGATAGCGGCCGGAGACATTCTGACGCCCGCCCCCAACCCGGCGCGTAGGATTGAGAGATCGCGCCGCAGTAATCGTTGCACGTGTCGTCTCGGCAAAGCCAAGTTGCAAACACCAGTCGATATAGTCTGCATCGCTGAGCACTTGCGACCTCCGCACTAGGAGCGCTCAAGGACGCTCCTTGCTACTTTCGAATGCGCGAACTACGCTCGTTTTTTAGCGCTAATGCATACCTCCGGCCAGCTTCAGCCATGAGCTTTTGAAGATCTCGACCATTCTGGACCGCCTTTTCCAAAGGCTCGACTAATTCATCAGGAACATAGATCGAAAAGCGGCGCCTTTCATTGCGCCCATACAACGCGTAACTCGAGTGCCCTTGGCCCGACTCACAGAGTTGGCAGCGCTTTCGAATGCAGGGGCTCTTTCGTAAGGACAGCGACCCGATGGCCACTGGCCAGAGATCTCCTGCTGCCTTTTGGAACCAACGCATGACATCGTCTGTGGTCTCCGTTTTCGCCATGTGTACAGGTGCATATTCGCACACATACAGATGCGATGCAAGATATATGTCTGCAAGGCGGCCAAGATATGCTTTATTCCCGGCCAAAATATGCTTTAAATCACATTGGTGTGTGACTTGAAGCATAAAATGTCACTGAGAGCCGTTGAAGCAGGTGTGCCGATGCCCAGACAGAATCGTGTGAATCCATTTGGCGAGATCATTGCCACGCCTGAGCGGGGAACATTCATGGGCAATCGTGGCGTTCTCCATGACGATGAAGGCCGCATCAGGCGGAAGTGGCAAGGAAAGCGATGGATCGTGTGTGTCCTGGAGTTTCGTGGCCGCAAGCGGAAGGTAATGACGCCAAGCCGTTACACCGAACTCTTCTTCCTAGACGAAGCAACCGCTCTGGCAGCCGGGCACCGTCCCTGCGCCGAATGTCGGCGGGAACGGTTCAAGTCCTTTTGCTGCGCCTGGCAGCAGACTCATCCTCAGAAAGCTGGCTCGCAGCCCTCGGCCTCTGACATCGACAACTGCCTAAATGCAGAGCGGGTGGCCCCAAAGAATCTCTCCGTGGCACACCTGGCTGATTTACCGAATGGCGTCTTCGTCAAATTTGCGGAAGAACCTTATCTGGTCTACAACGACTGGTTACTGGGCTGGTCGGCGGGAGGCTACACGAAACGCATGGACCGTAAGCACAATGCCGAGGTCATCGTCCTGACGCCGAAATCGACTGTGGCGACGATTCGTGCTGGCTACGTCCCCGAAATCCACACCTCAGCGAACCGATGGGGGGATGGGCCATCTTATGCTTCAAGGCACAATGGTGATCTTTAGTGAGGATTTAAGGCGTTGTATACAGCCGAGGATCCGAGGAGGATCGGTCTAACGGAACTACGAAGCGATATTTCGCCAACTATGGCGCAGAGCCTCGGCATTTGGCACTGTTGCGCCAAATGCACAGTAATTCATTTCCAAATTGTCGTCAGGCGATCATTGAGATATCGGTCGATGCAGTCGCGCCGCTGCGCCTCGGAGAGAGACGCATTGCAGGTTCGGCTGTAATCAGCGAACCATTCTGCCTGCTGCCGTCGAACCATTACTTTGCGCTCTGCGGAAGCACCTTTGAGCACCATCTGATAGGAGTCTGCCATTTGTCGATCCAGAAAAGCCAATCCGACGTCCTGACAGATGAGGCGTTCGACCGGAGTCACGGCCTTCGTGCAATCGAAGCTCGGCGGATCGGTCTTGTGCACCGGTTGCCCAACTGCTGAGAAGGCCCCTTCGACCCATCGATAGCGGGTGATTATGCTTCCAGCCGAACAACAATCACCTTGTTGATGGTCCGGATCGTTCACCTCCAGAATGAGATCCCCGCCGGCGATCGAAACTTCACGCAGGCCCTGAGCCCCTCTCGATCCTGTGATAAGCCACGCCAAAAGCCGGGGCTTGCTCGACTCGTCGAGCGCAAGAACATACACGTACTGCCAAGTTGCGGTACCGCCGCTGTGATAGGTCAAAACGACCGCTGCAACACTCGACTTGATTCCGTCTACTGCGCCGTAGTTCACGGAATCAAGAGTAATGAGAGGACAAGAGCCAGTGCCGCCGCTGCAAGGTACGACATATCTGCCGTTGGTTAGCGAGATAAGCCCCTTCGCGCTAGGCGGTATCCAGCGAACCTCTCCCGGTACGCCATCAGTTTCCAGCAGCGGATACGAGAAGTTTTTCCAGTCAACTTCTCGAACTGACTGCGGCGCGGCAAAGCTAGCCGACGCGATAATGAGCAGAGCACAGACTTGGAGTAAACGCTTCATCCTGCGAGAAAGTGTACCTCATTCGTGAGCCACGCCGATTGTTGGCTATAACAGGCTGCCCCAACAACATAGCAAGTGGCAAGACTCGGATTCAAAGTGCGGCAGCGTTGTGCGTGCAGAGCGCGCTATGCGGCCTGCACATCGTACAGTGGGATGGGTTCGGTGCCGCCGGTGAACTCCGCAAACGCTGGATCGTCGGAATGCAGTTGATTGCCGCCGGGCTTCCATGAGCTGCTGCGTGCCGCGGGAATGAGCGGTTCCGCGTGCACCTGGCGTCTGCCATCCGGCCCAGCGCAGGAAACCACGCGGAACATCGTCGAGGTAGCAACGGCCCTCAAGGCCGGGGGCGTTGCGTATTTAGGGTTCAGGAGGAGCCCCGTGCGCCTGCGGGCGCCCTGCTCTGGGCTGGCGAGGACAGAGGCCGTAATGAGAATGGGCGGCATGTTGAGTCACCGCGCGGCTACACAGCCACGGCCGCCGTTGCCGCAAGGATGCAAGGCACGCTCGCACTCTTCGGCGGTGCCGAGAGAGCGTGGACGGACACTGCGTTGGGCACGGAGAGTTCACCCGGCTGGGGAACGCTCAGCGCAGAGGCCGGTGGCTCCGGGCGCGGATCGTCCGGAGAAGGAAATTGCAGCAGTTTGCACATGGAGATGTACCTCAGGATTCGAGTAGTTTCGTTTACTGCAGGGGTGATGATGGAAACAGGAGCATCGCTGGAACGATGCTCCTTGGGAACCAATCAGGCAGCGGTTGTGCCGTGCTGGCGCTCCTGCTCTGCCTGGTAGATGGTGGTGACCGTGCGGCCGACGGCCTTGAGATCGGCAAAGCTCTGGAGATCGGAAAGCGACTTGGCCGAGTGGGAGTGCAGGATGCTGGGCAGGGTGTTGTCGCTCGGCAACATGGGCTCCATGGTGTTGATCTGGTCGATCAGGTCCACGGCCCTGTCCAGGTTGAAGAAGACATCGTTGACGAGATTGCCGGCCATGCGCCCGCTCGCATACAGCTCGGAGAGGCCGGTGACTACCGACGTGATCAGGGGCTTGGAGAGCTGGCCGAGATAGCCGGCAAGGCGTTGCTTCGCCTCAGGAGTCCTCAACAGTGCGAGTTGGGCTTCGATGGCGTTCGCTGGAGTGGAATTCGTTGCGGTGCCTGACGCGGATGGTTGCGCCGGTCGAGCCGACTGGCCACTCCCGGACGAAGCCGCAGGTGCGGGTGCGGAAGACTTGCGGGATGACTTCGCGGCCCGGGCTCGCACTTCCCGCGCCTCCGCGAGTTCCTCCGGGTGAATGGCGCAATCCGGCAGAACCGAGAAGTGCGGCCGTTTGAAGTAGCCCTTCGCATTCACTGGAATCTTGCAGCTCCAGCCTTCCAGTTCCCGGAGATACCGGCCCAGACCGAACTCCGCGCAGGCACGGCGGAAAGCCTGGGCCTGGGCGCGCGTGGTGCCGTTCTCGTCATCGGCCCAGCCCTCGCCGGTGCTCGACCTGGTGCCGAACCCCTCGATTGTGATGGTGCTGGTGACGAGAATCTTGCCGGTGGTGATCATCGCGTACGCCTTGTTGACCTTCTTCGAGCGCTGAATGTTGCTCACCGTCGTCATCGAGAAAGATTGGGTCCATCCTCCGGGACCGAACAGTTCGTCCAGACGCCTCATGTACGCGGCGCGGTAGGCATACGGGATGATGCGGGCTTCACCTTCCGTTTTCTCGCCATCCCCGAGAACTCGCCACGTGATCTCGGCGGCACGGAAAGGGAGTTCGAGAAGATTCTTGATTTCCTCGGTGGTGTGCTTGTGATTTGGAGCGGTTTCAGAAGACATGCAGTTCTTCCTTTTTCAGAATTTGAGGTCAGAGAAAAGCCCCCAACACAACGAGTGTGTCGGAGGCGGTAAGCGCGGCGGGGTGGCCCAACCGCTCCCTAGAATTCGAAGGGATCTTCGCTGGCTCCGGCGCTGACAAACTCGGGCTCGTCGCCGGGAGAACTCTGATCGTTGTCGCTTTCACGCGGGGAACCGCTGGCGCCGTCGCTACGGTCGCCGCCGAGTAGGACCAGGTCGGTGGTGCTGACGTAGGTCTGGTAGCGCTTCTGGCCGCTCTGCTTGTCGTCCCAGCTATGCGTGCGCAGGGTGCCCTCGACGTATACGGCGCGGCCTTTCTTGAGGTACTCGCTGGCGATCTCCGCGAGGCGCGCCCAGCAGGTGATGTTGTGCCACTCGGTGCGGTCCTGCCAGTTGCCGTCCTTGTCCTTGTAGCGGTCGTTGGTTGCCAGCGTGAAGTTGGCCACGGCGGTACCGCCGCTAGTGTGTTTTAGCTCCGGGTCCCTGCCCAGGTGCCCAATCAGGGTCGCGCGATTTACGCTCTTTGCCATGGTGAGAAGTATCCTTGCTGCCGTCCCGAGGGCGGCTGGTTTGATGGTGGAGTGGGGGCTTCGCCGGTTTTGGGCGAAAAGAGAAGACCGTGCCTAAAGGCACGGCCGTGAGAGGTCTTCGAGGATGAGGGGATGGCGGTAGCTACTGGATGATGATGTTGTCAGGCCGATTCCACATCTCCGAGAACTTCTTTTCGAATGCCTGAATCTCTTCGGC
>Ga0316227_1004177_pt1 | contig 11071 bp, 10 predicted proteins | sample TBH18019metaG_FD_206012 | JGI IMG/M metagenome (GOLD analysis project Ga0316227, IMG submission 206012) | Freshwater microbial communities from Trout Bog Lake, Wisconsin, USA - TBH18019 | ecosystem: Environmental > Aquatic > Freshwater > Lake > Hypolimnion/Profundal zone | place: USA: Wisconsin... | reverse complement strand
CAGGCTCATGCAGCCGAAGCTGCAGACCATGGGCACCACCGCGAGGAATTTCAGCAGCATGCCCAGGGTGGAATTGAGCGCGCCCAGCAGGACCGCCACCACCACCAGGTCCAGGAAGGCGCCGTGCCGGATTCCGGGCACCAGGCCGGAGGCGGCCAGCAGGCCGATGGCGGAGAACAGGAATCGAAGCAGTAGCCGCACGGCGCATCTCCAGGCCTCCATGATGCCACAAACGGAACAGCCGCCCTCGCGGGCGGCTGTGGCCAGGGAGTTGCGACGATCAGGCCGGGTTCGCGCTGGCGGCGATGGCGGCGTCCAGCTTGTCCAGGGCCTTGTCCAGGGACTGCTCGCCCTGGGCGATCTCCTTCCTGATCTGGGCCTGGGCGGCGCCGGCCATGGCGCGGTCCATGGTGTCCTTGGTCATGACCACGAACACGTAGAGGCTGCCGTCGGCGGAATCGGTCCAGAAGGCGCGGGTGCTGGTGCCGGCCAGTTCCTGGTCCACCAGCTGCCGGGTGACGTTGTCGATGACCCGGTTCATCACATCGGTCTTGATTGGCTTCTTGGTGCCGTCGGCGGCGGCCGTGGTCACCTGCTGGTTGAGCTGGGAGAACATGTTCTGGACCCGGACCTTCAGCTTGCCGGCCAGCTTGGTGCGGGCATCGGCGATGGCGACGGTGCGCTGCATGGATCTGTCACCCATGGGGTTGGGCTGGGCGATGCCGACCGCGGCCAGGCCGTCGGGAATCTCTTCATTGTCGATCCAGGAGGGGGCGTTCTTGGTGGGGGTGCTGGTGACCGGCACCGTGGCGGGCCCCTTCTGGGCACCACAGCCGACCAGACCCGCGAAGACCAGACCCAGCGGCAGGATGAGAGACGATCGCATGGCGACTCCTTGGGGTTGAATGGCGTACTGAGTGATTAAAGCAGGTTGGGCCGGGCGCGCAAGGGGGGGCGAGGTCTGGAAGGGGCGGGCAATCGCTCCGAGTCCAGTGAGGCAACTGCAGTTATAGCTGTTTGTCGAGAAATTTCAATGATTAATTAATTTGTATGGCTAAAGCCCTTCGAGCACCTTCGCCATGACCTCCGGCGGCAGCACCCCCGCGGGCGGCTTGGCCTTCTGGAGCCTGCTCTCGTCGGCCATGGCCGCCCGGAAAGCCGGCACCGCGAGCATGCCCTTGACCGTGACGCCGTTGACCGTGGCCCGGGTCAGCGCCCGGTCGAAATCCACCGCGTTCCGGGTCCGGTAGATGGCCGACAGGTAGTTGCCCTGCAGTTCGACGCTGGCGGGCTTGGCCTGGACCAGCGGCTTGAGCACGGCCACCGCCTGGCTGGGGTCGGTCTGGATCAGCTTGCCGATGGTCTTGAGCGGGTCTTCGGGCTCCGGCTTCGGAGGCTCGGGGCGAGCCGCCGGGGCCGCGGGCTCGGGGGCCTGCTTGGGAACCTCTTTGGGCTTGGCTGGCACGGCGGGCGCGCGGGGGACGGGCGCCGGGACGGGAGTGGGAGAGGGAGTGGGAGAGGGGGTGGGAGAAGGATTGGTGGCGGGCGCGGGCGAGGGCGCCGGGGTGGGCACAGGGGTGGGGACCGGGGCCGTTTGGGCTGCCAGGGCCGGCGCGGAACCAGCCGGCATGGCCTTGGGCCGGATGGCCATGAAGCCCGCGCCCGCGGCCAGTGCCGCCGCCGCGGCACAGGCCGCGTAGAGGCCGGTGCGGCGCGGCCGCGCGGGCACCGGCACCCCGGCGGTGAGCCCCACGGGCACCCGTTCCATCAGGGTCGGCGCGGCGGGCGCCTCCAGCAGCTTCTGCCGGACGAGCAAGGCCGTGGCCTCGTCCACGCCGCCGGAGAAGGTGGGATCCTTGCAGGCGCGCAACGCCTTGGCCAGGTCTTCACCGTTCTGGAAGCGTTCGGCGGGCTCCTTGGCCAGGGCCTTGTCCAGCACGCCGCGGATGCTCGGACTGATGCCCTGGATGGCCTCCACCTCGATGGGTTGGGGGGTGTCGGAGACGATCTTGAACAGGACAGTGGTGGTGTTGTCGCCGGCGAACGGCTTGCGCCCGGTCAGACACTCGTAAAGCATCACCCCGACGGCGAACAGGTCCGACTGGGCGGTGGCGTGGCCCTCCCGGATGTATTCGGGGGCCATGTAGTTGACGGTGCCCATGACTATGCCGGTGGCGGTCAGGTTGCTGTCATTGACCCGGGCGATGCCGAAATCCATGACCTTGGCCAGGAGGGTCTTGCCGTCCCGCACCACCCGGATGTTGGCCGGCTTGATGTCGCGGTGGATGATGCCGTTGCGGTGGGCGTGGGCCAGGCCGTCGCACACCTGGGCCAGGACTTCCAGGAACTGGGACGGGGAAAGCGCCTTCTGCCGGATCAGATCCTCGAGGTCGTCGCCCTTCACGTACTCCATGACCAGGAAGAAGACCTCCTGGTCCTTGTCGAAATCAAAGACGGTGACCAGGTTGGGGTGGTTGAGCTGGCCGGCGGCGGCAGCCTCCCGGCGGAACCGCCCTTCGGCGTCTTCGCCCTTGGCCGCGGACGGCAGGATGGTCTTGATGGCCACTTCCCTGCCGATGGCGGGATGGTGCGCCAGATAGACCTCACCCATGGCCCCCTGCCCGAGGGTCCGCAGAATTTCGTACTTGCCGATCTGCTTGGCCATTTCCGCTCGCGAACAGGTTTGCCTGATTCTAACCCAATCGGCCCGATGTACTGCGCTATCACACTTCTGTCCAAGGAGAGAATAGGCGAGAATGAGCTGCCCGCTTCATTCCTTTTTCCCAGCCGAGGTGACCATGCCCCAATTCGCAGTCTATTCCATCGTCAAGTGGCTGCATGTGCTGGCCCTCGCCATGGGCGGCGGCTCGGCCATGATCATCCTGATCCTGGTGGGCTTCGAGGACGGGCGGGCGGATCTCAAGGGCATGACCTCGATCCTCTGGAAGCGCACCGCGGCCTGGGGCTTCCGCCTGGCGGTGGTGTTCGGGATCGTCCTGCTGGCGCTGCGCCTCCACGCCGGCGACCATCCCTTCGATGCCAAGTACCTGCACCTCAAGCTGGCGCTGGTGGTGCTTCTGCTGCTGGCTTCCGAGCTCAGCGGCAAGGCGCTGGCCAGGGCCCGGCGCGGGGCGGCCATGCTCGCCTTCCTGATGTTCCTCCTGGTCACCTTCGTGAGCGTCAACAAGGACGCCTTCGGCTGGGTGAAGCACCCTTCCGCCGGCGGTCCGTTCACCGGCGCCGTGGAAAAGGGCGCGGAATAGCTCAGCGCGCGCCCGCAACCTGCAGGAACGCCGGCGCGTCTCCCGGCTCGGGCTTGAACGGGTGCAAGGCCGGGATGCCCAAGGGCACGGCGGCGGCGATCTGCCGGTCCTGGCCCCCGCTCCGGGCGTAGCGCTGCAGCTTCTGCGGCTCCAGGATGCGCACCGCCGGGAACATGTTCCTGATCAGGCCCAGGTCGGCCAGCAGCCGCAGCCCGCGGCTGAAGGCCTCCCGGCTGGCGCCGATGCGCTGGGCCGAGTCCTCCTGGGTCTCCCGGAATTCCACCAGGCAGCGCTCGGGGTTGCGTCCCTGGTAGTCCAGGATGAGCTGGGCGACGCGTTCCGGAACGCTGTGCAGGCTCAGGGTCTCCACCAGGTTGATCAGCTGGCGGATCTTGCCGGCGAGGTGCTGGCTCAGCCACATCGCCACGTTGGAGTTCCGGGCGGCCAGCAGCCGCAGCGGCCCGGGCGGGATCAGCAGGCATTCGGTCTCGCCCAGGGCCTCCGCGCCGGAGGCCGCCATGCCGCCGGCGAACGCCTCGTCCACGCCGGCGCAGGCGCCCGGCTGGAGGAAGTCGATCACCTGGACCTTGCCGTGACTCCCCGTCTGGAACACCTTGAGCGCCCCCTGGACCACCACCAGCACGCCGGGCATGGCCTCGCCCTGGATGAACACAGGGTCCCCGTCCTTGTAGCGCCTCAGCCCGCTCACCGCGAACAGCTCCTTGGCGTCGGCGGCCGGGAGCCCGGCCACATGGTCGACCCTGCCCAGACTCATCACGGCTTGCCTCATAGGGGGTGCTCCAACTTTCCTGCCGAAAGCAGTCAAGAAACCACCCCGGCTCATTCATTCAGGCGGTTTCAAGCGATCTGGGACGATGGCAAATGCTATCAGTTCTCCGCTGAAAGAAGCTTCCGACATTGAAATTTGTTTGTATTTATTTTGAAGATCTTCTGGGCTAGATTAGAGATACCTTCCAAATTTCAAGCCCATTCAGAAAGGATCGACCATGCCGGCGGAACTCGACGCCATCGACCTCAAAATGCTGCGCCTGCTGCAGAGAAACGGCCGGCTCAGCAATGCCGAACTGGCCCAGCAGGTGGACGTCAGCCCGGCGACCTGCCACCGCCGGACCCAACGCCTGTTCGCCGACGGCCACATCAAGTCGGTCCGGGCGCTGCTGGCTCCGGAAAAGGTCCGGCGCGGCGCCCTGATCATGGTCGGGGTCGTGCTGGACCGCTCGACGCCGGACAGCTTCGCCCAGTTCGAGGCCTCGGTGACCAAGCTCAAGTTCGTCCTGGATTGCCACCTGGTGGCCGGGGATTTCGACTACTTCCTGAAGATCCGGGTGGAGGAGATGGACGCCTTCAACCGGATCCACGGCACCCAGCTGATCTCGCTGCCGGGGGTGCGGCATACCCGGACCTTCTTCGTGATGAAGGAGGTGATCGATAATGCCCCTCTGGAATTCTAGAGTTCCAGGTTGATGCCCTGGGCCAGTTCCACCCTGCCGCTGAAGTTGATCGCGCTGGTCTGCCGGCGCATGTAGGCCTTCCAGGCGTCGGAACCGCTTTCCCGGCCGCCGCCGGTCTCCTTCTCGCCGCCGAAGGCGCCGCCGATCTCCGCGCCGCTGGTGCCGGTGTTCACGTTGGCGATGCCGCAGTCGCTGCCTGCGGCCGACAGGAACAGCTCGGTCTCGCGCTGGTCGTCGCTGATGATGGCGCTGGACAGCCCCTGGGGGACCGCGTTCTGGATCCGGATGGCCTCCTCGATGCCGTCATACTGGATCAGGTAGAGCACCGGAGCGAAGGTTTCCTCCTTGACCATGGGCAGATCGGCCGGCACTTCGGCCAGGCAGGGGGTCACGTAGCAGCCGCCCGGGTTGGGCAGCCGCTCGCCGCCCATGAGGATGCGCCCGCCCTGGGCCTTGACGGTCTCGATGGCCTCCAGCATGGCCGCCACGGCGCCCTGGTCCACCAGCGGGCCCATGAGGTTGGCGTTGTCCCGCGGATCGCCGATCCGGGTCCTGCCATACATGGCCTTGAGCCGGGTCACGAAAGTGTCGTAGATGGACGCGTGGATGATCACCCGGCGGGTGGAGGTGCAGCGCTGGCCGGAGGTGCCGATGGCGCCGAAATAGACGGAACGCAGGGCGATCTCCAGGTCGCCCTTCTGGCTGACGATGACGGCGCCGTTGCCGCCCAGTTCCAGGATGTGCCGGCCGAAGCGCTCCTGCACCAGCCCGCCCACGTGGCGGCCGCCGGGCACGCTGCCGGTGTAGGACACCAGCGCCACCCGCGGATCCCGGTTGATCAGGTCGCCGATCTCGCTGCCCTTGCCGATGGCCAGGCTGCAGACGGCCGGATCGAAGCCGAACTTGCGCAGCACCCGCTGGGCGATGCGGGTGCAGGCAAGCGCGGTCAGCGGGGTCCGGCTGGAGGGCTTCCACAGCACCGTGTCGCCGCACACCAGGGCGATGGCGGTGTTCCAGCTCCAGACCGCCACCGGGAAATTGAAGGCGGTGATCACCCCCACCACGCCCAGCGGCAGCCACTGCTCCTGGAGCCGGTGCTGGCGCCGCTCGCTGGGCATGGTGCGGCCGTAGAGCTGCCGGGACAGGCCCACGGCGAAATCGCAGATATCGATCATCTCCTGCACTTCGCCCAGCCCCTCGCGCAGCGTCTTGCCCATCTCCAGGGTCACCAGTTCGGCCAGGGCCGCCTTGTTGCGGCGCAGCTCGTCGCCCAGTTCCTTGACCACTTCGCCGCGCTTGGGCGCGGGCACCAGGCTCCAGGAGGCGTAGGCGCGGTGGCAGCCGGCCAGCACCTGCTCGAAGCCGGCCCGGTCGACGTTCTCCACCGACGCCAGAAGCTCCCCATCCACCGGCGAGACCACCCGCTGCCGGCTGCCGCCGCCCAGCCATTCGCCGTTGCAGCCGCCGAGGTTCTGTTCCGTGATGCCGAGCTTGCCCAGGACGTCATTCATGAGGGAACTCCTTCCCATTGATTTATACGGTTTTTGATACCGACACTCAAACTCATTCCATTCACGCCAAGTATGAGTACAATTCATGATCATGGCCAATCATCTTGATCTCCATCAATTGCGCGCCTTCCACGCCCTGGGCCAGGCCGGCAGTTTCACCGGGGCCGCCCAGCGGCTGCACCTCACCCAGTCGGCCGTCAGCCACGCCATCGCCAAGCTGGAAGCCAGCGCGGGCGCCGAACTGGTGGATCGCCGGGCGCGCGAGTTCCGGCTGAGCGAAGCGGGCGGACGCCTGTGGCTGGCCTGCGAGCAGATGTTCACCACCCTGGAGGCCGCCACCGAGGACCTGGGTTCGGAAGCCACCGGCCGGCTGCGGCTGGGCGCCACGGTGGAGTTCGGCAGCAGCATCCTCATGCGCCACATGCAGCCCTTCCTGGCGGCCAACCCCGGCCTGGAGGTCGATTTCACCCTGACCTACGATCTGCTCGCGCCGCTGCTGCGGGACGACCTGGACCTGGTGATCGACTGCCGGGAGCACTTCCTGCCGGAGCTGGACAAGCGTTCGCTGTTCCGGGAGACCTACCTGGTGGCCGGTTCCCCGGGGTTCCAGGCCGGCGCCGGGATCGACGGCGCCCTGGCCCTGGGCGGCTGTCCCATCCTGTCCCTGGACAAGGTAGGGGGCTGGTGGCACCGGTTCCTCCTGGCCCTGCCGGAAGGGCAGCGCCCCGAGTTCACCCGGATCATCGAAGTGAACCACCTCAGGGCCATGATCAACGCCGGGGTGGCCGGCCTGGGCGCCCTGCTGGCGCCCACCTACAGCGTGCTGCGGGAGCTGGAGCGGGGCGACCTGGTGCCGCTGCTGCCCGCCATCCGGCCCCTGGAGGACCGTTTCTGCATCTACCAGAAGAAGCGCAGGGCCTCGCTCCGGAAGCACCGGCTGCTCACCGAATACCTGCTGACCCTCAACCCTGGGGAATTCGGGGCCTGAGATGTCTGGACCAGTTATATCGCGCTGGAGATTCTGCCCTGGCCCAGCGCCGCCAAGGTCCGCTCCGCCAGGCAGCGGATGAAGGCGGGGTTGGTCCCCGGCGCCGGCAGCCGGCGGTAGCTGCGCACGCCGGCCCGCATGGCCACGGCGCGGAACTGGATGTCCAGTTCGTGCAGGGTCTCGATGTGCTCGCTGACGAAGCTCACCGGCACGATGATGATGTCCTTGCCGGACAAGGTCTGCAACACGCCGCCCAGTTCGGGTTCCAGCCAGCGGATCGGCCCCACCTTGCTCTGGTAGGCCAGCCGGTAGCCGCCGGGGATCTCCCCCAGGCGCGCCTTCAGGGCGTCCACCGTGGCGGTGATCTCCCGCTGGTAGGGGTCCCCGGCCTCGATCGCCTTGGCCGGCAGGCTGTGCGCGCTGAACACCACGGTGGCGCCCGGAACCTCGCCCAGCGCGGCCGCCAGGGGCCCGGCCAGGCTGTCCAGGTAGTGCGGGTCGGTGGCGTAGTGCAGCACGCCAGGGAGCAGTTCCAGGCCGGCGGCCCGGGCCTCCCGGCCCAGTTCGGACAGGCTGGAACCGGTGGTCCCCTGGCAGTCGTGCGGGTACAAGGTGACCGGCAGCAGCCGGCGGATGCCCTGGCTGCCGAGGGAGCGCATCATGCCCGCGGCCCGGGGCGAAGCATAGCGGAACAGGATCTTCACCGGCTCGGCCCGTCCGGCCAGACGCAAGGCCTGGCGCAGGGCCGACGCTTGCGCCGCGGTCTCCTTCAGGATCGGGCTGCCGCCGCCGATCTCCTGGTAGCGGGCGCGCACCTCCCTGGCCCGGCCCTTGGACAGCAAGGTGGCGTAGAGCGGCTGCAGGAACCCGGGGCCCGGGAACTTGACGATCTCGGCGTCGGCGAACAGCTTGTACATGAACGGCTCGACGTCCGCCTGCCGCAGCGGCCCACCCAGGTTGAGCAGGAGGACGGCGGTGTCGGTCACACGGTTCTCGAGAACTTGGTGGTGGCCGACAGCTGCTTCAGGTAGGCGTCGAACGGCTGCACCAGGTTGCGCACGAAGCGCCGGCCCAGCGGAGTGATGAACACGCCGTCGGGTTTCACCAGCACGGTGCCGTATTCCTCCTCGGCCTTGAGCTCCTCCAGGGCCTCGGCGAACAGCGCCGGGCCGTCCACCCCGAAGCGCCTGGCCAGCGCGTCCCAGCGCAGCTCGAAGGTGCCCATGAGTTCGTGGATCAGCCAGCGGCGCATGAGGTCATCGTCGTTCAGCCGGTGGCCCTTGTGGATGGCGAAGTGGCCGCCGTTCACCGTGCGTTCCCACTTGGTGAGGATCTTCTCGTTCTGGGAGTAGACCCCGGCCACGTTGGAGATGGCGCTGGGGCCGAAGCCGAGCAGGTCGGACCCGGCGGCCACGGCGTAGCCCATGAAGTTGCGGATCAGCCGGCCTTCCTTGACGGCCTTGGCCATCTCGTCGTCGGGCCGGGCGAAGTGGTCCATGCCGATGGCGACATAGCCGTGCTTCTCCAGGATGTCCACGGCCAGGAGCAGCAGTTCCAGGCGCAGTTCGGGGGCCGGCAGGGTCTCGGTGGGGATGGTGCGCTGGTGCGCCAGCATGCTGGGCAGGTAGGCGAAGCCGTAGATGGCCATGCGGTCCGGGGCCAGTTCCAGGGTGCTTTCCAGGGTGTGGCGGAAGGTGGCCATGGTCTGCCCCGGCAGGCCGTAGACCAGGTCCAGGTTGACGCCGGTGAAGCCGAGCTGGCGCGCCTGCTTGACCGTGGTGAGGGTCTGGTCCCAGGTCTGGCCGCGGGTGATCAGGGCCTGCACGTCCTCGTCCAGGTCCTGCACGCCGAACGACACCCGGTTGAAGCCCAGTTCGCGCAGCGCCGGCAGCTGGTCCGGCTCAAGGAAGGTGGGATCCACTTCGATGGAGACTTCGGCGTTGGGCAGCAGCGGGAAGCGGTCGGTGATCAGCTTGAAGGTCCGGGCCAGCTCCGGCACCTTGAGGTAGGTGGGGGTGCCGCCGCCCCAGTGCAGCTGGATGGCCTTGCGCCGGGTGGGCAGCTGGGCCGCCCAGAGGTCAACTTCGGCCTCCAGGGACTGGAGGAACTTCTCCACCGGGGCATAGGTCGGGCTGACCACCACGTTGCAGCCGCAGTACGAGCAGCGCCGTTTGCAGAAGGGCAGATGGGCATAGAGCGAGAACGGCGCGGGGTCCTGTTCGGCCCGCGCCAGGGCGTCGATCACCTGGTTTTCGGGGAAGCCGTCGGACCACACGGGCGGCATGGGGTAGCCGGTGTAGCGGGGTCCGGGGCGGTCATAGTGCTTGACCAGTTCTTGCAGCGACAAGGCCATCGGGGGATGCCTCCAGGTGATGATGATGCGCTATTGCTTCACCGCGTCAATGACCGCGCCCAGCACGTCCGGGTCGGTCTCCGGCAGCAGGCCGTGGCCGAGGTTGAACACGTGGGCCTGGCCCCGCATCGTCTCGACGATGGCCCGGGCCTTGCGGCAGGCGGTGTCCGCGCCGGCCAGCAGCGCGGTGGGGTCCAGGTTGCCCTGCAGCACCTTGTGCGGGAAGGCCTGGCGGGCTTCCGCCATGGGCACCTGCCAGGAGACCGCCAGGCCTTCGCAGGACAGCCGGTTCAGGCAGGCGGGCAGGATGCCCCGGGGGAAGTAGAGCCGGGGCGCGCCGCTCACCTGGCTCAGGGTGCGCTCGGCGGCCGGCAGGGCGAAAGTTTCATAGTCGTCCCGGTCCAGTTCCCCGGCCCAGGTGTCGAACAGCTGCACGCCCTGGGCGCCGGCGCCGATGTGCCGGTTCAGCAGCAGGGCCGACACGTCGGCCAGCCGGTCCAGCCACAGGCGCGCCTTGACCGGCTCCCGGTGCAGGTAGGCCTTGGCCCGGGTCCAGTTCTTGCTGCCCTTGCCCTCCATGCCGTAGGCGAACAGGGTCCAGGGGGCGCCGGCGAAGCCGAGCAGGGCCTGGCGCTCCGGCAGCGCGGCGCGCACCTTGCGCAGGGCGGCCTGCACCGGCTCGAACACCCGTTCGTCCAGGGGGCCGGCCGGGTCCAGCTGGTCCAGGGTCCGGGTCAGCCGGGGGCCGCCTTCGGGGATGACCACCCCGCAGCCCAGGGCGTCCAGGATCACCAGGATGTCGGAGAAGATGATGGCGGCATCCAGCTTGGGAAAGCGGCGCACCGGCTGCAGGGTCACTTCCGCGGCCAGGTCGGAATCGTAGAGCACCTGCTCGAAGGTGGCCTTTTCCCGGATGGCCCGGTACTCGGGCAGGAACCGGCCGGCTTGGCGCATGAACCAGACCGGAGGCGTGGGGAGGACTTCGCCGTTGAGGGCGCGGACGAGGGGAGCGGTCATGGGTGTTCTTTCAAGGAAGGGTGGGTCAGGCGCGCAGCTTCTCGGTCACCACGCCGACGGCGCGTTCGAAATGGGCCAGCTCCTCGTCGCCGTGGGCGGCGGACAGGAACGCCACTTCGAAGCCCGAAGGCGGCAGGTAGATGCCTTCCTCCAGCATGAGCCCGTGCATGTGGTTGAACTTGGCGATGGCGCCGCTTTCGACCCGGTCGGCGCGCTTGACCCCGGCCTGGAACAGGGGCCAGATCAGGCTGCCCACCCGGGGCGCGTGCAGCCCGGGGATCTTCTCGAACGCGGTGGCCCAGCGGGCGCCCTTGTGCTCCAGGTCGCGGTACAGGTTGGGGGTGAGCTTCTCCAGGGTGGCCAGGCCCGCCGCCATGGCCACGGGGTTGCCGCTCAGGGTGCCGGCCTGGTAGACCGGGCCGTCCGGGGAGATCACCGCCATGATGTCCTTGCGCCCGCCGTACAGG
>Ga0316227_1004144_pt1 | contig 11150 bp, 12 predicted proteins | sample TBH18019metaG_FD_206012 | JGI IMG/M metagenome (GOLD analysis project Ga0316227, IMG submission 206012) | Freshwater microbial communities from Trout Bog Lake, Wisconsin, USA - TBH18019 | ecosystem: Environmental > Aquatic > Freshwater > Lake > Hypolimnion/Profundal zone | place: USA: Wisconsin... | reverse complement strand
ATATTCGATAAGTTGATTCTTTTTTTAAGTGTATTGTCTATGAGGTCGTAAGTGTCATTTTCGAAATCAAAATGAATTTCTACGGAATTGCCAATTTCTTCAGTATTAAGTCTGTAAAATGAAGCATTCTGCCTAGTTAATTCATTAACAATAAAATCTGTTGTAATATCATTTTTATTTGTAATCAGTAAGATGGTTGTCATCTGCCTCTGTCTTTGTAAATGTTTTTGTTTTTAATTCCAATAGATCAAAAGTTCGGTCAGATTGCTCCCGCGCTACCTTTGTTTCAGTACTTAATAGGAGAAATGAATCAAAATCATCTTGTTCCCTCTGCATTCTTGTGGATGTTCCGTCGTTAAGATTTGTACCGTTTGCTTCAATAAGCGGAACACTGAGATTATTTTCAATAACCACAGTAAGTCCTTTGTGAGGATCGTAAAACTGATTTTTTGTCAATTCTCTAGATACATCTTTGCGTTGAATCTGATAGTCTAAAATAATAGGCCTCATTACCAAAGGTTTTATATACTGCTTGTTTTAAAATTAAGAAAACATTCTATATAACTAGAATGAATGTTTAATTATTACATCACATGAGGTACTGATTAAAATATTTGCCATTAAAATCCAAGCTGCCGCCCCCTTTCGTTGTTCTACTCCCCATACAGGGCGGCAGCTTTCAGGCATTAAAAAAGGGGCCGAAGCCCCTCTTTTTCTATCCTGTTTAATTGTATACCCCTACAAATTGCTGTTTTTCAAACTGTTGACAAAGGTCAAAGGCTTTCTGTGTCCGCTGCTGGGCGATACCGCCATATAGCAGGGATTTTAGTTTGGCTTCGTCATTTTTATACTGACGCACATTCTGAAAATAACCTGTTACGCTGTTATATGCTCCATATAGTGTTCCCCTTGTGGTGTCCATCAGCTGGGTTTCATTAGACATAGCGTAGCAAAAGGCAGTATCGCAGATGTTTTTAAAGGCTGTACTTAGTTCATCGTCTTTTCCTGCCTTTAGGTTATTGTACACTTCCTTATTGGGACACATGGCCTGTTGGATCAGTTTTTTTACCTCCGGATCTGTAATCCTGACTTTTGACCAGCGGTTAAAAATGGATTCCAGTTCTGCGCTCAAAGTGTTGGTAATGCCCATCAGTTTGTGTGCCTGTTCCAGCCGTTCTTTGGCATTTACCGTGTGGCGGATTTTAATGGAATTACTATGGTTTTTCAGAGCGGCATTTAGGGTATTGCGGCAAACTACCCGAATGGGTGTAAAAGCGGCGGTAATGCTCCCAAAACCATCATGAGAGGTAGTCAGAAACAAATACTGTTCGATTAAATCTTCTCTGCCCACTTTGATGTATTGCGGCAGTTTGGCGGTAATAAAAATACGCTCCCCTTTACCCAATGCCCCGGCGGTTTCATATTGGATGCCCTCGCCGCCTACAATAGCATCAAAAAAACTGAATGCTTCCAGGTTCTGAACTATTTCGTAGTCTTTGCCGACTACTCCTAAAATATCGCCCGTGTCTTTGCGGATGGTGGCAAAGTGGGATTTTACCCGTTTGGTAAAATCCATTGCCTGTCCAGCGTCATTAAAGGATGTTGTGTACAGGTCCTCTTTTACTACCTCATAATCCAGCCCTGCAAATCGGAGGGCTTCTGCACTGGTAGGGTACTGGTCAACTACCTGACCCAATCCATGCCATGCTTTTTCCTTCACTGAAAAAAAGCTGTGCTGTCCTGTGCGTTCATTGAAATTGATTTCGTGTGCCATAAGATTGCTTTTAATTGAATTGAAATGATCCCGGCAAAAGGATTCCCGGAATTTGGTTAAAATGGTAAATCTTCTACTGGTTCTGTGAGTTCACCGGCAAATACGGATGTAGATACTTCCTGTGCTCTGACAGGGGTTTTACTCCCACCATGCAACTTGATATGATTTACATGGAAGCGGAGTGATCCCTTGGCTTCCCCCTGCATGTTCAGGTAGGCATTAAGCCCGATGCGCCCATAGAGTTCCACTAGTGTGCCTTTGGTGAGGTACTGCGCAATACCGGGATTAGCCCAATAGGAACAATCCACATACGTAACCAGTTTGGTTGCTTGATCCGACCCCTTTGGTTTGTAGCTGTCATTGATGGCTACTGAGAAATTAACGACCTGCCTTTCGTCCTTAAGTGTTTTAACAACGGCGTCCGCTGTCAGTCTTGCGATGATTTCCATAACATTTGTTTTAAGTGATGTAAAAAATAAACTCAGCTAATGCCTCGTTCGTTCTAATCGTAGCAACCCCTTCTTGAAACAGGATTTGGGAAAAGCAAGGTTTGGACGGATAATAAATTGGCGACCGTGGAATAAAAAGAGAGCGGTAGCGAACGGTTTATGCCGCCGAAAGCGCAAAAGCGATGGCTAGAGCGGTTTATTTCCGCTAACCGAAGGCCAACCGGAATGGCAAAGAAGGTGGAGATCTTGTTTTTGACAAATCCTGTCAAGAAATTCGCGAAGGAGTAAGGATGAAAGAGTAGGAACTCAACAACGGAGTTGCCCATTGATCAGAACGATGAACGTAGTGCGACGCAACAGCCGGTGCAAGATGAACTACAGACGGTAAGCTTAACTTTTACCGTGACAATTTTTCAATTTGATCCCACTGCCGCACGGACATGGTGTATTTCTCGTGGTTTACTTTACAACTGGAGAAGTAGATCCTATTTGCTTTCACTTGATATAACCCATCATTTCATCTACAACCATTTTTTTTGGTACTTTCCTTGGTGCCACTTTTTTTCCATGTTGAAAATAGGCAAGTGCTTTTTCAGGATTATTATAGTAGACATCTTCTATGCTACCCAGGTTCATGAGACTATCAAAGAAATCCGGGTTTATTTCCAGCCGTAATTTTTCTGGATAATGAAAACAAGATCTTCGATCACTTCAGCACTTAGTGTTCCCAGTTGCGTTTCCTTTTTGGTTATCTCCGCGCACCATTGTTTTGTTTTTTCTTCCCACCAGATTTTTCCTGATAGGCCCCATGCCGAGAACGCGGAATATCTTGCGCGGTTTTTGATCTGTTCAGCTACCGGGTAATTGATCCTGCCTGAGAATCCGAGTAGGATCAGGTCTGGACAGGCAGTGAAATTTTTGGGTAGGGTAACAGTCAGGGTCATTCATGAAATTAGCGAAAGATGCGTTTGCATAAAGCGAGATGAATAGGAAGTTGTATAAGTTGTGGATACTCCTCAATCCTGCCGTCGATGATATTTCAAAAAGCACCAGCCCGAATCTGTTTTTCGAGTACTACGCCATTTTACATTACATGAAATACCTGTTCGCGTAATAGCTCCATATTCGTGAAAACTTCTTGGATGATTTTTTGGGCAATCGGGCTTTCATGAGTAGCATCGATATATTCGTGCCAGTGTTTCCAATGCGGAGGCTTAGCGAATGCAAGGCCAACTTGCCGGAATTCTTTTGCAAATAGGGCAGCGAAATAGAAATTGGGTTGTTTTGTATAGTTCAATATCAATTTTTCTAACGCGGGCAAATCGTAGTCAATGTGTCTGGAGGTTGGTATATAATCTTTGAATAGTTTCTCGCATTCCAGTTGGTCCATTGGCAGTTCCAGCCGGATCATATCTTCTGAGATCATCAACAATCTTGTTCTATCCACATTAAGGGCACAATAGGGATCTTCAAGCAGGGGATTGTCAGTGATAAGGGTAAAGAGCTGAAAGGTCAACTTGCGGGTTTTCTATGAAAGGTACAGTACGTTAGTAGCTTATACAAGCGTGAAAACACCTGTTTTAAACTGTATCCACACTTATTTATCTGAAGCCCTTCTTTCCCTGCACATGGCTTCAATAGCAGCACCTAGAGACCGGGAAATCGGGGTGGGTACACCCAGGTCCAAATCGATCCACACGGTACCCATTATTTTTCCAGTCGACTGGTTCTCAATGATATCTGCTTTGTCGATCAGCACAGAATATTCTCTTGTTGTGCCAGGAAAGGCTACAGCACTGACATAGGTTTGTTTGTTATCCGGTGAGACAAAATGGATGGCAAAGGGGATAATGCAGTGGCCATCAACTAAGTGGAATGAAAAAATCTTCGTCTGATGCAGGCAGGCCAGTAGGTTATGGGAGAATACAGGAGCCATGTCGCTATTTTTTGTAGCAACAAAATACTAATAAATTTAGTTATTCAAAAATTATTTCTACTTTCGGGTCATGGAACTTTCTTCACCCTTTCAGTTACAATGGCGCGATAAGGATTTGACCGTGATCCCTAAGAAAGTGGGGGGTGACTGGGTATATATTATTCGTTTCCCTGACGGGAGGCCCAGTCTGATGCTGACCCTTGCTACACAGGAGAAGGGTGGTCATTTCTGGACCTCGGTACCAGAGGGGAGGCAGAAAGAGGCTGAACTGATTGGGCCAATGATCGCGGACCATTACCGGAAATTCACTTCAGTTCAATAGATTTACTCTATGGAGTCTATATTCAAATTGTATTTTGGTAATGGTCTGGCAAGAAACCGGGTGGTCATGACGATCAATTATCTTCTTTCAATGGTTATGGTCATAAATGGGCTTTTGGGATGGTTTGGTATTCATTATAGCTTACCCAAAGAAATCACGCTTGCAACCGCTTTTAATTTCCTATTCAGTGCGCAAATCCTTTATCCATTGGCAGGCTTCTTCATTTATTATACTATTACCGTACTGTTTACTGCGACTGTGATAAATTATTTGTATCAACGATATAAGTACTTTCTGTTTAGAACATATTCCGATGATGGTATTATTGATACGGTTCGGAATGAATTATGGCTTCAGAAGTTCATCACATTGAATTTTACACAAGATCTAAAATTTGGACAACCTCAACGAGGTACGTCTTATCACTTATTTGAACCCTTCTTGAAGACAAAGTTCTGGGATGATTTTAACCTGATCGCCTCGTGGAAATTGTCAACAAATTCAATGTTCGCAGTTTCGCTGGCCCTATTATTTAATTATAAGCAACATTTGGTAATACAGATCGCATTTTATATTTCACTAGTTGGCTGGATTTGCTTTACACTTGTCTATTGGAGGCTCGTTAGGCAGGGAGAATACCAGCAGGTTTACGAGCAATATTATTTTAATGTTACAAACCCTTTGGAGGCAAAACCCATTGAAAGGGTACCAACGGGGAACAAACACTATAAGAAATTCCAAGCATGGGAAAGCAAGCATAAGCTGAAAAAGAGATATAAGAGGTGGTGTGAAATCCGTAAGAAGAAAGCTATCAGCGGTCAAATTTGAACATTCATAACTCGAAAATCCTGATTATGGCATTACATGAAGTAGAAGTATCAGAGGGTATAGTTTACCTGGAATACGAGGTTCATATTCTTCGTGAGACTCTGGATTTTATACTCCAGCGTATTGATGTATCCGAGTTGCATGGATTAGACGAAAGCAAGTTGAAAAGAAATGCAGCCAGATACATTAAACATAAGTATCCTGATCAGGATTTGAAAATAGGTGATTGGATTGAATAGACCAGATTAGCCCACTTTTACCCATTTTGTACAGGAATTTCTCCGTCCTTTTTTTAATTTTAAGAATGATGATTAAGAAACCCTTAAGTGAAGAGATCTTCTACTACACATTTGATGTAAAGGAATATTCCTTTATAGTAGAGGAGTTGGAGGATGGCTTATGGAACATCTCCTGTGCCCACGAATTATTTAGGGTGGTTAATGGTAGCAATACGCTTAGCAGTGTTCCCAGTGTCACAGAAGCATTGGAAAAGATGGGTAATGTGCATCAGAGCCTGGCAACGGCCATGCTGGAACCGTTTGGGAAACATTGCGCAGAAAAAGTGCAATCTTTTTGTAATTGGAGCCGTGACAGACGAATGTTTAATCATTTTAACTGATGCATCATGTGTTACTATAATGGTCAGAAGGTTACTCATGCGGAGTTTATCCGTCTAAAAGGATTGGAGAAGCTGGTGGCATTTTACGGATTCCTGAATACGGATCTGCAAGATGGCTTTGCTTATGGTAATATCGCGGTACTCAAACCGGTCGAAGGGAAAGCGGATTTTGATATTGTACAGATGGAGTGGGGATTTATCCCGGATAGCTGGTTTGGTAAGCAGTTGGATACACGTGAAAAGGTAAAAATCTGGAGGGACGGCTATAAAGACCCCATAAAGGGGTGGGTAAATGGAATAACCACACTCAATGCAGTCGGTGAAGAAATGCTGCTGAAAAATAAGATTTACAGAGATTCAGCGCTTTACCGACGGTGTCTTGTTTTGTCAACGGGTTTTTATGAATGGCGGCACTATTTCCCTCCAAATAAACGCACCGGTTTGCCGACAAAGACAGCCATTAAGATCCCCCACTATATAACTGTAAAGGATAAAGAGTATTTCTTTATGGCGGGCATCTACAAACCATGGACAGATAAGGAATCAGGCGAAACAATCAATACCGTTTCCATTTGCACTACAGCAGCACCCGAAGGACATCTAATGGCAAAAGTCCATAACAGCAAATTGCGTATGCCAACCATGCTAAACGAAGACTTGGCATATGAATGGCTGTTTGAGCCTATGAGTGAAGACCGAATCACTGAAGTAGGCACGACAGTATTTCCTTCTGATCAGATGGCGGCTTTTCCGATTGCCAAAGATTTTAAAACGGCGTTTGATCCGACAGCTCCTTTTGAATATCAGGATGTACCTGCATTAGATTTGTAGAATTCGAAATTTTAGCCCATAATTTACAAAAATATTTACACTGCATATGGCCACTTTTTTAACGGGTAACGAACTAAATGATGCGATTTACGATGTGATCTGGAATGCAAACGAGAGTCTTGTCATTGTTTCTCCTTTTATAAAGTTAGATGATTATTTTAAACAACTCTTTGAGCATCATAAGCACAATCACAAACTTCAGATAACGATAGTATTTGGGAAAAATGAATCAGAACCGAGAAAGAGTTTACGTTCACAGGATTTTGATTTCTTTAAGCAGTTTAAAAATATCAGTATCATCTATTGCGCCAATCTGCACGCAAAATATTATGCAAATGATACCCATGGCATATTAACTTCTATTAACCTTTACGATGCTTCTTTTAAAAATAATATTGAGTATGGTGTATTATATAGTACAGGATTATTAAACTCACTTACCAATGGGGCAGATAAAGCTGCATGGAGTTATTCATTCGAGATTGCAGATAAACATCCCGCCATTTTTATTAAACGACCAGTTTATGATAAATCGCTTTTTGGAGGGCTATTAGGACAAAAAAATTATGTCGACTCCGATGTGTTGCATGATCAAACTGAAATGCTTCTTAAGAATTGGAGCAGGTGGGAGAAGGAAACAAAAAAATATTTACCAGATTTTAAGGAAGAGTTGCTTGCCATTAATAAGGATGCAAAAAGGCCAGAGCGTACGGAAAATTCTCCATCGAAGGAACCGTTACCCAAAAGGGAATACAATAATAATTACAACAATAATGCTTCCTATAATCGACAATCAAATAACCAAACTGGATATTGTATCAGGACCGGTGTAGAAATTCCCTTCAATCCTTCCAAGCCCATGTGTGCAGATGCTTATAAGAAATGGGCGCAATTTGCAAATCCTGAGTATCAGGAGAACTTCTGCCACAAGACCGGGAAACTGTCGTATGGTAAAACAAGCATGAAGGATCCGATACTTTAAAGAGGAGGAAATTATATGTTTCTAAGTTGAATAATCTCGTCATTAACCTTTTTAAAAAGGTGAAAGTATCAGCCTTTTGATTGGCAACAGCGAAGCATAACCTGGGTTGACAGAGGTATATTCCCTTTTCTAACAGGAAACAACACTTTACGTTCTATGAAGTTTGCTACCTTATCAAAACTGCCTTTCCTGTCAGGCATATTAATCAAAGCAACTACAATTGCCTCATGAAGTTTGAGTAAGTTTTTCTGTGGCATAGGATTTCAATTGAAGTTTGTCCCAACGATCTCTGCATTTTGTATTATCAACTAATTTAATATTTACAATTCCCCTGGTTGCATATTGGCTTGTTTTTTCATATGCTTCTTCACTAGTGCAGATGTAAAATTCTGGATATGTCATTGAATCAGCATTCAAGTTCACGAATATGTAAATACAATTATTTTTAATTTGATCCTGCATTATCGGCCAACCAATATTTTTTCTTTTGTAAATGGATTTAACTTGTACCTGCACAACCGTATTTTCTTTTTCGGCAAAAAGGTCAACTGCTTTTGCATTGCCTATTGGCATTCCAACAGACCAACCTCTTCGGTAAAGTTCTGCTGCCACGAAATATTCGCCTGATAAACCGGTATTGTTGCGGGGTATTTCAGCCATTGGTAGAGGTTGATAGTTAAGCTTTCTTTTTTACTTTTTTTTCTTTTACAAATAACCCGGCAGTGTATTGTTCATAAAGGTCAAATAGGAATTCTACCCTTTTTGTATCAGTAATAAAAGGCTGCGACCTGTATGCCTTGTCTACGGCTTTGTCTAAAATTTGATGTGCTTTTGTAATTGCTGGAGGCATTGTATTTGGATCATAAAGGTCCGCTAGACTATTGTTTGGAAATCGATTTCTAGCATCTAAAATACCTTGAGCAGCTTCTTCAATATCAAGTCGATATTTTTCTGCTTTTAAAGTTGGCCAAGGGAAATTATTATAAACAATCGATCCCGAATAGCGATAATCACTTTTCAATCTGCCACAAACTTCGCGTGTCCATGCCATGTGCATTGAGGAACACATTATGCCAAATGTAAATAAATCTGCATCAGGAATTAGATATACGGCATTGCTTGCGATATAGGTTTTATCTAAAAATCCGATTGGAATAAACCTTCTCCTTTCAGATGAAGTTTCTGGAATAACAAGATAATTAGTATCGGGATGTGAAATGTAAAAAAATAGTGTAGGCGTCTGGGCGGTTTTTTGGGTTGGGGTTGCGGAACTTGCTGCTCGAAAAGCTCTAACTTTTTCTATGCGCGCTGTTACTGAAGGCATTTTTTTAAGTTCCGCAGGATTTGCATCTTTTAGCCAAAGGCACCAACGCTCTTCATTGTTAATAAACTCTCGTGAACCAATAAATCTGCGAAAATATTTTTGTGCATCTGGCTCATGACTTAAGAATTCTGCTTTCTGTTCCGGTGTAAATAGATAATTGCCGTCATCGGTTGGTTTATTGCCATATTTTATTGGTTGTGCATTTACAATCGGGGTAGGACGTTTGGTTAGAAGAATGTTGGGCCCTGCATTCAAATATGCATTAATTCTTGATACTGTTGTTTCTAAAGGATCTGCAGTAATGGATGTATATTCATATAGTAGCTTTTTCTGTTTGTTAAAAGTGCTGAAACCAATAATTACGCAATGCACTGCGGCAACACCACTTGCTTCATTAGTCCATTTAAAAGTCCTGTGTGCAAAGTTTATAGTTATATGAGTTTCATTAAACAATGCGCCCCAAAGTATTGAAACCTGTTCTCCTTGACAAATTGAATTTGTAGAAACAAAAGCAACTTCAGTTCTTCTATTTTGAATATATTTTGCCGCTTTGTAAAACCAACCTGCTACATAATCAAGATCGGAGTTGTTTTTTACAGTTGACATTAAACGGGCAATATCCAGTTTTTGTTCTTTTGACTGTAGTTGTTTTCCTCCAAACGGTGGGTTTCCAAGGATATAGTCGAATTCTGTTTGTTTACAATTTAATAGAAGTGTATCCCAATCAATTGAAAGTGAATTTCCATGAATAATCGTTGCACTCTTTTTGAGTGGGATTCTTTTGTAGTAATCTCCAAATTGAATACTAGCCATTTGGTTCATTTGGTGATCAATCAACCACATAGCCACCTGCGCGATTTGGCAAGGAAATTCCTTGTATTCAATACCATAAAACTGGTCGACATCTACTAAGAAATAGTCATTAATGCTAGTTACGGTTTGGTTCTCTAATAATCTTTTTATTAATTCTAATTCTATTAAGCGTAATTCACGATAAGCGATTATTAAGAAATTTCCACATCCACATGCAGGATCGAAGAACAATAATTTGCTAATTTTATCATGAAATTTTAATAACTTGTTTTTGTCTCTACCAATAGCATTTAATTCTGAAGTGAGATCATCGAGAAATAGAGGCTTTATCAGTTTCATGATGTTAGCCTCACTTGTATAGTGTGCCCCAAGATTTCTTCGTTCACTTTCATTCATTACACTTTGAAATAGGGAGCCGAATATAGCAGGTGAAATCTCACCCCAATCCAGACCGCAACATTCGATCAGGATTTTACGCATCGAACTATCAAAATGAGCTATCGTTAATGTCTCTTCAAAAAGTTTTCCATTAATATAAGGGAAGGCAGCTAAGGAGTCGTCTAGTATCGTTAACCTTTTATTCTCAGGTGTATTTAAAATTTGAAACAATTGTGATATAAGTGCAGCAAGATCACTTCCATCTTCATTCGTTTTGTATTCAATGTATTCTTCAAAAATTCCTTTTTCGAATATACTTGTATCATCTGCGAAAAGACAAAATAGTAACCTAACCAAGTACAATTCAAGTTGATGTCCATCATATCCAATATCTTTTAATTTGTCATGTAATTTGCCCATTAGAACCGCGGCTTCTATGTTGACTGGATTTTGCTCCTTGTACACTCTTTTTTGCCTTCCGAGAATAAAACTGAATAGATGAACATTTTTAACCAGCTCTTTTAATGTGAACTCGTGGTGAGTGTTTTCATCCAGATTGTATAAACGAAAATGTGCGAAGTCACTAACTAAGATATATTTTGGCAATTCTTTTTCTGTCAAACCTGGAAAGTAGTCTTTGGCCTGTTGATAAGCTCGGTCAAGACTTTTTCCACGGCTTTTATGTTCAATCATCATTTGTCCTTTCCACAGCAAGTCAATAAATCCAGTTTTATTGTCTATTTTTTTTACTTGCTGTTCAAAAGTTGCTACTCTTCGCCTGCTTATTCCAAAAACATGAAAGAAATCATCCCAAAAGCTTTTTGCTTCTGCATCCTCACTTGTTTCGTCTTCCCATTCTTTACTAAAAGCGGTAGCCCTTGTTTTTATTTCATT
>Ga0316227_1004141_pt1 | contig 11150 bp, 12 predicted proteins | sample TBH18019metaG_FD_206012 | JGI IMG/M metagenome (GOLD analysis project Ga0316227, IMG submission 206012) | Freshwater microbial communities from Trout Bog Lake, Wisconsin, USA - TBH18019 | ecosystem: Environmental > Aquatic > Freshwater > Lake > Hypolimnion/Profundal zone | place: USA: Wisconsin... | reverse complement strand
CGTGGTGTTCTTCCTCTTCTTCTACTTCAAACAGGTTGTTAAACATAGTACTAGCATTAACTGTTTTCTTACCTGTAGCGCCACGTGTACCAATAATACTCATCCAAAATTTGCTATGATCTTCGATAATCTGCTCAGCTGTACTACGGTCTGGGGCAGCAAATATACTTTCAACTACATCTCTAAAATATATACGTGTAATTGTTTCTTGTACTAACATATTAGGTACAACGCCTTGATCATATTGACGATTAGCTTCTTGTACGGCTGTAATATGACTCCAAACATTATGACCCATTTGAATAGCATAACTAAAGCTATCCCATGATGTCTTACCTTCCTTACCAATCTTATTTAGGTCGCCCGGAGCATAATAACAAATATCGTTAATCTGTATACGATTACTTATAGGACTGTCTGTAAAGTTAGCAAAACGACCATCTTGAAGAACAGCGTCGCTGAACTTGCGAGTATCTTTAGCATATTTCTTATCATCTACACTAGGAACCATGCGATATACCCATTTCTTACGATCTTCAATTTCAGTTTGAATATAGATCTGTCCGTTAGCTGACGCTAAGAATGGACTAGCACAGTCGAAGCTAATAGTAAAGTTAGGATTAACATATTTACGCACAGCACGTTGAATGTCTGTTAATAAGCAAGCCCACTCTAGCTTACTTGTACCCAAGAAGTGCATCCAATCATGTAGACCTTCTTGTAGTAGATTATCATAGCGTAGAGCTACTAGACGTTTTAACACTAGATGAACATCACACATGTTTTGTCCACCCATAGCCCAACCATTAAAATGACGACCTGGATATTGCGTAGGATCGCAATACTTTTTCATACGATCGTACCAATCATCGGCATCTGCGTGATTTTCACCTTGTAGGACGTTTAAGAACTTACAAGCACCTGTGCGATTGTTAATAAACCAATCATTATTAATGTAAGTACCTTGTACAGCTTCGTCATAGGTATTAATACCTGTAGCTTTACGACCTGCTGGACTACGAGCTACCCAAGCTGGAATATCCAAACACATACCATAATCCATGTATGCGTCCATCCAAGTTAACACTAACTCACGTTTCTTTTGTGCTTTAGGACAGTTAGGATTTTTCCAATCACCTTCCCAAACACCTTTACCAATCTGGAAACCACCTGAATCACCTAGGATAAAACTCTTACTACGATCTCTGTTACGAACCATGTCTTCTTTTGGACTATGCTTAGTTACATCTAATTCAGCGTGTCCTGCTGAATACAAACTCCAATGGTAGGGAAAGTATGCTTCGGTTGGATTAAGCCAATTAAGTCCTTCCATGCCATTTTCAAAGTTTGCTGGAATACGTGTGCTGTCAACATACAAGTTACCGTTAGCATCTGGAAAACGTTGTTTTCCTACGTAAGTGGCATAAAAACCACTCAATGCTGGTAGGAATACAGCATAATCTTTCTGTTTACTGGTTAAATTATCAATCTCGTGTGTCATTGTTTAATATCTCATATGTTTTATGTTGTTCCCAGCGATCTTTTAAATCCGGGTTTTGTGCTATAAAGCGTTCGTACCATTCCCACTCTACTAGTTTTTCTGCTACTAGCTTAAAGTTAGTGGGATGAACACTGCCACTTGAACCAGCAGGGCCAACAGCGTTATATAATCCACTAAGCGGATTGCTCATTTTCTTCTTTGGTAAGAATGTCCATCATTTGAAACTTTTCATAAGCGTCTTTAAGCCCGGGATGCTTTTCCATACGCTCTTTAAGACCCTTTTCCTCTTTCTCTTTTTCAATGGCCCAACGAATAGCCTTATCAGCATCCCAGCTTAGGCCAATAGTCGCACCCTGTGTCATTACCTGCCACATGTTGCCATCATAAACTTCCATGTTTTGATTAGCAGGATTGTATCGCATCTGTCCAACATTCAGCATACCGTTGTTATAGATGTTAGGCGGATAGTTATTCGATACGGTTAAGTGCGCACTACTGCTTGATATATTCTTAATCATAAAATTTTACCTTACTAATTAATCCATAGTCTTCCCAATAGGCTTGTTTGATCTGATCAATTCGCTCTTGGGTTATCTTTGTTTTAATAAAACTAATCAATTTTTTTTGATAGTGATTGCCTTTGGCTGAGTTCTTATCTAAGACTATATCTATATTTAGATCTAGTCCTTGCTCTGCTAGATATTTCTTTAGTTTGACATCAGGATTATTAGTTGAATCAAAAAACACACATTGCTCTAACGGGATACCTTGTATAAAGTATACTTGTTTTTCAGTATGATCATCAAATATAAGTTTATCAAATATAAGTTCTTCGACTAATTTATTCCATTGTCCGATAATGTTTATGGCTGATAGTTCTGTGGTCATAATATGACTACACAAATACTGTGTTATACCGGTGGCCCATCTATCGAGCGGATCTCTTAACAGCACAATAAACTTTTTGTCTTCAATTTTAATATTTAGAAAACTATCAGATTTCCAATTATTAGCTAATAATAGATTTCCTATAAATGTACTAGAATTTTTTGGAATCAGCACATAACAGAAATCGTCCTTGGCTACGATTCCGCCAGGACGAAATCCTCTGTTTATATGTTGGTCTCTCCAATAATCGTAGATCACTTAGTTTGTGCTGGTAGTAAGTAGTTATAAGTTGCTAAACCTGTATTAACAGTAATTTGAGCAACACCTTCATCGCTGATGCTAAATTTCTTATCACCAGATAGGTTAAGAATAGCAATAACAACACTAACAGGCCATGACCATGCTTTGGTTAATTTACCTGTAATGCCTGCTTGTAATACAAAGTTACCAGCATGTGTGCTAGGATCACCAAAATATACTTTTAAATCTGTGCCTTCTGTTTTAACTGTAAAGTTAGTTTCCTCACTATTAGCACTTGCTTGGAATTTTAATCGTTGAATATTTGCTACTGTTGGTTCAAATTCAACATTCCAATTAACTGCTCGCATCTTAACAGTTTTAAGCTTCTCAGATACTAGGTTTTGTTCCATAAAACGATAGTCGTTTTTAAAATCGCCTGCTTTGTTTTCAAAGTGTAGACCTGATGGAACTGTTTCACCGTTCTTATCTTGTGTATTCAAAGAGATAGTAGCATCTTCTTTGTATTCTGGAATGTTAAGAATAGTGTTTAGCTTGCCTAAGTTTGGCATACCAAAGATTCCAATAAACTCAGGGATTGGATTGTTTAAAGTTGCCTTAACAATCACTGAACGATCTTCTGATAGTGCTTCGATGTTTGTGTCTTTGTCTGTGCCAGTAACCTTAACTAAATCAATGTTGCCTAAGCCATAAGTATTTTTCACGATATCTAATAGATAATCACGCATGTTTTTCTCCTTGTTGATAATATAGTGTATATGATGTATTTAGAAAATTCAAGTGGTTTGATAAATTATTTTTGTACAATTTCGCCCATTGCCTGACTCATTTTTGCTGTCGTTAACTCTCCTGGTTTGCGTGCTTCGATAAAACTAATAACAGTATTCTCCACATCACCTAGTGGATAATTGTTGGTTTTGTTGATGGTATACCCAACTTTAGTTAGCATTGAAATAATACCAGTTTCAGTGGTCCAAACAGCTCTGTTTGTTTCGACTAGATTGGCAGATTCTAGATATTCACAGTTATTATAACTAAAAATAACTGATCCACCAGGTCTTAATAATTTAATTATACTAGTCAAATAATGCTCAATCGATTCTTCATTGAGATAATTTAAATAATCCCAGCATAGTACAAACCCAAATTGAGCCTGCGGCAATCGATCAAAATCATTGTTATCAAATGAGTAAAGCCTTAGTCGATTTTGATATGCTTCTGGAAAATGACCAATTGATTCTTTAACTTGATCAAGACCTCCAACTATATACAATGGGTCACTGGCTACCATAGCATTTAATTTATCTTGTACATTAGGATATTTTTGCCATCCGTCGATTTTTTTAATATCGTTTTGCCCTAGATATCTTCCTATGATTATTGCAGGAAATCTCCAATCACAATAACTGGCAATTTTTAAAGATAATAATTGTTCAAATTCTTCATTAGTAGGAAGTATAGAACCGCTACTGATACGTTCTATACTCCATTTATTTTTATAGTCTTCTCGGTTAAGTAGCTCTCCAGCTATTTGGTCAATAACTGTTGAAACATGATCAATTAACTGCTTGATCTGAGATATGTTATCATTACTGGTGGTTACTAACAGATTGTAGGAGTTTAAAATTTCGCCAATATTTGAGTCAAAACGAAGATTATCTACGCTCAAATAGCTCTGATTACTATGAAAATCTTTAATTAATCGAGCCTTTTCAAGAATGATAGACTCTAGTGTTAATTCATCAATTAACTTGGTCAAATCACGTTTATATTGTGTTAGACTATATAATTGGCCCATTATTCAAAACTAAACAATTCATCAAAGGTGGTTTTAATTTGTGTATTTTCAGCAATATCCCAACCCAGTACCCCTAATAGGTTTTCTACCTTTTGATCTACAATGCCTGTTTCCATGGCATCATCATCGAATGGTAGTTCTTTAAACCAAGTTGGTATATGTGTTTCATCTGTTGGATAGCCTACACTAGTGTAACCTAGAGGATTATCTCTAAGTTTACATACAATAGTTTTCATACCGTCAACAATCTGCATTGAATAGTTATCGCCCATCATGCGGCGTAGATTATTCCAATTCATTGCGGCTCTAACGTGCCCCGGCATATTGGCTTTGCCTTCACGAACTTCTGCGGCTGTGTACTTGGTTAAGTTGTTTACACGCTTAGGTGTACCTTTTTCCCAAGCCGGGCGATCTTGGAATATTAACTTGAAGTCACGTATCTTTTCGATAATAGTTTCGCGTTGACTACCAGTTAGTACATCTAATAAGATTTCGCTTAAGAAGTCCTGCATAAATGCTGGAGTGTCACTGCGTTTTAAGTCTAGACCCATTGCCTTAACCTTGCCTGGTTTATCATGGGTGTCTAGGCGTTTGCCTTCTAGATCATAGATTAGTACAGCATAGCGTTTCTTCTTAATAAACAAGCCTTTGAGTGCTACTAGTTCACGCCCGCCTTTGATTAGTCCACCTTGCTTACGTGGAGTATGGAAAGCACGCTCACAGAAACCTGGAAAGCTCTCATTAACTTGATCAGCAATAGCATCATATAATTGTACGCAAATATCTTTTGACCATTCCATGCGACCTGCTTCTACTTCCTCTTTGACCACAGGCCACATGCTAAAGTAACATGAGTCAGTATCACCATAGATAATAGCCTTGCCTACATGATCATATTCACCTGTAATACATTCGTTTATGTAGGCATCCATATGTTTGGCAATGGTACGACCGGTAAGGGTAGTGGATTGTCCAATACGCTTATCAAAGAAGCGACAACCAGGATTAAGAATAGCACCATACAAGCTATTAAGATTAATTTTTTTAACCAACTGTCTCTTGTCCCAAAAGGCAATTTCATCCGCATCTGTTGCTTCCTTTTTCTTAGCCTGCATTTCTTTACGTTCAGCATACCAACGTTCTAGTAAGCCCGGTATAACACCTTTACGATCATTACTAAAGATAGTACCATTAGCACTTAAAATCCAATTCTTACCACTGTCAAAGATTAAACGCCAAACATCTGCGGCACTTAGGACATCGCTACCGCCTTGTACCCAATCGATGGTAATTTCTGTACCAGCTTGGGTTTCCATAACGGCTGTGTATTCTAAACTGCCAAACAAACCTTCCCATGCGTCAGCAAAGCTACTGCCACTATCCATTTTCTGTTTGATATAGTGATCTGTCATGATAGGACGTAGTTGACCTACAATAGTTTCTGGACCCATGTTTAACGCACGAATCGCACTAGGATACAGTGAATTAATATCAACTGCGCCAATGTAATCATGCATACCTGCTTTAGGAGTTGCCACATAAGCACCTGCGGCCTGTGTGTTGAACTGTTCTTCACGGTTACGATTAGGTACAACCATACCAAGTTGATGTGCTTCGTTGATAATTGCCTGCTCTGTAACTGCTACAGCACCCATAGTTGTTTGTAGTAACACAGTGTTATCATGCGCAAGTTCATTGGCTAGATCCAAAAAGCGTAGTTTCTTGTCTAGCTTGCCTAGCAACATAGTATCTTGTCTATTATAATCAATAAACTTAGGAAAGTCTTTGTTGTACAGTTGATCTAAGGTACCTTCATAGGCAACCTTACGCTCATCTAATTCATATTCACCGATAGCATCTAAGCTATAACTATGACGTTCTTCATAGGTATACTTACGATATAACTGCATATAGTCTAGGTGTACACGCCCAATCAAGTCAAAGGTAATGTTAGTAGCACCAAAGCGTTCGAAGTCACGTTGTTTGGGATATTGACCCCACAAACACATACGACGTGTATCATCTTTGCTTAGAACACGTGTAATACGTCCGATGGTATAAGGGATATCATAGCCCTCACTGTTCCAACCGCTTAAGATATCGGCATCATCGATTAGGTTAAGGAATGTGTCTAGCATGTCCTGTTCGCGATCAAACAAGAAACAGTTTTCATATTGATTACATATTTCTTGTGCTGTGTCCCAGCTATAGGTCTTAGGTGGAACTACTAGAGTAACTAGTTTGTCCAGCCAATCTAAGTACACCGAAATAGCTGTAATTGCATTAAATGGATCGTTTGTTGGAGCATAACCACGCTCAGGGTCAAAGTCTACTTCAATATCGAAGAAAGCTGTTTGTAGTTTAGGGGCAGCCTGTCCTAGATAATTTTCTTCAAAACATCGAAATACAGGATTGATATCACTTTCCCATATTTTCTTATTGCCGTTGACTCTGACTTCTTTGTGAAATTCTTTACCTACTCGAGTACTGAATCTGCTTACTGGTGTGTCGTAAATAGTGCGGAACTTGCCTTTAGGATCATCATAATAGAATACATAGTTTGCTGGATATTCTTTATATTCTCTTTGACCGTTGTTGCGTTCAACAACATAGATTCGATCTTTAGCACGATCGAAAAGTGCGTCTACATAACTCATTTTTTCTCCTGCCACTTATAGCTGGCTAACTGTTCTACATGCCGTTTAAGTCGGCGACTCTAAATTATTTATTGCTCTGTATGTATCGAGTATAGCATATATTTCTTGCTGATCATACTCTTTTACATTTAAAAATTTAGCCAATTTATCAACTAACGCATATCCACTATTAATTTCTTTAAAAGATATTTCGCATAGATTAGTACGATCTAAGGGCAAGATGTAATACCAATCGTGTATAAAACGCATACGAAGTTCTTCTAGTTCTGGTATGATAGCACCTTTGATGTAGTCTCTATAACTAGGCCAACCTGGACCTGCTAGTATATTATATTTTTTCTCATTCAACTTATCCCCAATCTTAGAAGTTAATCTTTTTAAGATCTCAGGTACATCATCCGGGTCAAATGTAATGTAAATAATCTGTGTTACATGCTGAGTTAATAAAGTTAAATTTCTAAAATGTGCTAGTGCTAGGTCAAATTTTGGTAACTTTTTAATTATATTATATTCTTGAATATAACTATCAGGACTTAAATCTAATAACGTGTGATCTAGATAGCGTAGACATTTAAAATCATGTGCTGAGCCTGCTTGATCAATCATTATAGGATCTTGATTAATTAAATGGCCGCATAAATTAGCTAGAAAATTTCCACCTGTGCCACCGGGGAATGTAACAATTAAGTTAACCATAACAATTTAGCATAACCCACTAGGTCAACAATAAAAATAGTTAAACTGGTCATTAGTAGCCCAAAACTTCCCCTGGTCCAAGCTGAAAAAATGCTAATAGATAAGCAACTAAAGAACAATGGATATACAATTAAAAATGGAACATTAGGCACAGTCACAGCAAGAGTAACTACTATTATGACATTTAGAAACCAATTAAAAACTTCTAAACACAATCTAATAGGATGACTGTGCCAATCTCGTTTAATAAAATCAATACTTTTATGCCAATCTAATCGCATTAAAGTGTGCGGCCAACAGTTTCTAAGATATCTTGTACTGTTTCGTGATCTTGATTAGTTTCGCCAAATTTACTTTTTTGAGCAATCTTAATTGCTTTTTTAAGCAAGGCAGGTTTAATTTCTAATTCTTCTGCTACTGCTTTAATTGTATCTGACAAACCTGCGTTTAAGTCCTCTACTTCTTGTAGTACTTGAATACCTTCATTAACCATTTGGGTTAATTTAGCTTTTTGTTCAGATGAAAACATACGTGATGACATAGATCATTCCTTGGTTGAAAAATATATTATATACTTAATAATTAGCGTTGTCAAACAACATTGGCAAAATTTAATACGGGCTCAACAATATCAATATTGATTTTGTGGTTAATACTATCTTGGTTATAAAACAAATTATGATTATGTTCTAACTTATCTAAGGTAATTTGGCTATAGGGTTCTTTTTTAAAATTTACAATGTTCGCAACTACTAGATTTAATCGCTTGTTGTTATCGTCTGTCAGATCATATGATTCGTCAAATAACTCAGGAAATGTTTCAAACCCTAAATGATGTAGATGTGCTAGCAAACCTGTTCGACCATAGGTAACAAATGGGTGGTAAAATGCCATGGGTTTAAATGTCTTTTCGGACATCAGTATACCTTCTGGACGAATGTCTGTTTCGGATATTGCGCTAAAATAAGTAGTGTCATACCAGTCTGGTATAAACAAGTGTGGATCTTTTTGAGTAGAATTATCACCTGGCAAGTGCTTGCCTAGTAGGTCGATATAACTCCACATCATGTCATTTAGGTAGGGTTTTAGTTTATTGTAAAAATCATCGCGCCAGGCTCTGCGATTGGCCATTGGTACTAGGGCCGTATGCTGATAGTTCTTATTTGGTCTATAGTTATCATAGCCCCTTGACTTGTATAACATAGCATCGTTATACCAAAAGAAATCCACAGGTTCTAATAAGAAAGTACGCTCTTGGTTGATAGGTTGTGAGCCCCAGCATAGATCTAGTACTAGTCTGTATCCGCTATCGTATAGATCTTGATACCAACGATCGGTAGTTAGATTGGAAACTAATAGACTATCTTGCGGACTGATGCTGGGATTATCTTCTATAAAAACAAAATCAAATTGTTCTTTAAGTGCCTGCGTCCAGTAGTAGTTATGAAATGTTGTCCAGTTTTTCTTTGATAATACAAATTTAATCTTCATTGAGGTCTACAGGTTCTGAGTACTTTTGTTGCTGTTTCGAATTGCCATGCTAGATCGTCAAACAAATCCTCTGACGGTTGTACCATAAAAGCACGTGTTAAGTAGGCATTTTGTCCTAGTTCGCTGTAATAATTTGAACTAGGCCAACGACGTCGACCCCACTCCATGCTGTTAACTAGTAAACATTCATCACCAATTTCTTTAAGCACATTCTTACGTTGTGTTGTAGGAAGGGTAACACTGGCTAGCAGTTTAACCCCTAAGGGTTCTGTATTGATATTAGGTTTGTCTAGATAGTGAGCAAATAAATGTACAATGTATGCTTCTATGTTGTGTTCTAAATTAACAGTAAGTTGATTTTCAGCTCGCTTAACAAGCTCATATGATTCTCTTACGTATATTTCCCAATTGTTCATTCTGGTAAGATAATAGGATCTGCTGCTAGATATTCTGGAAACTGTTTATCAAACTCACGCATCATAATACCTGCCAGGTCATGTGCTTGATTTTCTTCTGGACTGCCAGCACGCCAACTTCCGCTGGCTAGTTCGTGTTCTTCACCTTGAGCATAGTGTACTAGTTCGTGTGCTAGGGTGCGGATAACGTCTACTGGGTTACGTTTATCAATCACTACAGTAATTATCTTACTTTCATTTTCAAAACGACCAAATGTAGGTACGTGGGTATCTGTTAGTTCTTTAGCTAGGGCAATCTTAGGTATAGTTTTAAGTTTAAGATGTTTAACGGCAATAGGTAAGAAATCACGTAGAGCATTTGGCAGGTCTAGCTTTTTATCTTCAAACATTTCAAATAAGTTCATTATTTCAATCCTGCTAACTTGCGTAAAAGATCAATGCTTTCGTTTGTTTGATTTATGGCACGAATGTCTAACGCACCAGTGGCTAATCCTAGATCTCTTTCATGTTCACGTGCTTTTCTTACAGCATACACAACATCGCCTTGACTTACGCGACTAACTACTTGACCAGTTGCGGGATTGTAAATTTCCCATTCGCTGTGCTCTGGATCAACACCTTGCGGAGCCTCTTCATCACTCTCACTGCCCATAAGGTCATTGATATCCTCGTCATCTGGTGAAGACATATCCTGTGAAATCTGCTCACGCTCACGACGCATACGTTCACGTTCATCCGCATCATCTGCAAAAGTATTAGTCGGTGCGTCATCGTCTGGGTTAATACCGTTAGCACGCAATTGACGTTTAAGTAAAATTCTAATGTAGGCTAACTGTTGATCATTCAAGTTAACTTGACTGCCAGCATCCTCACGCGATAGATTTCTTAGCATATTGATAAGATGCATATCTGCGCTATAACTTAGATCATTAGCAATGTAATCTTTCCAATGCTGTGGCAATGTGTCAAACACTGCGTTTCCCTCACCGCCAGCAGCCACTTCTCTGCTGGTAGTAGTGTGTGGGGGATTATCATCTGTTAAAGTTGCTGTGTAGTTAGCAGTATCAACGTCATTTAATCGTTCGTATTCTTCTAAGGCTTTTGCGGCACTAGATGCTGTTATAGTAGCCACATATCTGCCTAGGCCATCTCTAATAGACCACTCTTGCTCTTCACCAACCTCTATTGCGTCAAACGCGACAGCTTCTAAGTCATTGGCATCAACATTTAATCCGTGTTCTCTTGCGAACAATTCCACTGCTTTAACTTTAGCCTGACGTGGAGTATCAGCATCAACATATACTGAACTACCACTTGCGGAATTAACTCTCCAGCGTGTTTCATTATTATCAACTATTTCGCCAGCATCTTGTCTACTACGTAATTCAGCATCGATAAGTTTAACCACAGCATCACGTTGTGCTTGTGATGTTAATGTATCGTTG
>Ga0316227_1004140_pt1 | contig 11151 bp, 8 predicted proteins | sample TBH18019metaG_FD_206012 | JGI IMG/M metagenome (GOLD analysis project Ga0316227, IMG submission 206012) | Freshwater microbial communities from Trout Bog Lake, Wisconsin, USA - TBH18019 | ecosystem: Environmental > Aquatic > Freshwater > Lake > Hypolimnion/Profundal zone | place: USA: Wisconsin... | reverse complement strand
GTGTCTCCATCAATGCCGCTGCTCATACTCCAGTTGCCGCCAAAAGGGGACATTTTCATCGAGTTCAAAAGGGGACATTCTCACGGAGTCGCGACAGTCAAAACTCGCGCGTTGACACCCCGGCTGGGTTTGCTAAAGTCGGCTCACTGTTTCGGTGGATAGTTCTTCCGGCAACAAACCTGAGAATCGAAAAGATTGTATATGGCAACCAACACGAAAACTGAAAAATACGTATATTTATTTGGAAACAAAAAGGCTGACGGCAATGGCTCGATGAAGCCGTTGCTCGGCGGCAAAGGCGCTAACCTGGCTGAGATGAGCCGCATCGGGCTGCCCGTGCCTCCCGGGCTGACCATCACGACCGAGGTTTGCACCTATTACTATCAGAACAAAAAAACCTACCCCAAGCAACTCGAAGCCTCCGTCAGGGATGGCGTGGCCTTCATCGAGAAGATCATGGGGACGAAATTTGGCGACAAGAGCGCCATGCCGCTGCTGGTTTCGGTGCGCTCCGGCGCCCGCGACTCGATGCCGGGGATGATGGATACCATCCTCAACCTCGGGCTCAACGACCAAACCGTGCTCGCGCTGGTCAAGGCGACCAAAAACGAGCGGTTTGCCTGGGACTGCTATCGCCGCTTCATCCAAATGTATGGCGACGTGGTGATGGGCGTTCAGAAACGCGCCGGGGAAGACCACGAACCGTTCGAGGTGGTCATCGACAAGCTCAAGCACGAGCGCTACCAGGAAGAGATCGAGGACCCGAAGCTCAACGTCGAAGACCTCAAGGAAATGGTCATTCGCTTCAAGGCGCTCATTAAGGAACGAACGGGCAAGGAATTCCCGCAGGACCCATGGAAGCAGCTCTGGGGCGCCACCGGCGCGGTGTTCAGCTCCTGGATGAACGATCGCGCGATCGTCTATCGCCGCAAATACGGCATCCCCTCCGAATGGGGAACGGCCGTCAATGTGCAAGCCATGGTCTATGGCAACACCGGCGACAAATCGGGCTCGGGCGTCGCCTTCACGCGTAACCCGGCCAACGGCAACAAGGAGTTCTACGGCGAGTTTCTGATCAACGCCCAGGGCGAAGACGTCGTGGCCGGCATCCGCACACCCGAACCTGTGTTGCAGCTCAAGAACCACCTTCCCGATGCCTTCAACGAGTTGGAGAACATCCGCAAGAACCTCGAACTTCACTTCAAGGATGTCCAGGACTTCGAGTTCACCATTCAGGATGGCAAGGTGTTCATGCTCCAAACGCGCAACGGCAAGCGGACGGCGTTCGCCGCGCTGAAGTTCTCGCTGGACATGGTCGAGGAGAAGCTCATCGATTGGCAGACGGCCATCCGCCGCAACCCGGCCGACCAACTCGACCAACTGCTCGCGCCGATCTTCGACAGCAAGGCCGAGAAAGCCGCCAAGTGTATCGCCAAAGGCCTGCCCGCCGGGCCGGGCGCCGCTACCGGCAAGATCTATCTGAATGCGGACCGTGCCGCCGCCGCTGCCGAGAGGGGCGAAAAGGTCCTGCTCGTTCGCAATGAAACCTCGCCGGAAGACCTGCGCGGCATGATCGCCGCCGAAGGCATCATCACCGCCAAGGGCGGTGTCAGTTCCCATGCGGCCTTGGTGGCCCGCCAGATGGGCAAAGTCTGCGTCTGCGGCGCCTCCGCCTTGCAGATCGACTACACGACCAAGACGGTGACCGTGGAAGGCGTGACCTACAAGGAAGGCGACTTCCTCTCCATGAACGGCACCCTCGGCAACGTCTATCCGGGCGAAATCCCGACCGCCGCCTCCGAGATCATCCAGGTGCTCATCGAGAAAACCTTGGATCCCAAGTCGGCCAAGACCTACCAGATGTTCCAGAAACTCATGGACTGGTGCTCGAAGGTCACCAAGCTTCAGGTGCGCACCAACGCCGACACTCCGGAGCAGACCGCCAACGCCTTGGCGTTCGGCGCCACCGGCATCGGCCTGACTCGCACCGAGCACATGTTCTTCGAAGGCAACCGCATCGACGCCATGCGCGAGATGATCCTCGCCAGTACCGTGGAAGAGCGCAAAGCCGCCTTGGCCAAACTCCTGCCCTATCAAAAGAGCGACTTCGTCGGCATCTTCCAGGCCTTGAAGGGGCTCCCGGCCACCATCCGGTTCCTCGACCCACCGTTGCATGAGTTCCTCCCGCACGAGGACGCCGCCCAGCAAGACCTCGCCACGAAGATGAACGTGCCGGTCGAGCGCATCAAGCAACGCGTCAAAGAACTCCACGAGTTCAACCCCATGCTCGGTTTCCGCGGTTGCCGCCTCGGCATCGTGTTCCCGGAAATCTCTGAAATGCAGGCGCGCGCCGTCTTCGAAGCAGCCGCCGAAGTGCAGAAATCCGGCATCAAGGTCAAGCCCGAAGTCATGATCCCACTGGTTGGGTTCAAACGCGAGCTCGACCTCCAGGTCGAGGTCGTGCATCGCGTCGCCAAGGAAGTCATGGCCGAAAAGAAGGTCAAGTTGAGCTATATGGTGGGCACGATGATCGAAATCCCCCGTGGCGCCCTCACCGCGGATGAGATCGCTCAAACCGCCGAGTTCTTCAGCTTCGGCACTAACGACCTCACCCAGACCTGCCTGGGCATGAGCCGCGACGACTCCGGCTCGTTCCTGCCGCCTTACACCGAGGCGGAAATCATCAAGAAAAACCCGTTCGCCTCGATCGACCAGACCGGCGTCGGTCAATTGATGAAGATCGCTGCCGAGAAGGGCAACTTGACCCGTCCCGGGATCAAGATGGGCATCTGCGGCGAACACGGCGGCGACCCCGATAGCGTGAAGTTCTGCCACAAACTGGGCCTCACCTACGTGAGCTGCTCGCCTTACCGTGTGCCCGTCGCTCGTTTGGCTGCCGCGCAGGCCGCCCTGGAAGACGCCGCTGCCGCGGCGCCGGCCAAGAAGCCCGCGAAGAAGAAGTAATCCCAAGATAATTCAATCACGGCCGTCCTGGTTCCCCGGGGCGGCCTTTTTTGTAGCCTGGCCCTCCGGTCGGTGCCCTACCCCGTCTGGTTCCAGAGGTCGCTCGCGCCAGCCGGTTGACGCCTTCCGCGGATGGCTTGCTTTGGCGGGATGAAAAACACCTTCCCGACGAAGACAGCGACAAAGGCACCGCGCGAGGCAAGGAGCTCGGAGTTGGCTGACGCTGCCACCGCTGGGTTACGCCCGTGGATGCGCGTCGTCGTAGGCGCGCTTGAGGCGCTCGGTACTCAGATGCGTGTAGATTTGCGTGGTAACCAGGTGGGCGTGACCGAGGAGTTCCTGGACACTGCGCAGGTCGGCGCCGGCATCGAGGATATGAGTGGCATAGGAGTGGCGGAGCTTGTGCGGGGTCAAGTGAGGATCGAGGCCGGCGATGGCCAAGTATTTCTTGAGCCGCAATTGCATGAGCCGTGGCGAAACGCCACGGCCCGTAATCGGTTTGGACAGAAAGACGGGTGAGCCCGGCCCCGGGGCGGACTCCAGAGCTTGCCAGTAACGCCGGATGGCTCCCAGCGCGGTTTCTCCGATGGGGACCAGGCGTTCCTTGCGCCCCTTACCGCGCACGCGCACCAACTGTTCCGTGGCGTCGAGATCATCCGTCCGGAGCCCGCACAACTCGCTGATTCGCAATCCGCAGGAGTAAATCGTCTCCAGGATGGCGACATCGCGCAGACACAAAACCGCCGTGGACTCCCGCCCCGACCGGTGTGCCCTTGGCTGAGCACCGGCAGGAGAATCGCTCGGCTCCAGCAGCTTCAGTGGCGCCTCCAACAGGCTCACCATCTGCTGGACGGTGAGGAATTGCGGCAGACGCTTGGCCGGCTTAGGCAGGGCCAGGTTCTTGATGGGAGACACGGCCAACACGCCTTGCCTTATTAGATATTTGAAAAAAGTGCGCAGGGCGCAAAACCGAAGCGCGATGGCGGCGCGCGCCAGACGCTGTCTTCCCAGCCAGCGCAAGTAGGCTCGGAAATCGTCCCGCTGCAGGCTTTCCCAGGCGGGGTCTTGTGGTCCTTCGTTTTGATGCCATCGATGGAACTCGAAAAGGGCTTGGCGGTAGTTCCTCTGGGTATAGGGGGACGCGCCGCGATCCGTCGCCAGGTGTTGGAGAAACCGGTTGACCCATAGATCGTCAACTGGTTTTGGCTCAGACTTACCTGCGGGTTCCGCGAGCATGATGAACCTCCGGATCGAGTGGGCCGGATCCCATTATAACCTCTCCCGCCCGGCGTAACCCGTATCGAGCTCATGCCAGAACTCGACGTCATCCTCCCCCAATTCCCAGCAGAGAAACACTTCCTTGCCCCCCAGAAACGAGGGAAAATCAATCAGCCCGCGATCGATGTCTTTGAGTTGGATCTGCCGCTCGAAGAACTCCATCAAGACCTCCTGCATCTCGACGATTCTGCGGACCCAGGCGTTGACGAGGGTGCCGCCCAGATCACTGCCGGGAGCCATCAAACCAATCAGGCGCTGCTCGTGGGTGTCAATCTCGGATCGCAACCTGGACAAATGCCTGAGCCAGCCTTTGATATTGGGGAGGAGAGCCCGTGCCTCATCCGGTGAATAGTGCTTCTTAAACTGATTAGGCATGGATTGGCTACTTGGGACCGGTTCCGATGGGGCCCCCGCCGTCGAGTTTCTTTTTCACTTCATCATTGGGCTCGGCCGTGAGGGATTTCTGCCAGGCCTCACGGGCCTTCTGGGGCTGGTTCAAAGCGCGATAGATGTCCCCCAGATGATCGAAAACCGTCGCGTCGGGCTTTTCCAGTCCGCGACAGGCTTTCAAGAGGTAATCCAGCGCCTCTTTGGGTTGGTTGAGCTTGTAGAGCACCCAGCCCATGCTGTCCAGGTAAGCGCCGTTTTCGGGCTCGGCCTTGAGGGCCTTGGTGATCATCTCGCGGGCCTTCTCCAGGTTCTGATCGTGCTCGGCCCACATGTAGCCCAGGTAATTCAGGGCCTGGGCAAACGCGGGCGCAAGGTCGAGGCACTTCTGAAAGTACTTCTCCGCCGTCGCCAAATCCCCCTTGCGTTCATAGGCAGCACCCACCTCAAAATAGAAGAACTCGTTCAACCGCTTGGGCTCGGTAGTCTTGGCCACGACCTCGGCGGTCGAGAAGTGTCCCAATGCCTCGTTCCAGGCTTTCTCCATGGTAAACGCCAATCCGGTCATGAATTCCATGATAAAACTCGGTCGATCCTTGCCAAACTTCTCCCGAGCCTGATCCAGAGTCTGCAGCGCCTCCGCCGGTTTGGTGAGGTCCATCTGCGCCGTCGCCAGGTCATAATAGGCTTGCTCAAAATCCGGATTCAGGAGAATCGTCTCGCGGAACTGAGCCGCCGCCTGCGCATAGTTCTTGTCCTCGAGGGCCAGCGTGGCCAAACAATAGTGAATCGAGGCGTTGGTCGGTTCGCTGGCGAGGATCGCCTCAAGCTGCTCGGAGGCGTGCTTGCGATCCGAGGCATGCAGATAAATGGCGGTCAGCTTGGCGTGGATCCGATCCCGCAGGTCCTTGACCGCGCGACTTGAACCCGTGTCGGGCAGATGCTTGAGCGACTCCAGATAGAACTGAGCCGCATGGACGCTGTCGCCCAACACGCCGTAGCCGTCCGCGAGGATCAGCAAGTGGCTCGGCGCAGTCGGTTTGAGGGTTGCGGCGCGGTTCAAAACCGCCAGGGTGCGTACCCGCGTCTTTTCCTTCTCTTTGGGAACCTGGCGTTCATAGGTGAAGTAGAGCTCAGCCAGACCGCAAAGAAACTCCGGTTCGACCTTCGGTTGACGCGCGGCGGCATCGAGCACAGCCAAGGCGTCGTTGGTTCGCTTGAGCTGGGTGAACAGAGCGAAGAGATTGCCGTAGGCCGCCAGCGAGGTGGGGGCCTTCTTGATCGCCATGCGGTTGGCGGTGATCGCCGGTTCGGTCTTGCCCAACTGATTGTAGATAACCCCCAACCGGGTAAATATCGCCGCCGACGCGCCGGGTTGCGCTGCGGCACGACTCAGCAAATCAAGGGCCTTTTCAGGTTCCTTGTTGAGCAACAATCGCCCGGAAACTTCCAGGACCAGAGATTCGTAGCCGCAGTCAGCCCGCGCCGCCTTGTAATATTCGTCCAAGGCAACGGCAAAATCACCGTTCATCTCCGCGATAACGGCGGAGCCGAAATGCGCGTAGGCGTCAGCTTTTCTTTCCTGCGGCTTTCCCCCGCTGTCCTGAACCTTGGTCATCCCCCCGGACCGACCGGGAACCTGCGAGCCCGATACCGAGCCACAGCTACTCACGGCCGCCGCGCCGAGAGCGGAGATCATTGCCAGTAGCAAAAAGCGAATAAACATACCGGTTGCAACCTCAACCCTCTTCCTCCCCGCGTCCACCAGGAAAACGACGCCGGCAACCCACAGAAGGCGCTGGTCTCAAACAACAGCCAGCGCCGACTTCTGTCGGCGCTGGCCATACTGCACGTTGGGGCGCGTTCCCCAAAGCACTCGCAGTCCACCAAGGGAACCTGCGGTGGTTCAACGAAATACAAAGCCCAAATCCGCGCGGGTCACTTCTGCCAAGTGCGCTTCTTATGGCGATGCTGGCGCAGCTTCTTGCGCCGTTTATGCTTATTAATTTTTGCTTTCCGACGTTTTTTTAATGAACCCATAATTATCGTTTTGCCCCCTGCTGCCGATCCAGGCCACAAGAGAGCTGTTGCCGCAAGCCCGTCCGAGGCTTCATCGCCTCGATTTATAAAACCGGCATGACTTTCCAGCGGGCAGTAGCCTGCGGGATGAAACCGTTGCCGTCAAGCCTGTTTGCAACCGGATCGAAAGAAACTGCATCCGGACCAATCCGAGGTTTCGGAGGGCAACCAGCGCCTCGCTTTCAGGTCACTCCTGGCGCGGGCGGCCCACCTTTGGTTTCCGGTTTAGTACACCACCTTGTTGAGCGGGTACTCAATGATACCTTCAGCCCCCGCGGCCTTCAGGGCGGGAATTAACTCGCGGACGATGTGCTCATCGATGATGGTCTCGACGGCGACCCAGCCCCCCTGGCTGAGACCCGAGATGGTCGGGTTGCGCAAGGCGGGAAGGGTCTGCAGGAGGTTGGGCAAGTTCTTTTGCTCGACGTTCATCTTCAGACCCACCTTGGTCTCGGCGTCAAGCGCGCCCTTCAGCAGCATGGCCATGGTCTCGATCTTGCGCCGCTTCCACGCATCCTTCCAAGACTCATGGTTGGCGATCAGGCGAGGCGTCGAAGACAGCAGCGTATCCACGATCCGCAACTTGTTGGCCCTCAGGGACGAACCCGTTTCAGTAATGTCCACAATCGCGTCTACCAACTCGTGGGCCTTCATCTCGGTGGCCCCCCAGGAAAACTCGACCTCGGCTTTCACCTTGTGGTGGCGAAGATACTTCTTGGTTTGATTCACCAACTCGGTGGCGATCCGCTTCCCCTCCAGGTCTTTGACCGTCTTGATGGGAGAGTTCTCGGGTACCGCCAGCACCCAACGGGCCGTTTGGCGCGTGGCTTTGTTAAACTGAAACTCCCCCACCTCGTGAACTTTTGACCCGTTCTCCTGAATCCAATCATAGCCGGTGATGCCGCAATCGAGGTACCCGTGCTCTACGTAGCGGCTAATCTCCTGGGCGCGGATGAGCCGAATCTCCAAATCCTCGTCGTCAACATAAGGAATGTAGGAGCGGCTACTGACCGACACGTTAAAACCCGCCTTGGCCATCTTCTCGATGGTGGCATCCTGAAGGCTGCCTTTAGGCAACCCGAACCTGACTACTTTTTTCTCGTCTTTCATGCTTCTGGCTTGCTCGCGGATGGCCGCGCCATGTCGACCCCTTCCCGTTTGGAACCGAATCGCATGGTGTGCCAGCAAGATCTGCCATTAATCACCCCCAAAAGCCACTCTTTTTTCAAATGGCAGCCAGGCAGCCAGGCAGCCAGGGGACGCACAGACCCGATCCGTCTCCGGCCCTATTCCACCCGGGCGATCCCGCTGCCCCGAACCACCTCGCCGATCAGCCAAGCCTCCTGCCCTCGCGCTTTGACAGCCTTGAGCACCGGCCCGCAACTTTCAGCAGCCACGATGAGGGTCATGCCAATCCCCATGTTGAACACCTGGTAGAGTTCAGCCTCGGGTACCCCACCCCGGGCGCGGATCATCTCAAATATCGGCAACACCGGCCAAGCTCCCTTCCGGATAATCACATCACAACTCTTGGGCAGGACGCGCGGCAGATTATCAATGAACCCGCCTCCGGTGATGTGGGCGATCCCCTTCACTGCGGCGGTCCGGACGGTCGAACCGGGACGGCGCTTGGCCCCATCCGGATTGAATTTCCGGAGCAGTGTTTGCACCAACGGTCCGTAGCTCACATGCACCTTCAAAAGCTCGGCGCCCAACCGATTCCGCAACTCCGGCACGTAGCTCGAAGGCTGGAGCTTGAGTTGATCAAAGAAGATCTTCCGCGCCAGCGAATAACCATTGGTATGCAAACCGCTCGACGCCAACCCAATTACCAGGTCACCCGGCCGAATGGCCTGCCCATCCAGCATCCGCGACTTCTCGACCACGCCAACGATGGTTCCGCTTAAGTCATACTCGCCGGGTTGATAAAAACCCGGCATCTGCGCGGTCTCTCCGCCGATGAGGGCACAGTGGTTCTCGGCGCACGCCTTCGCAAACCCCTGAATGATCGCCTTGAACACCCGCGGTTCCAGCTTTCCCGTTCCCAGGTAATCCAGAAAGAACAGTGGTTCAGCCCCCAGCACCGCGATGTCATTAACGCAATGGTTGACCAGATCCTGCCCAATGGTGTCGTGCCGATCCATGGCAAACGCCAGCTTGAGCTTGGTGCCGACGCCATCCACGCTGGACACCAGCACCGGCTGCCGATATTTGCGGACGTCCAGGGCGAATAACCCGCCGAACCCGCCCACCTTGCCAAGGACCTCGGGGCGGTGGGTCGCCGCCAAGAGGGCCGGCAAACCGGATTTGACTTTGTTGCCTAAATCGATATCGACGCCCGCGCGGGCATAAGCTTTTTGTTTCATGTTTGTATCGTGACTCACGCCGGCCGGCTTCCCGCGCCGGCAGTCGAATTGTGCCAACGCCATACAGAAGCCGGTTTCGTGCCCTCAGGTCAACCCAGAAATTTCCCCCCGAAATCTCGGCGCAGCTTCTTTCCCTCGCTGTCGGCCGTCCGCTAGGCCTGAATCCCTATCCTAATTCTGGTCTTCACCGGGCGGGCGGCGCCTTGGCCCAGAGCTCATGAGAAAACCACGCGGAACTTTTTCCTGCCGCCGCTTTTAAATTTGCTGTAATCGTGATTTACGGATAGATAATGAATATGCGTTGGCGCGGACTCGCTTTGGCATCTTTCGCTGTCAATCTCCTGCTGGCGGCGGGGTGGTGGAACCTTGCCCACCGTGCCGGTGGCAACCGATCCGCAGAGTTGTCGAATCCACCCGTTGCGGGCGTGGCCGGCACGAATGTCCTCGTGCGCCGCCAGTTCTTCAGTTGGCGGGAGCTGGAATCCAGCGACTACCCCACCTATGTCGCCAACCTCCGGGATATTGCCTGCCCCGAACAGACCATTCGGGACATCATCGTGGCCGACGTCAACGCCCTCTATGCGCGCCGGCGGGCTAGCGAGATCATTACGCCGTTCCAACAATGGTGGCGGAGCGAACCCGACCTGAATATTGTTCGCACGGCCGCGCGGAAGATCCGGGAGTTGGAAGACGAGCGGCTCTCTTTGCTCGCCAGCCTGCTGGGCACCAATTGGGAGTCGGGCGACTTGGTTAATCTCCCCCGCCCCACCCACGAAGGCATCGCCCTGGACGGCCCTCAACTGGGCGCCCTCCCCACCGAGGTTAAGGCCGCCCTCCAGGAACTGATCACCCGCTCCGATGCCCGGATGCGTGCCTATCTCGCCGCCCAGCAGCAAGCCGGCAAGCCAGCCGACCCCGTTGCCCTGGCCCGCTTGCGCCAGCAAACCCGCGATGAGCTCGCCGCCGTCCTGAGTCCGCCCCAACTCGAGGAGTTTCTCTTGCGCTATTCGCAGTACTCCGGCCAACTTCGCACGGAATTCGGCGATCTGGGTTATTTCAACATCAACTCTAACGAGTTTCGCTCCGTCTTCCGCGCCACCGACGGCATTGACCAGCAAATCGAACTCCTGGCCGGCAACGACCCCAATACCGTCCGCCAGCGGAACGTCCTCGAACAGAGCCGCGAGCAGGCGATCAAGAACGCCCTCGGCCCGAAACGCTACGAAGAATACCGGCTCTTGCAGGACCCGGTTTATCGCCAGGCCATGGCTCAGGCCGTCGCCGCCGGAACACCTGAAGCCGAGCATCCACAACGACGCCACCCTTTCAGATCAGCAGCGTGCTATCGAACTCCGCCAACTCGAACTCAATCAGCTCAAGGCCAACACGGTGGCCTCCGGTGGCGATTTGCCGCCCGACGCGCCACCGCTTCCCCCCGTCATTCCGCTCCGCACCTTTACCCTCGGTCCCGGCGATACCCCGGCGGTCGTTTCCATGATCTACGGCCTGCCCATCAGCGCCCTCCGCCAGGCCAATCCTCGGCTGAATTTCAATCGGCTCCGGCCGGGCGACACCATCATTATCCCACCCACCGACCCCGGGGTTTTTGGGGCGCCGTAGGGGGCTCTGGCCGGACTCGGCCGGCTGTCCCTGCCCTTCTCCGAAATGAACTCTCGATGACAAATTCCGCTGGAAACCATCGGAGGGCGGAAGCAAAATGAGCCGCCGGGTTTCCCCGGCGGCTCAAGTGTTCGGAACTCAGTGAGTCGGTGGCGCTAATTAGCTTTAACTCTGAAGTACTGGGGGGTACCAGTAATCAGGATCGGAGCCGACGGATTGGCGGTGCCAACCGGTTGCCAATCCTTAGTGGGCCCCGCCAAGGCCGGGCTGGCTAGCAAGGTGCCGCCCGCAGGAGTCCAGGAAATAACCATGTGCGTGGCGTCGGTCTTGGTCCAAGTGAGGATGGGCTGCGACGGCGGTGGGGCAGTATAGACATAGCTCGAGTTGTAATCGGCATAGTCTTCCGTGGCGACGTACTGGCCCGCGAGGCCACTGATGGCGTCGTTGTGGTGTGCTG
>Ga0316227_1004135_pt1 | contig 11156 bp, 14 predicted proteins | sample TBH18019metaG_FD_206012 | JGI IMG/M metagenome (GOLD analysis project Ga0316227, IMG submission 206012) | Freshwater microbial communities from Trout Bog Lake, Wisconsin, USA - TBH18019 | ecosystem: Environmental > Aquatic > Freshwater > Lake > Hypolimnion/Profundal zone | place: USA: Wisconsin... | reverse complement strand
GGGAAAATGGGGATAAGATGGAAAAAATCTTTCCTCACCCCCCGGCCCCCTCTCCACAAAGTGGAGAGGGGGAGGTTGGCTCCCTTCTCCATGGAATGGAGAAGGGCGGGGGGATGAGGAAAATAATGGAGAAGAGCATATGATAGAAAGGAAGGAAAGATTATTCTTTTACCTTTGCACCCCTATGTTCAAGATCATCCTATACGGCTTCCTGATTTACCTGGCGTACAAATTCATATTTGAGCTGGTGATCCCCGTTAGTAAAGCCACATCGCAGGTTAAAGACAATCTCCGTAAAATGCAGGAAATGCAGCAGGCGCAGCAACAGCAATACCAGCAGCAGCAAAAGCAGACCGCCGAGGCACAGGCCCAGCAGGCAGCAGCCAAAGAAACTACAGTAAAAGGCGGCGATTACATTGATTTTGAAGAAGTTAAGTAAATACTATACTGCCCCCCCCAACTTTTGACTTTTGACTTTTGACTTTTACCTTATTACTTACAACCCCAGATCCAACACGGTTTGAGGAGCAACAAGGTGTATGGTTTGCATCCCCGCTTCCCTTGCCCCCACCAGGTTTTTGGCCGTATCGTCAATAAACAGGGTTTCGGCGGGGGTAAGGTCCTGTTCTTCCAGTATTTTCTGAAAAGATGCCACATAGGGTTTGCGCAGGCCCAGCTCGTGCGAGTAGTAGGCTTTGATGAAAAAGCTGTCAAAATCAGTGCAGTTGTTCTCGCGGGCAAGAACTTCTACAAATGCGTCGTAATGGATGCGGTTGGTATTGGAGAAGAGGAAAATGCGGTATTTGTGCCGGATCTGGTCCAGCCAATCCAGTCTTTCGGGCGGAAAATCGAGCAGCAGGGCGTTCCAGGCGGTTTTGATCTGCTCATTGGTTAAGCTACTGCCGGTTTCGCGGCGAAAAACCTCATAAAATTCTAATTCACTGATTTGGCCGGTTTCCAGTTGCTCGAACAGGTCGTTAGAGTGGTGCTGGGTAAACATACTGGGGAACCGGGTGATGCCGAGATCGATGAAAGCCTTTTCGGTGAGACTAAAATCCAGGTTCATAAAAATGCCACCCAGGTCGAAAATGATGTTTTTGATCAATTTGAAAATTTGAGAATGAGAAAATTTGAAAATGCTGGTTTGATATTAGCAAAAGGTATTCAGCTGCCAATATTCAGGCAAGTAATGGCTTGATTTTCAAATTTTCAAATTTTCAAATTAGATTTTAATGGTCTTTTCTCTATTTTTGCCGCCTTGTTGAGTCCGTCAAAAGCGAATTCATCGGGCCTATAGCTCAGTTGGTTAGAGCATCCCGCCGCATAGGCGGGAGGGTCACAGGATCGGCAAAGGTTCTTTTTTACATATTTGGAAGCAACACGGTTGTTTTCGGGCCTATAGCTCAGTTGGTTAGAGCACCTGACTCATAATCAGGGGGTCCCAGGATCATGCCCTGGTGGGCCCACAAAATTTCGCGAGAGTGCCGGTTCTTCCGGCACTTTTTCGTATTAATAGATTTAGTTGTCTTTTTGGTTGTCTATATTATTTATAAATAATTAATTAATGGTAAAAAATATAGCGGGCTTTCAATTCTGTTTCACGACCAGCTAATTCCAATTCAAGTTGACCGTTGGATTCGAGCTTTAAAAGCTTAGTATAAATATTCTCAACTAAGTCCCCCAAGGCTTGCAGATTTACATAAGTTGCATTCTCATTATTGCGATTATCAATATCTCCATCCCATTGTGTAGTAGGAAGCCTTACGATGTGGTCTGTGGGATGAGCATTTACTTGAAAATGGTGTATATATTTTGGTCTTCTACGTTCTTCATCAAGATTAAGTAAACTAAAGTCATGATGAAAAGCATTGCGCAATGCATAAATGGCTTCCACTTCCTTCTCCTTCAAATCGGTAAAATAAAATAAGGCTTTTTTAATGGGCGACATTTTAGCGTCTTTTATTCTTTCTTTAGACGATGGCCTGTAGCACTTACCAACTTGATCTAAAATTGTTATATAGCCTATCGCTCCGATCCAGTTTCCCAAATACCCATGCGGTTTCGCAACCCCTGTATCTTGATCTCTCTCCGTTATTAATCTAATGTTTCTTAAAGCATGAACTAAACTGGATTCGGAAATTCGCCCATTTTCATCTCTCTCACTATTTAAATAAAGGTGAGCCTTAATTACGCTTCCTGCTCCCATAAAATTGTTATTAAATTATATCAAAATATAAGGAAGAAATTTTAATGTTTTCCAGTAAACTTTTCGAATTTGGCCGTAAGGGGTTCGGAAATTTTAAAATCTTCTTCGCAGAACTAAAATGTATAGCTCAGGCAATGTAATGAGCCTCCCATCTTTGCCAGTTGATCACAGTTGATCGTTTTTACTTCAAACCCTAAGTTGGTTAGTATTTCAACATTCTGTGTATTGTAATACTTAGTTTCTTTAGCGGTTGGCAAAGTATATTCCGGTAAAATGATCGTTTTATTCAGTCGCAGGAAATTTATATAATTACCTCTTGCTGAATAAAGACAGGCTTTTTTGTTCTTCCGATAACATTCGCAGGGTACGATTTCATCAATGGGGCGATCATAGAGATCAATCACTTCTAATTTTTCCTCCTCCAGCTTCTTTCTGACTTCATAAATGAATTCAATATCTGCTTTTAGAAATGGTAATGATGGATAGTTGGAGAGTAATACCTGCTTTTCAGAGAGAAAGCTGATGAACCCATCGGTATGTCCTATGGTATCTGTTTTGCTTCTTTCAATTATTTCAGGCCGCAGTGAAGTGAAATCCTGCAGCATATTTACGATCTCCGATTTGGATAGTTCGCGATTGTCTTCCAATATCTTATTGGTAAGGAATACGGTTGTCGAGTTGTTGGAAAAATTGCCGCCATCCATTATTAATGGGAGGTGGGATATTTTCTTCTGTAAACACTCCTTTACGATTATCCTCGATTGTTTATTGAGATGTTCAAAATAATCCTCGTGCCGGTAGTGTGTACAGTATTGAGGATGATAGAATGGCTTAACAACCGCCTCACTGGTATTTATCCCGATGCAATCCCGCAACCATATTTCATCCCAATGCTTGATGCCGATTGTATTTACTTTTTTGTATTGATACCTGCTTTCCAGTTTCTGACAGGTAGCCTTATTGTTCGTTACCAGCCACAATTGGATGTTGTTTGGTATCAGATCAATTAACGAATCGTAAAATGAAGTGAGGGATTCATATTCGTTGTAAAAGCGTTCTGGATAGGCAAGAATAAGGTTCTGAACGCCTGAATAGTCAGTATAGACCATTTGCAAAGAAAATTTGTGGCGCGAAGGTACGAAGGGATTCGTTGGAGAGGTTTTAAGCCTTTCGCATTTGAATGATAAAATACCACTTTAAAAAATATTGTTGAATACAGTTCAATATTAAATGAGGCACTAAATTTTAAAATAGAACCTCTGCTTTCATTTTTATATGGTCATAAATAACAATCGTTGAATTGTTAGCAAATTTTATAATATGTGAGTTGGTAATCTGATTTAGCTTCTGTATCTTGTTTATGTCGATACACTGTGTACGTACAGTCTTTTCTCCCCACATAGACCTCGACAAAATCCTATCCTTAAGCTGCATCTTTTTAAACGCTTTAAAAGTTTAATGCTTTAAATAAAAACAAAATTTTGCAAATGAAAATTGCATTAACTGGTGCTCATGGAGTTGGTAAATCCACCCTTGCCGATCACTTAAAAGAAGAAATTAATAAAAAAGGAATAACAGTCTCAATGACGCCGGAGGTTCCAAGACTTATTTGTGAAGCAGTCAATGACAATGAATATTTTAGAAGAGGTCACAATTCATTAATTAAACAATCTTTGATTTTATTGGGCCAACTGGTAATTGAAGAACAGCTTAGAGAAAATGTGAATATTCAAATCTGCGATAGAACGCTATTTGATCATTGGGCATATTCCCTTAGCCTTTTTGGCGACGAGATTAAAAATGGTAATTATACAGATGTGTATGAAAAATTCATATCAGAGCATTGCAATTCGTATGATAAGATATTTTATATACCTATTGAATTTAAGCCCATTGACGATGGTATTAGAGAAGCAGACGAAGATTTTCAGAAAGAAATAGATGGGCTAATAGTAAATCTGCTTAAAAAACACAAAATTAGATTTGAAATAATTACAGGTTCTGTTGAAAATAGAGCAAATAAAATTTTAGAAATGTTAAACTTATAAGTATGGATAATAGTCAAAAGAAATTTGAAACTAGTCAAGTTGAAGATGCAAATCAGGCGTATAAAAATACACTAAACGATATCCTAAGAGATGGGTTAGAAGTTAAAGCAAAAGAGTCCCTTTCGGTGGGCAGTAATAAAAAGTTTAAAGAGATTTTAAACTACAATCTGGTTATTAAAAATCCAACTCAGCGTTTGTTGACAAACAATAGCAGAGGATTTAATTTGCCAGGAGCAATAGCAAGATTTGTTTGGATGATGGCAGCTAATAATCGGTTAGCGGATATAGAATTTTATTGGGGTTTGAAAGTATCTAAGTTTACGGATGATGGATACACGGTTCCGGGCTCCAGTTATGGAGCAAGAATGTTTAATGCTAGCCCCGGACTAGATCAAATTGAAGCAGTAATAAAAAGATTAAAAGAAGACCCGTCGACGAGACGGGCAGCAGTTTCGATTTATCATCCAATTGATGCAATTAGACCCTCAAAGGATATTCCTTGCACATTTGGAATTTTCTATCATATTAGAGATGAAAAACTTATTTCAACAGTAGTAATGCGTTCAAATAATGCATTTATCCTTCTGCCCTATAATATTTTCGAATTCTCTTTATTAGCGGAGATAATTGCAAAAGAGGTAGGAGTTGAAATGGGTGACATGTATTATAATGTTCTATCGATGCATGTCTATGAGGAAAACTATGAACATTCACAAAAGATTATTGATAGCCAGGATGAATTAACTGGTGTCAGCTTTCCCCCTATGCCATTTACTCCTACTCCTATGGAGGAGGTAAAAAAATTAATTCGGCTAGAGGCTCAAATAAGGCATGTATCCGCCGGACTTAATAACTCTAATATAAATGAATGGCTGAAAGACACAATTGTTATTGGTAAAGGTGCCGAAAATGAAATACAGTTAGATGGATACTGGAAACAATTCTACTACCTCCTTTTATATTTTATTGTATCTAAAAAAACGGCAGATAAAGAAGCATTAAAAAAGGTCGCAGATCTTATTACTGAACCCTATAAAAAATATCTTGATTCTGAGGATTGGAAAACAATGCCCCAAAGCACACAACAAGATCTATTCGGAAATATAATTGGAAATCAGTCATATGCTGACTATAGCCATGTGACAAGAAAGCTAACTTCGCTTGAAGCACTGTGTGGTGAGTACAATAGTAAAGTAACCGACGAGAATAAAATTATTGACTTTCCAAAATATCTTATCTTACGTGATAAAGTGATTGGTAGTCTAACTGAGATAAGAAACATAGCTGCGAGGGGAGATAATCCCGAAATTACTAAAGAAGATTTTTTGAAATCAGTAAAGGAGTTATTTAGTGATAAGTGATAATAAAATACTTCCAATAGAAAAACTAAAGGATATCTATAACACTCCCGATGAAAAATCTGCAATTAAGGCTGTTTGTAGACGTATCCTTGCATCATTAAATTTATCAAATGCACCTATTCCACTCAAGCCGATTTGTCAGCGATTCAACTTACGAGTAACATATAATAATGTTGTAAAAAAAGAAGATAGCTTTCTAAAACTCTCTCCCAATGGCTTTGAAATTGAGATTAGCAAACAAAAAAATTGGCGCCGTAATAGATTTACTATCGCACATGAACTTACACACTTAATAATTTTAAATGCGATAGGCGCTCCTGTTAATTCTGTTGATAAAAAACAGCACGATGAAATTGAAAGGTTATGTGATATAGGAGCATCTGAGCTTTTAATAAACGAAGATGAATTAAGTAAAAGCCTTAAAGAATACGGGTTAAGTAGTGAAGGGTTAAAGGCACTGTATGATAAATTTATGGTTTCGTATGACGCGTTATTTCTAAAATTATCTGAATATCTCAATGCCAATATATTAATCTGGAGAAACTACGCAAGGAATGAATCAGAGCGAAAGGAGTATAGAGTATTAAGACATTTCCCCAAATACAAAAATGCCAATAAAACGATTTGGCTACCAAATGGCTGTACAAAAAAGCATGTGAATCCTGACCCATTTAAACAAGTTAGCGATAATCAGACCTTTATATTTGATGATTTTAAAATTTTGATAAATGACAAAATCACAAAGTGCAGTGCCTTGACCTTTGTGTTTCCCCATTCGAGAAATATAGGTACCAATCTACCTATATTTGACGACCTAATAATAACAGATGAGACGAGTTATAATGATTGTGTCGTAATGTTTGTTTTTGAAAAAAAGAATAGGTTTGATCACATCAAAGAAAATTATCTCAAATCATGAGTGCAGGTAGAGTTTACATTTCAGGACCATTAATGGCTGCAAAAAATCTTGAAAGTGTCAAAGAGTTATATAATTTCCTAGCTAAGATTTGTAGTGAGAATGGTTTAAATCCTTATTTGCCACACAATAATACTGACCCCATACGTAATAGCGATATTAGTGATTACGAAGTTTTTGAAAAGGACTGCAAAGAGATGATTAATTCCGCTTTAGTAATATCGTATATTGGTGAGCCATCCCATGGTGTAGGCGCAGAGCTATCCATTTGTATCTCGCAAAATATTCCCATCATTACAATCAATAAAATAAATCAAAAGGTTTCAAGATTTCTTAAAGGAATGCTGAAGACATCAGACAGGGTTTATTGTTTGGAGTACGAAAATTCTACTGAGCTAAATCAAAAACTAAGTGAATGTTTACATGTGCTTCGAAATATAAATAGTCTGGAGGTTAGATAGCTTAAATATCATTTTGAGTATTGATTTTTAATAATGTTCGCTCCTAAAGCCCTGCTTCTATAACTCACCATTGGCAAGCAAGCATTAAACTTTTTGAAAATCTTTTGTTCTGAGAATGATTTATAAACAAAACATTTCAGCAAATCTGTTTTTGGCAATTATAGGCATATCTTCTGAGCCTTTCTGATTTGCCCTCCTACTTTCACCTTTCATGCTTTCTTAGTGAGATTCCAAGGAACATGTAAATATGACTCATTTCATGTTTTAAAAGTAAATGGGTTAATTCTGTAATACCTTATACAAGGCTGGACATTATTTCAATATGGTGTATTAAAGATGCTTTTTTTGCAGCACCAAGTTGTGGATTGTGTGCTCTACTATGCCAATCTCTAAAATATTCTATTCCGGAGCTAACTAGTGGAGTAATTTCTGGAGATGTTACTAATGCTCCATTTGCTTCTGTGAATTTTTGTGGGGCGAGTCCTCGAATTGTTTGGTTACTAGTAGATGAAAAGTGATATACTACTAGCCCCTGGGGGGAAAGCTTAGTAACATGCAGTGATACAACATATACGGGACCTCCTCCAGCTTGGAAATTATCTCCGATAGTCAAGTAATCTCCAACACCCGTCCACCCATCTGCTCTATAGGAGTTATAAAGTGAAGTGTATGTACTTACTGGTGGATAATCAATATTTCGATCTTGACGTTGAAAACCATCCGTTAACAACACTTTCCTTGGGTGTGCTATAAAAGACCCCCTAGTAGCTGCGTTTGTTTTCGTTTCATCAAAAATAATGTACTCGATCGGATTGGATGTTATAGCGGCCTGAATAGCGGTAATAATTGGCTGCAATGGATTATTTCTAAAAACTAAAACCTTTCTTATACCTAGATTGGAGGTCAAGAAGGTATTTAATTCAGCTATTGAAAATCTTACATCAATTAAAAAACCTAGCAATAACGACGGGTAATTAATTAACTGGTTGTTTACAAGATTTTGAACCTCCGGTACACTCAAAGCAGAGCCAGTAGGATAATATGGATTTGTTATTAAAACAAGGGGAGATCCTTGCGTTTTCAAACGTTCATATAACCTTGGGCGTGATATATTAACAGGTTCCAAAATAGGAATTGTGTTTCTGTATATTGTTGAAGGTACTTCGAGAAGCGCCTCTAACTCAAATTGCTTACCTCTTAAATAAGGAAAATACATAAACAGGTTGTTTAATATTACATTAAACAAATATACCTAATCTCGGCAATGTTGCTCCACAGTAATTTTTAGAGAGTTCTTTCCCCAGAAATAGCATTTTAAGAGATGGTTTACAATTACTTATAAGTTCAAATTGATGGACAGAAGGTTTACGCAACTTTAACGCATCATGAAAAATTTGATGCGCTTCCTTTGAGTTCAGCTTCAAGAACCATTCATGGCAAAAGTCATATATTAATCCTGTACCCATCTCTGGAAATTTGCCAATATATTGTTCATAAGCCCTAACCAATTCTATTTGACGTAAAGTGAAAATTGCCTTTGAAGGTTTAAACTTATGTCGACAGAATCCTGCTTCACGAATCGTGATCAACTCATTATTCTCGTCAAGTACAATAATGCCAATAGCTCCGTCTATTTTTTTGGATATAGTTTCAACTGCTTCTGGGTATGTTACTACATTGACTCTGTCATATAGCATTTGATATGATTCAAGTTGACTATCCAACCGATCGAAGGTATCAAGCTCTGTTTTTATCTCATAAGCAATGGTACTACCATTGACAATAACTATGTCTGCTATTGAACTATTCGAAGCTAGCTCTTTTAGCAAAGTAGCAGAGTTGTCGTTATGAAATTTCAATAATAGCTGATTGGCTATTTCATTCATATAAACGTATTCACACCTATAATTTTGTCGTAGATAATTATAGGCTAATTCAAGACCCTGCACCAAATCCCATCGTTTATTTTTAGGATAAATATTACTGTTTTTTAGAAGAATTTGCAAGTCTTGTTCATATTTTGTGTCATTGATTTTTTTAACCAATGACGATCCGAACACTTGTGAGAGAGCGTAATTATACTTTGAATCTATTAATCGAGGCTTACTCATTTTTGCAATTGTAGCACGCAAATTTATTAAATTCAAGATATAAACTGACTTTATATTCCTAAGTTTTGCGTAGCCTTGTCTTTAATACCTTAACTCCGGATACACGGATTCTATAATTAACCATTTGAATACTTGCATTAAATTTTTCGGATATTTGCTGCTCGGATAAAGACTGATAAACATAATATTTAACTAAAGCTGTTTTTGGTAATTGCAGACACCCACCAAGCCATTCCGCTTCAATTTCCTGTTGTGCATCATACTTCCTTAGTGGAATACCTAAAGATGTATCAATTTCACTCATATTGTGTTCTAAGAGAACATGTGCTAATTCATGCATTATGTTACTTTCTATTCTATATGCCGAATGAGTTGTATTATGAATTATCAACGATGGAGTTTCTCGACCAATTGTAATAGCTGACCAACACGTAGAACCATGTCCTGAAAGCAGCTCATTTAAATGATTTTCACCTAACCCTAGTTCTAACGGATTAGTTATTCGAAGGTTCAAATGCTCGGCTAATGAAAAAGACGATAAAGGATCATAATCTTTCAATCCCAGATTCCTGCGACAATTGATTGCCACATTTTCTGCTTTGCTTTTAAAGCCTCTCAGGAAGCCTGGCATTGAAGACGATTCACTAGTCAAGTTTGGCATACGCCAAATTAATCATTTCAATTAATGCTTCGGCCGTTGATTGAGGCAATGTTTTATCAGCTCGTAGATGAGCGATGACTTCTTTTTTGGAAGAAGGAACTTGGTTTTTAGTAGTGTTCTTAACTGAAAAGAAATCAGAAGGGACATCTAACCATTGGCAAAGTCGAAAATAAGTGTCAATGTCAGGTAAATTTCCATTTTCGATTCGTGATAAAGTAGGGGCACTTACGCCGCCGATCTCTTTCGCCACCTCTCTCAAACCCCTATTTCCCCGTTTTGACTTAATCATCTCTGCGAGTAGGGTTGAATTGAGTTCTGTCATAAAAAGGGTTTCCTTTTATCTATTTGATATTCAACAGATTATAAAAAATAATACAAACGCCTGTTTCACAAAAGTAATTTTATTTTCGTTATTGAAACAAATATAATAATTTTGTATGCACGAATCGTTTCACTAATGAAACGATTCGTATCTCAAATAGAGAGACCCAAATGCCAGGGTTAAATGTTGGCAATTACAAAACTAAAAATTGTGAAATGAACAATGTTACAATTTGCGAGAAAGACACCTGCTTATCAGTAAAGGGTGGCTTTGCAGACTTTATTTCAATTGCAATTGGTGTTGCGATACTGGGCTACGGTGTCTCTCTAATTGCGAAAGCACTGAGGTAATCAGTAATAACACATCTATCAACTGGTAGATGTGTTTCACTTAACTAACTAATCATCATCAATAAAAACAAATGAAAAGAGTAAACACGCCAGAAAAGTATTTAAAAGACATAGTCGAAGAAGGCAGCTATTATTATATAGGCTTTAGCCATCAAGAACTAACTGACGTTGCCAAAAGCAACCTCGAAATAAGCCAACTATTGTCAGGTCAAAAAGAAAAAATAATTGTGTCAGGAAAAAAAGGCCCGCTAAGAGAAAACACGCACGGAAAGTTAGTACGTAAGCAGCCTGAGCAAAAAACGTCCGTTTGGAGACACATTGAATATTATAGCGAAAGGTTCCAGCGAATGATTGATTATGATCGAGAGTTTTCTATCTGGGAAAAAGAAATATTGCACAAATTCAACTTAGAACTTACCATAGCAAGAACACCGCAAGGCGAGGCAATATTTCACTTCCCTAGGTTTAAGATGGAAAACAGCGACAATCACTATCACAAAGCTGGTGCAGCCATGAATATGTCTATAGTATTAGGGAAATTTTATATGCTCTATGATACCAGCCTCGAGCCTATAATCCCTGTAACTAAAATTGAAGACAAGAGCATTTTACCAGCCGGTCAATACGGTAATGTTAGCGAAAAATTAGATACTGTCGAAAAAAATCTATTAGCAGCTGGTGGTAACGGGCAAGACTCTAGAGGAAACAGTTATCGCTTTG
>Ga0316227_1004129_pt1 | contig 11166 bp, 10 predicted proteins | sample TBH18019metaG_FD_206012 | JGI IMG/M metagenome (GOLD analysis project Ga0316227, IMG submission 206012) | Freshwater microbial communities from Trout Bog Lake, Wisconsin, USA - TBH18019 | ecosystem: Environmental > Aquatic > Freshwater > Lake > Hypolimnion/Profundal zone | place: USA: Wisconsin... | reverse complement strand
TTATTGAGCCTTGAAAATCTCGAGTCTCTAAAGGGAATGCAGCTTGGGAGTGGGTGTTACGTACCGATTTATTTAAGGGCATTGTTCCCGAGCTATTTGATGTGGGACAGATGCGTTTATCCCGCGCTGCTTCATGGAGATACGCCCCCTAAAAAAGCGCGGGATAATTCGCTCAGATATGGCTCTTTTTCCTCCATGGTTGTTCTGGATCCATGAGTTTGGTTTGTCGTTTTCTTCTGGCCCTCAGTATCTGCGTCAAGTATTGGCTTTCAAAGCCGATGACCAACTCATTAAGTACGTCGATGATCACAGCCGCTGTTTCATCAGGGAGCCCTTCCGGGAACAACTCTTCTAGGTTGATGATCATCTTAGTTCTTCGATAGCCTGCTGGATGAGATCATCGGGTAGGTGGTTAAGGCCTTTTGGCACGGCCAGCCGCATGGCATAACGAAGGGTACGCCCAGCTTGCCGGGGGAGCCCCTGTGAGGACTGTCGGAGGAGCTCCATCCCCGACTCGGTCATCAGATTATGTTCACAGCCAGCTACTTTGAGGCCATGCTGGATGAGTTGAATGAAACGTTCTCGCTCGATTAATGGCTTCAGTTGCACCCGTGTCTGTATTCGCCCTGATAGAGCGGCATAAGGCGCTCGGTCCAGTACGTGAGCAAGAACGGGATGACCGACAAGCCAAACCGTCATCAGGTCCTGGGAGTCTAAAGAGAAGTTTAAGAATGAAGGCAAGTCCCTAAAGAAAGCCATGGGGAGATTTTGTGCTTCGTCGATGATCCAGACGGGCACACGATTATGTTGTTCGACCCGATCACGGATGGCTTCCTTAAGATCCCGCCACATCTTGGCTCTTCTATAGTAAGGCTCAAGGCCGAAGCTATGACCTAGCGTTTGGTAAATATCACCTCTTTCAAAGTCGGTCTCTGCGGTATAGATCACCTGAAAAAGATGAGGATTCAGTGGTTGGACCAGATGCCTGATCGCCGCGGTTTTTCCAACACCCGGCTCACCAGTCAGTAGACCAATACCAGGGCTTTTAAGCAGCCAGCTAAAGCGTTCACGAAGATGGGCCAGAGCGCCGTCTTCCCAGAGTTCAGTGATGCCTTTATCAAGGGGTGCGGCCTTAAGCCCAAAATGTTGTCGGTACATGTTAACGATCCTCCAAGGGCTTAATCCTGTAATGCGCTTCATAGGCAAGCTCTACTGGATTTAAGGACCGATCCCTGGGCGAGCGGGTATCTTGATCCGCGGGTTTCTCTGGGCGACGCCGTTTTCTTTCGCAGTTGGCAACGGGATCAAGGCGTGTGGCCAGTCCAAGACCATGGCCTTCAGCGCTCTCCACTCCGATCACGACCTGATCGTGAGGATTTACGACCAGCCACACGGTCTGGCCAGAGAGTTCATAAGGTACTTCAAAGATCATGGATTCGAAGGAGACGGTACCGTCCTTCCTGACCTTCCTTTGGATCCGATGATAAAAAATGGCATCCAACTGCGTGGCTTTAGCTCCGAGTGATCGCACCTTGGGCAGATCCTGCTGATAACGTTCCAACGGGGTCAGGTCATTGAGACCGCCATGCGGACGGGTGTGATAAACCTCTGAGAGCCAGGCCCAAAGCCTGGCGTTAAGGTCTTCGAGACTCAGCAGTTTTGAGTGATCCAGTTCGCTTAGAAATTGGTCGCGTACCGTACGATGCCATCGCTCCAGTTTCCCCTTGCCCTCAGGGGCATAGGGACGGCAGTAAATCAGGATGATTTCGAGTCGCGCGCAAATGGCTTGTAGGGTTCTGGAGCGGTAGGCCGCCCCTTGGTCGACCACCAGCTTCCTCGGTAGACCTCGCTTCAAGACGGCCTGCTTCAATACGCCCTCGATATCGAGGGCCGTTTCCCCGAGACAGAAAGCGCTGTGGGTGATGAGTCTTGAAGCGTCATCCATCAGGCTGACCAGATAAACCTTGCGGAGTTTCCCTTTTACACACACGGTAGGCCCGTGCATCACATCGCCATACCAGATGCCATTAGCCCATTCAGTCACGAAGCGACGATGCTCCTCAGGAAGACTGCTGGAGCCTGAGCGCCTTGAGAGTCCATGATGTTGCAGCAGACGGTGAAGGCCTGATCGAGACAGTACACCTCGAGGCACGAGCCCTGAACGCTCCATCAAGTGCTGGAGTTGCAGGAGTGAACGTTTTGGGTGCTCGCGCTTTGCCGCCAAGATGGCTTCCTGAACGGCTTCGGACAGTTTCGATAACCCAGAGTCTTTGCGTGACTTGGGCGTTAGCCCTGCAATACCTTCACGCTTCCATTGGTAATACCAGCTCTCAATCGTACTTGCTCCAATGCGGCAGCGTTTGGATCCCGGGATCGCGTATTCCTTCTCTGCAAGTTCCAGAATAATGGATTTACGTTCACCGTGATCCAAAAGATCCCGACTAACGAGTGGACCTAGAACCGATAGGCGAAACAGAGCCGTTGGATGAATGTCTTTCATGGAATGGATCCTCAAATAAAATGGGGAACCCATGAAAACGGAAGTCATCTTCAGTGACTAGTGGGTAAAGTGTGTGGGGTCGACTATAGGGATGAAAACGAGCATCCCAAACCCGTTGAGGTTCAGAAGATCATGGGACGATCACGTCATCGTCATCCAGAAAACACATAGCAAAGGAGAGGGAAGAACCCTCAAGACATGTACGCCAGAAATCCATAAGGTCAACGGTTCTGCCAAGGTCCGGCATACGCTCCTTCAAAAAGAAGGCAAAGGCATCGCCGCGCATAAGAAGCCAGTTCCACCAGCGTCGTCCTGTCCGTCGATCGACCTCAATGCGGGCAGAGGCCTCCCGAATAGAGGCCCCCATCAAAAGACAACGCAGCAACACGTGTTGCCGCTCCCATAGGTACCATCGCCTAGGCGGTAGACATTGCGGAACCATTGAGCATGTTCTTTGACAGTGATGACAGATAAAACGAGGAATAGGCACGAAGGTGCTCTCAAGTCCTGGCTCTCGGGAGCGGTTCGCCTTACGGACATAAACGCCGTGTGACCAAACCCGAGAAACACCACAATGCGGGCAGCGGGAAGGCCGGTAGGCTCGGGGCGTTAATGACAAGGTATCCAGATGTTGTTTAAGGGAATGGATATGAGGGACAATGCGAGACATAGGCTGGTCCTCTTTGTTGGAGTGATTCCGTAGTAAGTCCCACGATATCAGAGGGGTACCAGCCTTTCCTAGCCCCAAAGTGTCTCACAATAAATTAGGGCAATATGTTCAAAACGCCATTAATGAGCGCGAGATTCTAGCGGCTCAATAAAATCAATTATTCCGGTACGTAACAACGCACAGCGTCAAACTGTCTTGAACACCTCATCAGAACGGAATACGAAAAGATGAAGAAACAGCGTGGAGACACTGAAGATGCTCTACACCGTCCTGTCTGCGCCATTGACTAGCGTCCGCGCTTGCAGGGGGTCGTCAGCATCCATGCCTCCTTCGATGAACCTCCCCAGCTTGAACTTTTGATTCGAGGTGGGGGCGTCGCAGTCCTTAAAGAGACGATCTTAAGACTTAATGAGCACCATGTGCCCAGTAATTATTTATCGATTTGTACCAATGTCTTGTCAGACCCACAGCCTATGGGCTCAATTAGCCTCCCATTCTTTGGGGACGGGCTTTCTAAGGTGGATGTTATAGGCGAAAATAGGAGACAGCCTCAATCTGCCTCCGGGGCCGTATCAAGGCCCAGTCTATCACTGCCAAAGTGATAGCCAAATAATTGGCAAACTTCAAAAGGTCAAGCGAATATGCTCTTAATGATCGACAACTATGATTCGTTTACTTACAACTTGGTCCAGTATTTTTCCGAATTAGGCGCTGATGTAAGAGTCGTGAGAAATGATCAGATTGGTCTAGATGAGATTGAGGAAATCAATCCCTCCAAGATAGTAATTTCTCCGGGTCCCTGTACACCTAAGGAAGCAGGTATTTCTGTAGATGTCATAAGGCACTACTCAGGCCGTTTTCCCATATTAGGGGTGTGTCTCGGGCATCAAAGTATTGGTTACGCTTTCGGGGGGCATGTAATTCATGCGAAGAGCATTATGCATGGTAAGACTTCCATGGTTTACCATCGTGATCAAGGGGTATTTCAAGGCCTAAATAACCCTTTCCAGGCTACTCGCTATCACTCTCTCGTGATCGAGCAATCAAGTTTGCCTGAGTGCTTAGAGGTCACGGCTTGGACTCAAGATCGAAATGGTCAAATTGATGAGATTATGGGTGTTAGACACAAAACATTGGATGTGGAGGGTGTTCAATTCCACCCCGAGTCTATCCTGACGGAGCATGGGCATGACTTGTTGAGGAATTTCTTGCAACGCTAGATTTTATCTAAATGCTTTCATATCGATATTGATAACGGATGAACATAAAGCACGCAATTAACGAGCTTCTCTTAAGGAGAGATTTGTGTTTGGAAGCAATGACCTCTGTGATGCGAAGCATCATGAGTGGAGAGGCGACACCGGCCCAAATTGCCGGTTTTCTAGTGGCGCTCAGGGCAAAAGGCGAAACCGTAGAAGAAGTTGCTGCGGCTGCAAAAGTACTGCGGGAGGTTTCGATTAGGGTTGACATCAGTTGCGACTATCTTGTGGATACGTGTGGAACCGGTGGCGATGGTGCTCACACCTTCAATATCAGTACGGCTTCTGCTTTTGTCGTGGCAGCTTCAGGTGGAAAAGTTGCCAAACACGGTAATCGTTCGGTCTCTAGTAAATCGGGAAGTGCTGATTTGCTGGAGGTGGCGGGTGTTAATATCAACCTAACCTCTGATCAAGTTCGACAATGCATAGAAGAGGTTGGCTTAGGTTTTCTCTTTGCTCAACGTCATAACGAAGCGATGCAGCACACACTCGGCCCAAGGAGAGATTTGGGCGTGAGAACGATCTTCAATCTTTTAGGCCCATTGACTAATCCCGCGGGAGCTCCTAGTCAGGTCGTTGGAGTATTTGATGAGATTTGGGTGGTTCCAGTTGCCAAAGCACTTAAGGAGCTGGGAAGCCATCACGTTTTAGTTGTTCATGCCGCAGATGGACTAGACGAAATCAGTATTGCCTCCCAGACAACAGTAGCTGAACTTAAGAATGGGCAAATAAAGTCCTATACAATCTGTCCAGAAGATTTTGGCTTTTCTCGTCAGTCGCTTGACGGTCTTGCTGTTTCTTCGGCCGAGGAAAGCTTGCAACTTATATTAAATGTTTTTAATGGTCACAAAGGCGCGGCGAGAGATATTGTTCTTCTCAACGCGGGGGCTGCCATCTATGCGTGTGGGTTGGCTTCCAGCCTCAGTGAAGGGGTAACGCGTGCCATGGATGCCATAGATTCAGGAGCAGCATCGACCAAGCTTAAAACGCTCATTCAGTTTACTCAGACATTCAAAGCGTCTTCTGAGCACATTAATTAATTTTTAAACAAAACGTTACCAATGCCTAGAACCTGACATGCAAAGCTCTACACCCGATATTTTAAAGAAAATACTCCAGCGTAAAGATGCGGAGGTAAGGGAAAGGTCTGCCCTTGTTCCCATTGAGGCTCTCTACGAACTAGTTCTAGATGCTGATAAACCGAGGGGTTTTGTTAATAGTATAGAGAGCAAACTTTCTATCGGGGCTCCAGCTGTTGTTGCTGAAATTAAAAAAGCTTCACCCAGCAAGGGGGTTCTTCGTTCTGTTTTTGACCCCATTGAAATTGCTAGAAGTTATGCTCAGCACGGAGCCGCTTGTTTATCAGTTCTGACTGATAAGGACTTCTTTCAAGGAGATGAATCTTACCTCAAGTCTGCTAGGGCCTCATGCGATCTTCCTGTCATTCGTAAAGACTTCATTGTGGACCCATATCAGGTGGTTGAGGCCCGCGCCATTGGAGCCGACTGTATTTTATTAATTGTTGCAGCATTGAGTGATTCTGATCTTCAGGTCCTTTCTGCTTTGGCCATTGATCTTGGGATGGATGTGCTTGTGGAGGTACACAATTTGGAGGAACTCCAGCGTGCTCTCCCATTGGGTCTAAAACTAATTGGTATTAATAATCGAAATCTCAGGACGTTCGAGGTAAGCCTAAATACGACCCTCGATCTGTTAAGCACAATCCCTGATGACCGTGTGGTCGTGACCGAAAGCGGTATCTTGTCGACATCTGATGTTTCGTTGATGAGGGAAAACGGGGTAAACGCATTTCTAGTTGGTGAGGCATTTATGAGATCACAAAGGCCCGGGCAAGCCTTATCCGATCTTTTCGAAATGTCTGCCTAACTGTATGAGTTTGTGAGTGAATTTCATGCTCCATTATCTGATTGCTAAAGCAACAATTCACAGAGCTCTCGTTGGCGGTGTCTTCCTAATGGTTCTATGGCCCTCTTGCTTACACAGGGCCAAAATATGAATGCTTTTTTGAATCTCCTCGAAAAAATTCTCACTTGGTTCTTCGTGGTCGCATTTGCCGTCATTTTAAGCTACGGCTTCATGAGGTATAGCAATCAGAACAAAGTTGCCACAGATCCTTGGGTGAGGGCCCAAAAGAAAGCAACTATTGGCGGCTATATTGATTTTTTGAGAGAGTGTGAGCATGGCTGTAGTCAGCAGTTGGCTGCAGAAAAGTCCCTGGACGATTTGCAGCGCCCTATAGGTTTGATGTCGCGGCTCAGTCGAATCCATCTTGCGGACCGTGACGGAATATCGCATCCAGTATTATCTAGTGATGGTAAGAGCATTATGGCTCTAGGGGGATTCTCGGCTGGTTTCTGGGATGCAGAAACCGGTAATCGAGACTCTCGCGCTGATAGCCTTTTAAAAGGGTTGTCGGGTTTATCGCTAAGCTCGGTAGATATAGCACCTGACGGGCGTCGAGTTGCCGCTGGTGCTTTGGGTTCTCAGAACGGGCTTTTGCTGAGTTGGGAGCTCAATTCAAATGCCCATATTGCCTCGCATGAGGTTGAGGGTTACGACGTTAAATTCGTGCAATATTCCACTGATGGCATATGGCTTGGGTGGTTAGGCGCGGGACCTGTGGGCGTGTGGAATCCGGCTACGGGTGTTTTCCTACGTTCAACGCATTCTGGGGCTAAAAGTCTTGCTTTTAGAGCGGTTGAAGGCGGTCCCGTGGAATTTATCACTGCAAGTGAAAAAGAATTTATGGTTTGGGATCCGGTCACAATGGATGCCAAAGCAAAGGTTCGAGTCGACAGTGATCGCCCTTTGCTGGGTCTTAGTCGTGATGGAAGGCTTATTGCCTTCACAGACGGGCGAGTGTTGGAGGTGTGGGACACCTTAAGCGCCAAATTGCTAGCGAGTCTTCGAGATCTTAATGGCGATGTGGTCTCTTTCTGTCGTGAGCCCGCTTCCGGTGATGTTGTTGTTGGGACGCAGGCTGGGCTGATGTATCTGTGGAGTCCAGATAAATCCATTGTACCTTCAGCTAGTATTGAGGCGCATGAAGGCCCAATAGAAAACCTATATTGCTCAGGAGCAGGGTTTGTCGTATCGACAAGCTGGGATTCCGCTAAGGTATGGAGTTTGGAGCGCTTTAAGAAAAGCGTAGTTGCAAGGGGTAGCGAGTGAAAGGTGCTGACCCAGAGCTGCTAGATAAGCTCACTCAAGAAATAGGGATTGTGTCGTGGTCAGAGCTTGAGCGTCACTTTGCTAGAGGTTCCGTGATTTTAGTTGATGAATGTTTGGATTTGGTCCATGTTGCAAACTGCATGATTCAAGATGATACGATGCAAATTAAGTGTTGGCTGGATGCAAATCAGTTGCTTTTGGCAATCGATGGGTTGGCATTGGGTTGGAGTAGTTCCGAAATAAGTTTTGAGGCAATGGTCGTGGCCCCTTGGGTGCTTGTCAAAACTAGAGATATTGCGTGATCTTTCAAAGTCCTTGACTGTGTCTTGAAGGTTCGGTTGTTGACGCTGGGCTTAAGTTAAATAGAGTACAGCGCTAAATATTGTTATCAATACATGCCAGTGTTTTTTTGGGGTTCTGTAGGTCCTTTTTTAAGCCCAAGTACTGAGGCGTTAGCTTCTTGTTTTACTTTATATCAGACTTTCTCTCTGAAAGAACTCTTATCTTCATAGGCTGTTAAAGCATAGTCTTGTATTATGATTCTAGAGGATATCCTTATATCCCTTATTCGTGGGTTGATCTAAAAATGCAAAGGACATCGGTGAGATTTTATGAAGATGACTGAGCTGGTACTGTACATACTTATATTTTTACCGTCTCTGATTGCTTTTACGCGCCAGTGTGAGTTCCGTTTTGCCGTTTACCTGCTGTGTGGTGGGATTGCGTGCCTTGCTGCTCTGGGCGTTCATCATCAACTTGCGTCCAACAATGCCGGACATTCTCTTTACTTGTTCATAGGTGAAGTCGTAGTCTGGATTCTCTTGCTGATTTTTTCTGTTTATGCGCTCAACGAACAGGATAGACAACGTATCAAAAAAGGCTTGCTGACCCGTGAATCGGAAAGTCAGGGCCAAAAGATTGATGGTTCTGACATCAAATCGACGTCGAGTGGAGATTACAACGCATACAAAAAATGCCCGTTTTGTGCAGAGAAGATCAGGCGCGATGCAATTTTGTGCCGTTACTGTGGAAAGTATTTGCCAACTTGATTTTGCCTTTTAGGAACGTGGAATAGAACTGGTCTTTTGGAGCCGTTGTTCTGTTTTGAGAACCGAGTTCGATCTGACGTTAGCGATAAAGGTTTAATGAGATTGTGGTAATCTCTTACCCGCTGAGTGATAAGAAACTGGAATGCGGCCACCAGCACGATATCTGATTAAAGATGAGATGTGAGGGTTCTGATCTAAGGACGCTTAAAGAGGTGCTTGAACATTTGAACTGACTGGGTCACAGCCAGAATATGGTGCCGAGGAGAGGACTTGAACCTCCACGAGTCGCCTCACATGTACCTGAAACATGCGTGTCTACCAATTTCACCACCCCGGCCGAGGCATGTACAATCAGGACAACGTCCTTTCTGTAAACCACGTATTCTCTTGGTTCAGCTATGTGTTGTCAATAGTTCGGATCTGTGGCCATGAGTTAACTATGGTCTTCGGTTATCACCGAGAGGTTTTCCATCTAGGCTTCTAACGAGATAGTAATCTTGACCATTAGCCTGCTGCCTAAATATTACTGAGGAAGAAATTGACTTATAAAGTCCAGAAAGGGAAAAAAATCAAAGACCCGCACGCAGACAGGGAAGCCGGCAAATATGATAGGCCCATCCCCAGTCGTGAACTCATTATTGAGCTTATGTCGGACTCCGGAAAGCCATTAAAGGGGGATGAGATAGCGCCACTCTTAGGGTTGTTTGAGGAAGAAGACCTTGAGTCTCTCAGAAGGCGACTTAACGCTATGGAGCGTGATGGCCAACTTCTTAGAAATCGACGAGACCAATATTGTGTTGTTAATCAAGCGGATCTGATTTCGGGTCGGGTGATTGCTCATCCCGATGGATTTGGTTTTCTACGACCTGATGACGGCGGTGATGATCTCTATCTGTCTTCTCAAGAAATGAGGGCGCTGTTGCACGATGATCGTGCGATGGTGTGTATCCGAGGTGTGGATCGAAGAGGCAGAAGAGAGGGCAGTGTTGTTCAGATTCTAGAAAGAAAAACTAGCAGCATTGTTGGTCGGCTGTATGAGGATCGAGGAATCTATTATGTGGTCCCTGATAGCAAGTACCTGACACATGATTTTCTGATACCGAGCGAGTTCTTGGCTGAGGCATCGCAAGGCCAAATCGTGGTTGTTGAAATTATTGATCAACCTACAAAACGCCGCGAGCCGATTGGCAAAATAACCCGGGTTATTGGCAACCATATGGCGCCAGGTCTGGAGATCGATGTAGCTATCGAAAGTCATGGTCTTCCGGCTGTTTGGCCCGAAGCAGTAAACATAGAAACATCTGGGCTCGGTGAAGAAATTCCTGAGGAGGCTAGAATTGGGCGCCAAGACATTAGGCATTTACCACTTGTAACAATTGATGGTGAAGACGCTCGAGATTTTGATGATGCGGTCTTCTGTTCCAGAACACCAAAAGGTTGGAAACTTCTCGTGGCTATTGCGGATGTTTCCTATTACGTTCGGCCTGGAACTGCACTTGATGATGAGGCCCAAAAAAGAGGCACCTCTGTCTATTTTCCAAACAGGGTGATTCCGATGTTGCCCGAAGTCCTCTCTAATGGTCTTTGTTCGCTAAACCCAGATGCCGATCGCCTCTGCATGGTTTGTGAAATGGATATAGATGCTCAAGGTCTGTTGGTATCCCATAAATTCTTCTCAGGTCTTATGAGGTCGCATGCGCGTCTCACATATACCGAAGTTGCAGAGATTTTGTCTGGAGACAAGTCCGCGCGACGAAATCGGCGCCATTTGTTATCTCATCTCGAAGAGCTTCATGCGTTATACAAGGCATTCCGCAGGGCTAGGGAAGAGCGTGCAGCTTTAGACTTTGATAGTCAGGAATCTAAAATTATTTTTGGGGAAGGGAAAAAGATTGAAGCCATTGTCCCAACGATCCGCAATGATGCACACCGCTTAATTGAGGAATGCATGTTGGCGGCCAATACTGCTGCGGCGCAATTCCTTGAAAAAAACAAGATACCGCATCTAGTCAGAATTCATGATGGGCCCACTGTAGAAAAGCTCTCGGATCTACGGTCATTTCTTGGTCGTCTAGGGCTTTCTCTGGGTGGAGGTGATAAGCCTAGGCCTAAGGATTACTCGAAACTGGCTGATGAAATTTCAGGTCGTGCAGATGAGCATCTGATTCAGACCGTGATGCTTCGGTCAATGGCCCAAGCGGTTTACACGCCAGAACAAAAGGGACATTTTGGTCTGGCACTCGAAATGTACACTCATTTCACGTCACCGATTAGACGTTATCCAGACTTGCTTGTTCACAGGGCCATAAAGTATGTAATTGATATGTCTATTCAAGGAGGCAGTAAGCGGCCAGATTTGTTAGTCGGGCGTGCTCTGCGTAAAGTCCTTCCAGTTAAAAAAGCGAAAGCGTTCCATTACTCACCTTCCGATATGGTTAGGCTGGGTGAACATTGCTCCTTTACGGAACGGAGAGCTGATGACGCTACCCGGGATGT
>Ga0316227_1004125_pt1 | contig 11170 bp, 8 predicted proteins | sample TBH18019metaG_FD_206012 | JGI IMG/M metagenome (GOLD analysis project Ga0316227, IMG submission 206012) | Freshwater microbial communities from Trout Bog Lake, Wisconsin, USA - TBH18019 | ecosystem: Environmental > Aquatic > Freshwater > Lake > Hypolimnion/Profundal zone | place: USA: Wisconsin... | reverse complement strand
CAAGGCTCATCCGGTAACGTGCTCGCCGCACAGTCATGAGAAGACGTCGCTTCAGTCACAACCTGCAACCGCCGGAACTCTTTCCGGGGCTCGCCGATCCCCTTGACATCCTACGCACCGGCCTAGCCCGCATGGAGGTCTATCTGGATCGCTGCACTGAGATTATCAAGGCCTATGGGCTGGGCCTGGATATACCAGCACCCGGCGATTCCCTTGAGACGAAGGTTCAAACTTTGATCTTTGCCCCTGACGAAGGAGTGCCAGAAGAAGACAGCCTGCGTTGGCTGGGTCGAGGCATACTGGACACCAAAGCGTTGCTCGCTTTTCTGGACACCCACCCGGCATCATCGGATCAGGTACTCATGAACTTCCTCGCCGCGTGGGGGTTTGACACGGTTCCAGAGATGGCCAGCAAGAACACCGCAGAAAAGCTGCATCAACTGATGTGGATCTTCTATGTCGTGCTAGATGATTTAGGCGACGACCTTCTGATGGAAGGCGAGCAGCTAACAGGCTTCACCGGGGAGAGCATCGAGTAATTATCTCGACGGCCAAGACCACGTCTCATTCTCCGGGTCCGAACCCTTTACCCTATTTCTGGCCAGCCACCTTCATGCAGGTCCGGATGGTTTCTGTAAGAAGGTCGGAGGGTGAACAGTCGAGCACCTTGGCTAGCAGAACAACTTCGGCATCGGAAACACAGCGTAACCCCGCCTCAATCTTGGAGACAGTGCCCCGGCTGATATCCCAGCCAAACCGAGAAGCGTGGGGGAATGGGTACGGCGGTAAATTTCCCAGCCCACAGCCAGGCCCGTCATCTGGCGACCGATCACGGAGATGACGTTGCCGAGCAGAAATCGGCGATATCCGCTTGAGCGCAACGCCTTGTAGGGGTCATGACGTTGAGTTTCCCCCAGCGCAGACTCTGAATCGACCGGTTCAGACAGGCATAGATGGTTAGTGGATTCGAAAGCAGGGTCTTCTTGCGGCATGATGTGGTTAAGTAAGGAAATTAACCCAAAACATTCACAGCGGCCACAGCCGCCTCTTTTTTGTCTGCGGCCCAATTCCTGTGCCGCAACCTTCCCACCCATTGCCGCAGGTGTTCAAAGGCGAGATAGACAACCGGCGTGGTATAGAGCGTGAGGGCTTGTGAAAAGAGGAGGCCGCCCACAACAGCGATGCCGAGCGGACGACGCAGTTCTGAACCGATGCCGAATCCGATGGCCAGCGGGATTGCGCCAAGCAGCGCCGCCATGGTGGTCATCATAATCGGGCGGAACCGAATAACGCACGCATTGTAGATGGCCTGTTCCGGGGTGAGCCCCTCGTTGCGCTCGGCTTCCAAGGCGAAATCGACCATCATGATGGCGTTCTTTTTCACGATGCCCATCAGCAGAATGATCCCGATGAAGGAGATGAGGGAAAGATCGTAGCCGAAACACCACAAAGCAACGAGTGCGCCCACGCCTGCCGAGGGCAGCGAGAGAAGAATCGTAAGGGGATGGATCAGGCTTTCGTAGAGCACTCCGAGGACGATGTAAACGGTGATGAGCGACGCGAAGAAAAGGAGCAGCATGTTGGATGCGGACTCTTTAAAGACTTGCGCCGTCCCCTGAAAGCGCCCTTGAATGCGCGCGGGCATTCGCAACTCCTCTGTCGCCTTTTCGACCAACTCCGTCGCCTGCCCGAGCGCCACGCCGGGAGCCAGGTTAAAAGAGAGGGTTACGGCGGGAAACTGCCCCTGGTGATTGACCGACAAATAGGTGTTGCCAAAAGTGAACTTCGCAACGGTTGAGAGCGGAACCTGCTGCCCGGTGTTGGATTTTACGTAGATTTTCTTCAGCGCCGAAGGATCCAGCTGTTCCTTGGGATCGGCCTCCAAGATCACATGATATTGATTGTAGCGTCCATACAGTGTGGAAACCTGCCGCTGGCCAAACGCATCATATAAAGTATTATCGATGGCTGAGGGCGAAACGCCCAGGCGCGCGGTGGCGTCGCGGTCAATCACCACGTTGGCCTGGAGCCCGCCGGTCAGTTGATCGCTCGTCACGCCCTGAAGTTCGGGAATTTTTTTGAGTTTTTCCAGCAGCAGGCTCGACCAATGGTTCAGCTCGCCGAGGTCGGTGGTTTGCAAGGAATACTGATACTGTGTTTTGGTGCTGCGGCCGCCTACCCGGATGTCCTGGGCGGACTGCAAAAAAAGTGTAATCCCTTCCACGCCGGAAAGTTTGCCCCGCAACCGCCCGATCACCTCATCCGCGCTCACCTTGCGTTCTGCAAGCGGCTTGAGGGTGGCGAACATGCGGCCGTTGTTGCCCGAGCTGATAAACGAGGCCAGGGTATCCACTGCGGGGTCGGCCATTACAATCCTGGCGACCTTCTGTTGAAGCCGGGACATGGTGGTGAAGGAAACATCCTGGGCGGCTTCCGTAGTACCCATCAGAAATCCCGTGTCCTGTTGCGGAAAGAACCCCTTGGGCACAACAATGTAAAGCCACACCGTGGCGACAATAGTGGCGATGGCGACCAACAGCATGAACGTTTGATGGCACAACACCCAGCGAAGGCCGGTTTCATAGCCCGCAAGCAGCTCGTTGAAGCCGCGCTCCATCATCCGCATCATCCATCCCGGCGCGCGATAGTCCGCTTCTTTTTTCAAAAAACGGGAACAGAGCACCGGTGTGAGGGTCAGCGAGATCACCCCCGAAACCAGGATCGCCAAACTCAGCGTAACGGCAAACTCATGGAACAAGCGTCCGATCAAACCGCTCATAAACAGCAGCGGAATGAACACCGCCACCAGGGAGGTGCTCATCGAGACCACCGTAAACCCGATCTGCCTTGCTCCCTTGAGGGCTGCCGTCATCACGGAATCGCCCTTTTCCACATGGCGAAAGACGTTTTCGATCACCACAATGGCGTCATCTACGACGAAGCCGACGGAGATCGTGATCGCCATCAAGGAAAGGTTATCAATGCTGTATTTGAGCAGATACATCCCTCCAAAGGTGCCAGCCAAGGAGAGGGGCACGGTGATGCTTGCAATGAAAGTGGGCCAGAAGCGCCGCAGGAAAAGAAAAATCACCATCACGACCAAGCCGATGCTGAGCCCAAGCGAAAACTGCACGTCGGCGACCGAGCCGCGAATGGTCTGTGTGCGGTCGCTCACCACGTTGATTTTAATCGAAGGCGAAATCCATTTCTCAAGTTGTGGCAGCGCAGCCTTAACGCGATCCACGGTCTCGATGACGTTTGCGTCGGGCTGCTTAAAGATCAGGAGCAAAACAGCGGGCTTGTCTCCCATCCACCCGGCCAGCCGTGTGTTTTCAACGCCTTCCACCACGTTGCCCAGCGCCTTAAGCGGAATAGGGGTGCCGTTGAATTGCTTTACAATCAAATTGCGATACGGCTCGGGCTCGAAGAGTTGGTCGTTGCTTTTGAGCGCGAATGACTGCTCTTTGCCGTCAAGACTGCCGAGTGGCGCGTCCACATTGATCTGCCCCAGAAAGGTGCGAATGTCCTCCATGGATAGGCCGGTGGAGGCAAGCGCAGAGGTATGAACTTGAACCCGCACGGCGGATTTTTCCGCGCCGTTGATGGTGACTTGGCTAACGCCTTCCACCTGGCTAATCCGCTGGGCAATGACCTGATCCGCCGCCTCGAAAACCTTGGATCGCGCAAGAGTCTCAGACTGTAGAGCGAGGATGAGAATCGGCCTGTCCGCGGGATTCACCTTGCGATAGGTAGGCAAGCTCGGAAGGTTGCCGGGAAGGTCGTTGACCGAAGCGTTAATGGCGGCCTGCACATCGCGCGCGGCGCTGTCCACCGAACGGGATAGATCGAACTGGATGGTGATGTTCGCGCTCCCCAAGCTGCTGACGGAGGTGATTTCTGACACTCCGGCGATTTGGCCGAGGCGGCGCTCCAAAGGAGCCGCAAGGGACGAAGCAACCGTCGCCGGATCCGCTCCCGGCAGCGACGCAGAGACGCTAATCATCGGGTAATCGACCCTCGGAAGCGATGCGACCGGCAGGAAGCGGTAAGCTACAATCCCGAGGAGAGCCAACCCGATGGCCAGCAATGACGTCGCAACCGGACGGCGGATGAACGGCTCCGAGATGCTCATACCGACGAGGTTGCAACCGGTTCAAGTTCCCTTTCCACCGGAAGGCTTGTGCGCCCGCGAGTGAACCATTTTCTGAGCCGCTCCATGTAGAGGTAGATCACAGGGGTCGTGTAGAGGGTAATAAACTGCGAGAGCAACAGACCGCCGACGATGGAAATGCCAAGCGGACGGCGCAGTTCCGAACCGGTGCCGTTTTCCAGCGCCAACGGCAGCGCTCCAAGCAGCGCGGCGAAGGTCGTCATCATGATCGGGCGGAACCGCAGCAAACAGGCTTGATAAATCGATTCCTCCGGTGGAAGCCCGTGTTCGCGCTCTGCTTCAAGGGCAAAGTCGATCATCATGATGGCGTTCTTTTTTACGATGCCGATCAAGAGAATGATGCCGATGAGGGCAATGAGGGAAAGCTCCGTGTGGCAGAGGATCAAGGCCAGCAAGGCGCCCACGCCCGCCGAGGGGAGGCTGGAGAGAATCGTGATCGGGTGGATATAGCTTTCATACAACACACCGAGCACGATGTAGATCACCACGATGGCGGCCAGAATGAGCAAAGGTTCACTGGCAAGCGAAGCCCGGAACTCGGCGGCGCTGCCGGAAAATGTCGTCACGATGGTCTCGGGAAGGCCGATTTCTCTCTCGGCTTTTTGGATGGCCTCGACCGCCGCTCCCAGTGAACTGCCGGGCTGGAGATTGAAAGAAAGCGTCACGGCGGGAAATTGTCCCTGATGGACAATGGCAAGCGGTGCGGTCACGGTCTTCAGCGTGCTGAACGCGCTCAAGGGAACCATTTGGCCCGTGGAGGATTTGACGTAAATGTGGCGCAACGCATCTTGCGTAAGCTGGAAATGTGGCTCCAACTCCAGGATGACTCGGTATTGGTTGAGCTGGGTGAAAATGACGGAAACCTGGCGCTGGCCAAAGGCGTCGTAGAGCGTGTCGTCGATGGCTTGCGGCAGGACGTTGAGGCGCGCCGCCTTGCCGCGATTCACGTCGATGGCGACTTGCAACCCCTCGGTTTGCTGGTCGCTGGCGACGTCAGCCAACGCGGGCAGGGAGCGGAATTTTTCCATGAGAGCGGGAGCCCATTCCGCCAACTCGGCTTCATCCGCATCCTGCAAGGTATATTGATATTGGGTGCGGCCCACCCGGCTGTCGATCTGCACGTCTTGAACCGCTTGCATGGCGAGGGTGATGCCCGGCACATCCTTGGTCGCCTCGCGCAGTCGGTCGATCACCTCGCTTGCGCTCGCTTTGCGCTGCTCGCGCGACTTGAGATTGATGTAGAGCTTGCCAGTGTTCACGGTGGAGTTGACCGTACCCGCGCCGACAAACGAGGCGACGCTCACCACATCGGGATCTTTACGGACGAGTTCCGCGATGGCTTGCTGACGGCTGGCCATTCCCTTGAAGGAGATCGACTGCTCGGCGTCCGTCACCCCGACAATAAGCCCGGTGTCCTGTTGCGGAAGCAGCCCTTTGGGAACGATAATATAGAGCCAGATAGTAGCGACCAGCGTGGCCACCGCGACAAACAACGTGAACCGCTGGTGGCGCAGCACCCATTTGAGGCCGCTATCGTAGGCATTCAGGAGCCCTTGGAACATGCCTTCCGTCCATTGGAAGAAGCGTCCGTGCTTTTCCTCGCTTTGGGGTTTCAGGAGACGGGCGCACATCATCGGCGTGAGTGTCAGAGACACTACCGCAGAGACCGCCACAGCGATGCTCAGGGTGATCGCAAATTCACGGAACAACCGACCCACAATGCCGGTCATGAAAAGGAGCGGGATGAAGACAGCAATGAGAGACACACTCAGTGAGATGACGGTGAACCCGATCTGCCGCGCGCCTTTGAGCGCCGCGTCGAGCGGCTTTTCGCCCGCCTCGATGAAGCGGACAATGTTTTCGATCATCACGATGGCATCGTCCACCACGAAGCCGGTGGAGATGGTCAGCGCCATGAGCGAGAGGTTGTCGAGGCTGAATCCGATCAACTCCATCACGCCAAACGTCCCCGCCACCGCGAGCGGCAACGCGACGCTGGGAATCACCGTCGCCCAGAATTTCCGCAAGAAAATGGCGATCACCATCACCACCAGCAAAACAGTCAGAATTCCCGTAAATGTCACGTCCGCCACCGAGGCGCGGATCGTCTCGGTGCGGTCGGTGAGCGTGTGGATTTGGACGGAGGGCGGAATGGAGGCGCGCAGCTTCGGCAGCAGCGCTTTGACGCGGTCCGCAGTTTCAATGATGTTCGCGCCCGGTTGGCGCTGAATATCGACGATTACCGCCGGTTTGCTTTCAACCCACCCGGCCATCCGGACGTTCTCCACGTTGTCCACCACTGCGCCTATATCTTGCAGGCGCACGGGCGAACCGTTTCGGTAAGCCACGACGATGGGTTTGTATTGGTCGGCTGAAAAAATCTGGTCGTTGGCTCCGATGGCATACGCCTGACGCGGGCCGTCGAAGCTTCCTTTGGGAGCATTGATGTTATTTTGGATTAGCGCCGTCCGAATGTCTTCGAGGCTGAGTCCGTAGTTGGCGATGGCTCCGGGGTTCACACGAACTCGCACGGCGGGCTTCTGGTTGCCCTCGATGGTCACCAGGCCGACACCCGTCACCTCGCTCAATTTTTGGGCAAGCACGGTATCCGCAAGGTCATTCACCTTTTCCAGAGGCAGCAGATCCGAGGTGATTGCCAGGGTTAGGATGGGAGTGTCCGCCGGGTTGACCTTGTTGTAAGTGGGCGGGCTGGGCATCGTCTTGGGCAGGACGCCGCTGGCCGCGTTGATGGCCGCCTGGACGTCCTGAGCGGCAGCGTCGATGTCGCGGTCGAGATTGAATTGCAGCGTGATGGTCGAATTGCCGAACGAACTCGACGAGTTCATCATCGCCAAGCCACTAATTTGTCCAAACTGACGTTCCAACGGCGTGGTGACGGTGGAAGCCATTACGTCCGGGCTGGCTCCGGGATATTGTGTGGTGACTTGAATCGTCGGGAAATCAACAGCGGGCAAGGCTGAGATCGGCAGCAGCGAATATCCGAGCATGCCCATGATGATCACGCCCACCATCAGCAACGAGGTGGCAATCGGGCGGCGGATGAAGGGCTCGGAGATATTCACGGCGCGGGATTTTGGTGGATGAAACCGAATTTATGGTGTTTCGTCTCCGGCCTCGGTTTCGCTGGTTTTGGTAAGTTTGACGCGAGAATGCGCCTGCAACCGATACTGACCTTCTACAACCACTCGCTCGCCAGGCTTTAGACCTTCGTCGATCAGCGCTTCGCCATCCTCAATCTGCGCGACCTTCACAGGACGCACCTCTACCGTCAAATCCTCGGCACCCGATCCGGCATGAGTCGCTCCTCCTTTTGAAGACGTGCTCTGAGCCGATCCCTCCTTGGCATGACCGCCCTTGCTGCCGCCTTGCCCTTGCCCGGCCCGGCTGCCTTTGCTGATCACAAACGCAAAGGAGCCGGAAGGGCCGCGCTGGATGGTCGCCGCCGGAACGACAATACCGGCTTTGCGGGTGCTAAGCAAAAGCCGCACATCCACAAACTGCCCGGGCCAAAGCGCCTGATCTTCGTTCGGGAAGGTCGCTTTCAGTTTGATCGTGCCTGTCGTAGTATCGATTTGGTTGTCAATCACCGCCACAATTCCCTGTGCCAAGGGCGGCCCATCGTCGCGGTCCATGGCGAGAACAGTCAGTTCACCCTTGGCCATTTCCTTGCGGACTTCGCGCAGGTTTTGTTCCGGAAGCGTAAAAACGACTGAGATGGGGCGCAGTTGCGTGATGACGAGCAGGCCGTTCGCATCCGAGGCATGAACGATGTTCCCCTTGTCCACCAAGCGGAGCCCGATGCGTCCGTCAATCGGCGAAACGATGGTGGTGTAATCGAGTTGCACTTTGGCACCTTGAATCGCCGCCTCATCCGCGCCCACGGCGGCTTCGAGCTGCGCGACCAGCGATTTTTGGGTGTCATACTGTTGCTTCGGGGCCGCCTTGCGCGCGACCATCTCCGCATAGCGCGCCAAATCCGCGCGTGCATTGCCGAGTTGCGCTTCGTCCTGCCGTTTCTTGGCTTCAGCCTGGGCCAATGACGCTTTGTACGGTGCCGGGTCGATTTTTGCGAGTATATCGCCTGCGTGAACTTCCTGTCCCTCGGCAAACGCAATGTCGGTAAGCTGACCGTCCACCCGCACTCGGATCGTGACAGTATTCTGCGCCTGCACAGTCCCAAGCCCTTCGAGGTAAATGGGCACGTCTTTCTGAATGACAGTGCCCGCCACCACAGGAACGATCTGCGCCCCCCCAGCGCCCCTTCCGCCCGGACCCTTGGTTGCCCCTGGCTTGGCGTCACCCGCCCCATCCGCAGGCCGGTGCTGAAACCACCAATAGCCAAGGCCGACCATCAGCAGCAGGATAATCCAGCGCCAGGGGAGCCCCGACTTGCGTGCAGTTGGACTTTGCCTCTCAACGGCATTGGGTTGAGGCGAGGTCTCACGTTTTTCAGGCGTATCGGTTTGCGGCATAGCGTCGTTTGCTCGGTTCAAAGTTTGCGAAGCATCTTAAAATGCCCTCTTTTAATTACAAGTTGCAAATTATGTAATCTGTAATTATAGGACTAGCAGTATGTTCACGACGTTCGATCATTCCGACAAAAAAGTCTCCTCCGATGACACGACCCGCCTCATTATCGAGGCGGCGCGCACGCAATTGCGACAGTTTGGACCGGACAAGGTGACCGTTGTGGACATCGCCCGCTCGCTGGGGATGTCCCACGCCAACGTCTATCGTTTTTTTAAATCAAAGGCAGAAATCCTGGATGCCGTCGTCGATGATTGGATGGCCAGAGTCGAGTGCTTCGTTGAGAGCGTTGCAGCGCAACCCGGGAGCGCCGCAGAACGTCTTGAAGCGGTCGTGATGGCGATCCATCACAGACGGCGCACGAAGTATGAACAGGATCCCCATGTTTATCTTACTTTCCGCCGGTTGATCGAAGTACGTCCAGATGCCGTTGCCAAGCGCGAAGAAAAAATCATCAGCGTTTTCAAGAAAGTTATTCAGGCAGGGGTTGACGCTAGGGAATTTGCATCTATTGATCCAAGCCATGCGGCAAGGGCGATGGGAGACGCCACCGCGATGTTTCTCCACCCCGCGATCATGCCCTCAACATTGAATAGCGAAACAGAAAAAAGAATTCGATGCGTCATCAAGACGATGTGCGCCGGGTTTTCCGCCGTTGAAGGAGAAAAGAAAGGATAATGTCCCTAAATCACGAGATCATTCGTGTTGCCTCAAGTCAAAATGACACCGGCGGCGCAAAAAAGTGACTTGTGAGCATTTGACGGAGATGTCTTGATCTTCCCAGCTATAATGTGAGGAATGAGAAAGTCATCGGCATGGGGATGGATTAAGTTTTGATCGGACGTTTGAAAAAACAGGCTTTCGCCACGGCCCAACTCATCATGAGCGCCACGCATCCCCCGGCCACCACGGAATCGCCCAACGGTAGGTCGTAATGGTAGGAAGCGGCGGAACCGATGGTGGCCATTGCCGCGCCAAAGAGCATGCAAACGGCGAGGTGCGTGTGGAGGCTTCGGGAAAACACCGCCGCGCAAAGCACCGGCAGGATGAGAAATCCAAAGGTGACCAGCGGGCCAACAGTGGCAACGGCGACACTGATGACGGCACCATTGAGCAAAGCGATGAGCAGATTCCAAATACCGGGCCGTAATCCGGCGGCTCGCGCAAAGTCAATATCCCTTTGACCCTACAATATGCGATGCTGTGGTCAAGACACTGAAACAGTTCAACTCAGCCCCTCTGTAACCTGAGGTGTTCAGTATTGCCCTTCGGTATTGGCGTAGCCAGCAGGTATGAAGAGCAGTTATGAAACTGCTCTATGGAGTCCGTCATCGCAGCAGCATTAGCCGTGCCTTGCTGTTACAGAGCCTCGATATCGGCGAAAGCGTTGGTGTTGGATGCAGGATCAGATTGGCGAGTAACACTTAACCAGAGCATGGTATCTTGGCCAGCACGCCAGTAGCGTGCCGTATGAAGATCCTCAAGTGGCCAAGGCAGATACCATCTCAAAAGAGGAACCCTGTGGGATCTGGGCCAAAGTGCTTTGCCATCCCCCGCACTGGGGATGATCCGCGACTCCAGCATCGGTGCGTCCGGTTGACGGGCAACCTACTAGTCATTGGGTTGCAGGGGAGTGTCGTTATCGAGAGGGGAGACTACCGCCTGCCAATCAACGAGGGCGGCGCTTGCATTGTATCGCCGGGAGATTTCTTCATCTCAGAGATACCTGATCGAGTGGGAAGGTTCCAGAGCTGCATGTTGTTCTTTAACCGGGCGGCCGTGAAACAGGTGCTCAAGAGGCACCGCAATCTTGCGGCGCTGGCAGCCTATGCGGCAACACAGCCAAGTATTTACAAAGGAGCCTACCCGCAAAACAACCTCGAGACCCAGCGGTTCGTTTTATTAATGAAGAAGAAGAGTGCGTTGCCATTAGGGCTCGCCGACATACTTCTCCTGCTTTTCCTAAGTGGTTGCGCCAGTGCGATGATGTTTCTCAGGGATGGGAGTTACGCGGGCAAGCAGGATGCCCATACTGAAGACACCCTCAATAAGAAATCCATTGAAGTCACGAGAGCAGCGGAGCAGCGCTGATGAACGCGGCGCGGCTGGAGTAGACCTTCAAGCGCAAGCGAGGTACAGAATACCCGGGGTTACCTGAGCGATGGCGGCGATTTAAACGGCTTCTCCGCCTTGCCTATACTTTGGCTCGAAAATGTGGTCCGTAAACAAGAACTGGCCTGACGGGAAAGGAAGAGATTCCGCCCGGTTCCGCTTTCTTGAGAGAGGCGATTTTGGCATCCTATTCACCCGAATCCCTCCCACGGCTAGATGACATGTAGCCGACACGTTGGCCAATCTGTGCCATCTTGTCAGCGGTATGAAAACCATAGCCAAAACTGATAAAACCATAGCAGATACCAAGGAAAAGAGGATCATAAAACTCGGACTGGA
>Ga0316227_1004118_pt1 | contig 11183 bp, 6 predicted proteins | sample TBH18019metaG_FD_206012 | JGI IMG/M metagenome (GOLD analysis project Ga0316227, IMG submission 206012) | Freshwater microbial communities from Trout Bog Lake, Wisconsin, USA - TBH18019 | ecosystem: Environmental > Aquatic > Freshwater > Lake > Hypolimnion/Profundal zone | place: USA: Wisconsin... | reverse complement strand
AGGTCGATCAGCCGGCCCAGCAGTTCCCGGTAGGGGATTCCGCTGGCCTCCATGAGTTTTGGATACATGGAGATGCTGGTGAAGCCCGGGATGAGGTTGATCTCGTTGAGGAACAGCCGGCCGGTGTCCCGGTCCAGGAAGAAATCGACCCGGGCCATGCCGTAGGCGTCCAGCGCCCGGAACGCGGCCACGGCGTGGCGCGTGATGAGGTTGGCCATGCCCTCCGGCAATTCGGCCGGGATCTTGGCGGTGCTCTTGCCGTTGATGTATTTGTCTTTGAAATCGTAGAACTCGCCGGCGACGATGATCTCCCCGGGCAGGCTGACCAGGGGATCGTCCCCGCCCAGCACCGCCACTTCCAGTTCCCGGGCGCGCAGACCCTGCTCCACCAGCACGCGCCGGTCATAGCTGAAGGCCCGGTCCAGGGCCGCCGGCAGGTCACCGGCGCGGTCGATCTTCTCGATGCCGATGCTCGAGCCGAGGTTGGCCGGCTTGACGAAAACCGGCAGCCCAAGCGCCTCGAGGCTGCGCAGGATGGCTTCGGGCTCCTTGCGCCAGCGTTCCTCGGTGAGCCCCTGGTAGGGCACCACCGGCAGCCCGTCGGATTCCCAGATGCGCTTGGTGATCCACTTGTCCAGTGCCGCGGCCATGGCCAGCAGGCCGGCGCCGGTGTAGGGCCGGTGCAGCGGTTCCAGGTAGCCCTGGATCTGCCCGTCCTCGCCGCCCGCCCCGTGGATGGCGTTGAAGAACACATCCGGCAGCGGGGTCGACTCGGCGCCCTGCTCCAGCGGCAGGAACGGGTGCTCGCCGCGCTGGGGCAGCTCCCCGGCCGCGAGCCGGGCCAGGGGATCGCCGTTCATCACCCACACGCCGTTGCGGGCGATGCCCATGGGCCGGACTTCGAACCGGTCCGGATCCAGGTGGGCGGCGATGCTGCGGGCGGAAACGATGCTCACTTCGTGCTCGGGGCTTTCGCCGCCGAACAGGAGCCCTACGGAGAGACGGTTCGTGGTCATTGGAAAAGTTTAAGCGGTCGCGGCAAAATATTCTCGTCATTCCGACGATGGCGGCTGCTAAGGCTTAGACTAAAGCTTCGACTTGCCGCAGGAGCTCCATTGCGCGTTGCCATTTATCCCGGTTCATTCGACCCCGTCACCCTGGGCCATTGGGATCTGATCAAACGCGCTGAGCGACTGGTGGACCGGCTGGTCGTGGCGGTGCTGTACAACCCGGCCAAGACCTGCGCCTTCTCCGTGGCCGAGCGGGTGGACTTCCTCCGGGAATTGCTGGATGGCACGCCCCACGTCGAGGTCACCACCTTCCACGGCCTGCTGGTGGACTACGCCAAGCAGCAGGGGGCCCACTTCATCGTGCGCGGGGTGCGCGCCTTCTCGGACTTCGAATACGAGTTCCAGATGGCCCTCATGAACCGCAAGCTCGCCCCGGACCTGGAGACGGTGTTCCTCATGCCCAAGGAGGAGTACGCCGTGGTGAGCAGCCGCATGGTGCGGGAAGTGGGCGCCATGGGCGGCGACATTTCCGGCCTGGTGCCGGAACTGCTGGTGGAACGCATCGCCTCGCGCCTGAAGAACCCCGCCCAGCTGGGCTGACTGGTTCGAGGCCTCCAGGCCGACTATTCGAGGCCTCCGGCCTGGGGCGTGCGGGCCAATTTCAGGGGCGGGAGCGTCGAGCCAGAGCTGACGCTCTCGGCATCCATCTGGTAGAGCGAGCCGAGGCTGGTCCCGGCCCAGTGTTCCTGCACGTGGAAGGTGCCGACCACGTTCACCGGCCGGTCCTTGAGCGGTTCGGCGGGCCTGCCGGTCATGCGCACTTCCAGCACGTCGCCGATCTGCAGCGGAAAGCCGAAGCAGCAGTTGGCCTGGCTGCGCACCAGGAGGAACTCCCGCACCATCCGGTCGGCGCTCACGGTGGGGATCATGTAACCCTGGACCACCACCCGCTGCTGGTCCAGCTTGAGGACCTCCCGCGGCACCACCTTGAGGTAGTCGCCCGGACGGGGCTGGGCGGCGCTCTCAGGCAGGGCGGCTCCCGCCAGGTCGCTGAACCGGACCAGCGCCACGCCGGCGGGGACCTGGACCGGCCGCGGCGCGTCTTTCACCTCCAGGCCGACGCCATAGAGCAGGATGCTGCCGAGGGAGGCGAGGACGATTTTGACGGGAAGATTCATGGGGCCTCGCCATCAGGATAGGCCCCAATCCGAAGAATGGATACCTGGATGTGGCCGGTGGCGCCCACCGGGTCAGGAGATCTCCGCCAGCTTCAGCCGGCCCTGCTCCTGCTTCAGCCAGACCAGCTGCGCTTCACTCAACCCGCGCTGGACGGCCCGGTCCGCCGCCTCCCGGCACAGCACCAGGAGCTGCCGGTCGCGCACCAGGTCGGCGGCCTGGAACTGGGGCAGCCCGGCCTGGCGGGTGCCGAAGAACTCGCCGGGTCCGCGCAGCTCGAGGTCCTTCTGGGCGATGCGGAAGCCGTCCAGGGTCTGCACCAGCACCTGCAGCCGGTCGGTTTCGCTGGCGGACAGCATCAGGAAGTGGCTGCGGGCGGAGCCCCGGCCCACCCGTCCGCGCAGCTGGTGCAGCTGGCTGAGGCCGAAGCGCTCCGCGTGGTCCACCACCATGACCGTGGCATTGGGCACGTCCACCCCCACTTCGATCACCGTGGTGGCCAGCAGGATCCGGGCCCGGCCGGATACGAAGGCCTCCATGCGCTCGGCCATGGCGTCGGCCTTGAGCCGGCCGTGCACCACCGCGATCTCCCGCTCGGGGAACTGGGCGCGCAGCAGGGCCTCCATCGCCTGGATATCGCGCAGCGGCACCTTGGCCTCGTCCTGGGGATCGATGGCCGGGCTCACCACGAAGGCCTGGTGCCCGGCGTTCAGCTCGCGTTCGACGATGGTCCAGGCGCGCTCGGCTTCGTCAGGACGCACCAGCATGGTGCTGATGGGCTGGCGGCCCGGAGGCAGCTCGTCCAGCACCGACTGCTCCAGGTCGCCGAAGAGGGCGAGCGCCAGGGAGCGCGGGATGGGGGTGGCGCTCATCACCAGCCAGTGCGGATCCAGTCCCTTCTCCTTGAGCGCTTCCCGCTGGCGCACGCCGAACCGGTGCTGCTCGTCCACCACCACCAGCTGCAGCTTCCGAAAGCTCACCGCTTCCTGGAACAGGGCATGGGTGCCGATGATGTAGGAGGCTTCTCCGGTGATCCGGGCGAGGGCCTGGCGCTTCTCGGCCGCCTTCATGGGGCCCAGCAGCAGCTGCATGCCGCCCGCGGCCCCCTTCAGCAGCCGCTGGAACGTGGCGGCGTGCTGCCGGGCCAGGACTTCCGTGGGCACCAGCAGCGCCGCCTGGCCCCCGGTTTCGGCCACCATCGCCATGGCCAGGAAGGCCACCAGGGTCTTGCCGCTGCCCACGTCGCCCTGGAGCAGCCGGTGCATGACCCGGCCCGAGGTGAGGTCCCCGACGATCTCCCGGAACGCCTGGCGCTGGGCGCCGGTGAGCCGGAACGGCAGGTAGTCCTTGAGCCGTTCGCGCAGTTCCGGAGTGGTGGCCACGGCCTGGCCGCGCCGGGCCATGCGCCCGGCCCGGCGCAGGGTGACGCCCAGGGCGAAGGCGAACAGCTCTTCGCTGGCCAGGCGCCGGTGCGCCGGGGTGGCGTGGCTGTCCAGTTCGGCCGGATCGCTGTCGTCGGGCGGCTGGTGCAGCAGGCGCAGGGCGGCCAGGGTGCCGGGAACGTTGCGGGCCAGTTCGGCGGGCAGCCACTCCTCGGGATCGGCGGCTCGGGCCAGGGCCTCCTGCACCAGCCGCTGGCGGGCCCGGCCCATGACCGGTCCCAGTTTGCGGTACAGCGGCAGGTAGCGGCGCACCCAGAGATTGTCCTCGTCGCCGCCCCGGCCCATGAGTTCGAAGGCCGGCCCGCGCAACTCCAGACCGTGCCGGCCGGAGGCCACCGGACCGAACACCAGCACCCGGTCACCGGTCCGGAACAGCTTGCCCACATAGGGCTGGTTGAACCAGACCAGGCGCAGGCTGCCGGTGCCGTCGCTGATCAGCGCCTCGGTGAGGCTCATGTGCTGCAACCGGGTGGTGCTCTGGCGCAGATCCGAGATGGTGCCGAGCACGGTCACGATCTCCCGGTCCTCGAAGGCGGGGCGGAAGGCCAGTTCGCCGATCTTCTGCAGGCTGCCCCGGTCGATGTAGCGGTACGGCAGGGACCACAGCAGGTCCTTCAGGCTCTGGATGCCGGCATCGGCGAACGCCTGGGCATAGACCGGCCCCACCCCGCGCAGGGCGGTGACCTTCGCCGTGAGCGGGAACCGGGGGAGGGATTCAGCCATGGCGCCTCACCCCAGTTCGGAATCGGTGGTGCGCTCCAGCTCGCGGTAGCGGGCGTACTCGCCCTCGAAGTAGAGGGCCACCGCGCCGGTGGGGCCGTTGCGGTGCTTGGAGATGAGCAGTTCGGCGCTGCGGTCCTCCTCCTCGCCCTCCAGCACGGCCTTCATCTTGCGGTGGATGAACATGACCATGTCCGCGTCCTGCTCGATCGCGCCGGAATCGCGAAGGTCCGACAATTGCGGCCTGCCGCCCTGGCGGTGCTCCACCTCGCGGTTCAGCTGGCTCAGCACCACGACGGGGATGCCGTGGTCCTTGGCCAGCAGCTTGAAGCCGCGGCTGATCTCGCCGATGCGCACGGCCTCGCTCTGCTTGGCGGCGCGGGAGGATTCGGGGCTGGTCATCAGCTGCAGGTAGTCGACGATCAGCAGGTCCAGCTTCTGGTTGGAGCGGGACATGTGCCGGTCGACCATGGCGGTGATTTCGCGCACGGTGATGCCGGCCTGGTCGTTGATGTAGATGGGCATCTCCAGCAGCGCGTCGCGCGAGCGCAGCAGCCGGGCCTGGATCTCCTCGTCGAAGGTGCCGGCCTGGACCGCCTTCATGTTGATCGTGCTGTGGGCGGACAGCAGCCGGTTGAACACTTCCTCCTTGGACATCTCCAGCGAGAAGAAGGCTCCGCTGGCCTTGTGGTACTGAGCCGCGCGCAGCAGCCAGTTGAGCGCCAGCGCGGTCTTGCCGATGCCGGGACGGGCGGCCAGGATGATCAGGTTGCCGGGCTGGAAGCCCTGGGTGATGGCGTCCAGCCGGCTGAAGCCGACCTTGAGGCCGGAGGAGCCGCGTCCCTCGAGCCGGTCCAGCAGCGCCTCCATGGCGTTCTTGGCCACCTCGCCGATGTGCTCCAGGCCCCTGCGCTGCTGGCCCTGGGCCAGCCGGAACAGGTCCACGGCGGCCTGTTCCACCAGCGTGTCGGGCGGCGCCTCCTCTTCGGCGGCCTGGCGCACCAGCTGGGCGCCGAGGCGGATCAGCTGGCGCAGCTTGCGCTTGCGCACCAGCAGATCGGCCAGCACCTGGGGCCGGCCCACCTCCTCGGCGCTGAGCAGTTCGACCAGCCCGGTGATCCCGCCCACCCGGGACAGATCGCCGGCCTGGTCCAGGGCGTCCTTGAGGGTGAGCGAATTGACCTCGACCTGGGCCTCCACCAGGGCGCGCAGGGCCTTGAACACGGCCCGGTGCGCCGGGTGGACGAAGTCGTCGTCGGTGAGGTTGAAGACGATCTCAGTGGCGGCCAGTTCCGCCCCCGCCGCGCAGCAGGTGGCGAGCAGGGCGCGCTCAGCCTCTATGTCTTCGGGAAGACGTTCGGGAAGCCACTCATTCATGGATCACGACATGGGAGGTTTGTAGCTGCCGCCAGTCACGTTGACGAAGATCGGATTGGTGACGGCTACAGGAAATATACCCCTCATTACGGCATTCCAGTCGGACCAACTCGCCGGGATGGGCTTGGAGGGGGTGGCGGTCACGGGCGGGGGAGTCGTGGCGCCGCTGGCCAGCGGCACACCCGCCTCGACCACGATCCAGGCATCCTTGCCGTTGCCGGGCATGGGCACCTGGAAGCTCCCGGAGTATTGCCGCGGGTCGCTGCCGGTCTGGGCCAGCGCGGTGGCGGGGTCGACCGTCAGGACCACGGTCCCGTTCACGACCACCCGGAGTTCATTCACCGGCACCCAGTCGGCCTTCCAGAGGTTGACGGCCAGGGTGACGTTCGCCACCGGCCCGGGCACCATCATTCCGGGCCCGGCGCTGCCGACGCTGACGTCCAGGAAGGGGCCGGTGGATGCCACGGCCGCGCCGGACTGCAGCGCCGCCTGTACTCCGGTCAGGTCGAGTTCGGTGGTGACGCTGGTCTTCAGGTAGGTCCGGGCCAGCCCCACCGGAGTGTCGACGCTGAACTTGGCGGAGGAGAGCCCCAGGGCCTTGGTGAAGGCGGTGGGCGTCTGCAGGTTCAGGAGGGCGAACCAGTCGTTGCGGACGGCCAGGAACTCGTTGAACCAGTCGCCGGCGCTGGAGCCGGCGAGACTAGCCCCGCGCAGCAGTTCCAGCGCGTCGAAATTGCCGTTGGTCAGGCCCGGGGTGATGGTCGCAGGTATTTTCGACCAGGTGCTCCACCATGACGCCCAGGCGGTCTGGAAAGCAGGATCCAACAGCAGGGTGTTGTTGCTGACCGCGGCAGGAGCGCCCTGCTGGTTGAACAGGCCCACGGGGTCGCCCTGGGGGTTGCCCTGGGGCGCGCGGGGCCGGTGCACCACATTGAACTGGCCCTGGCCCTGGGCCAGGAAATCCGCGAGGTTCCAGCCCTGGTTGACCAGGACGCCGCCAAGGGGGGCGTTGCTGGCCACCGGCGTGAACAGGGCGGTGGCCTCGCCGTAGCCGGCCAGAGTGCTGGTGCGGCCGCCCACCACGAAGGGATCCATCCCGTAGGGCATGGACAGGGGGCGGTTCATCGCGCTGAGGCTGGCCGGGAGGAGGGGGGAGGTCAGGCTGGAGGCCGCGAAATCGCTCCGAAAGTAGTCGTAGAGCAAGGGCGCGTTCACCTGGATGTCGCGCTCGGTATGGCCCACGACCTGGATCCCGTTGGCCATGGCCGAGGCGAGCTTCTCGCCGGGGAGGTAGCCGCCGGTGGTGGCCTGGCCGGGTCCAGGCAGGTCGAAGCTGGTCCACCCGGGAGGCAGCCCTTCGGGCGGGACGGTGAACACGTGGCTGTTGTCCTGCTGGCCGTCGGCGACGACCAGATCCTTTATCTGCAGCATCGACAGCGGGCCCCGGGTGGCGTAGGCCCGGAAGTTCGCGCTGGAGGAGTTGTTGGGCAACCAGACGAACGTGGCCGGCATCAGCCGCGAGAAGCCGGTGCCGAACATCTCGTTGCCGGCCCGGTATTGGTTCTGCCCGGGGATGCTGACCGGGGCGATCAGGGGGCCCTTGTTGATGGGATCGAAGAAGGAGGCCAGGGTCCGCATGCGCGGCATGACCGGATCGACCGTCGAGCCGGTGCCCTTGAAGACGATGCGCAGGGGCTGCAGGCTGCCCACCGGGGCGTTGCTCTCGGTGGTGGTGAAAAATTGCAACGAATAGGGGCTTCCGGTAACGGCGCCGATCGCGTCGGGGCCGCCGGGGGAGGTGTCCGACGCGTCGATGGGGCTGAGGATGTCCTGGGGGTTCACCAGGAAATTCTGGTTCTGCTGGATCCAGATGGGTCCAAGGGTTCCCGCCTGGTTCTCGCCGTTGGCGTTGGGCACCAGGTTCAGGTTCTGGAACAGGGTCCGGGTCTGGGTGTAGGTCACGCCGTGGTCCTTGCTGGTGAGGACCATCCGGTAGATGCCGAGGGGCAGCCTGACCGAAAGCGTCGATGGGGCAAGGGTGGTTGCGGAAAGCAGGTTCTCGTTGGGCTCGAACCACTCCACCCGCTGCAGCTGCCAGGAATCGCCGGGGGAGACCGCCGGCGGCGTCACGGCGGTCACGTTGCGTTCGATCCTGATCTCGGTGGGCACCGGCCCCTGCCGCTGGGACAGGCCGGACAGGGTGAAGGTGAGCGTCCCGAAGTCCTGCACGGGCCGGATGGTGGAGTCATTGAGCCGGTAGGTGTCCAGGAGGTTGAACAGCCCGGTGGCCTGGTTGGGGTAGTTGGCGGCGATGGTCAGTCCGCCGACCACGTTGGCGGCCACGCTCTGGCCGCCGATGATGAAAAGGCGCCGGTTGTAGGTGAGGCTGGCGCCGCTGGCGAGGTCGGTCGCCGCGGGCAGGCTGCCGGCCACGAGCCGGGCCGGGAAGTTCGGCCGGAGGTGGGCCGAAACGTCAAGCAGATCCTGCGGGTCCGAGGCCACCAGCAGCCTCGGCTCGCTGTTCGGCTGGGGCAGGTCCACCGGCAGGATGCCGAGGCTGCAATGGGAATCCAGGGTGTCGGCGCCGGGTTCGGTGTCCATGAGGCCGACCATGGGGGCCTGGACGCTGGTTGCCAATGGGTTGGCGAAGTCGCTGCCTGGGATCCGCACCCCCCAGGCGGTGGTCAGGGCATTGCCCTGGTAGTCGAAGACGGCCGGAATGCTGAAGGCGTAGCCGCTGAAGGCGATCCCGCTGGCGGGATTCTCGCTCTGCTGGGCGAGATAATCCCCGATGTTCCGGATGCCGATGGTGGCGCCCGAATGGTTGGTGACGGTGGTGCTGAGGGTGAAGAACCGGTCCAGCTGGGCCACCGAGATGGTGTGGGTCACGCTGACGCCCGCCATCCGCCCGCTGGCCCCCAGCTTGCCGGCCGAATCCAGGATGCCGCCGGTCATGGTGATGGTGGCGATGCTGCCGGTGTTGCTGGGCACGAACGTGTCGTACACCATCTGCAGGCCGGGATCCTGGTTCACCACCTGGCTGAGCCGGTTCATGGCGTTGCCCGGGACGCTCACCCGGGTGTAGCTGGCGTCCAGCAGGACATAGCCCGCGTCGATGATGCCGCCGCCCGACGGGGCCCCGGCGATGGGCGTCCGGTCAGGATCCAGGTAGGGCGCGTTGTCGATGGCCACCTGGATGAAATCGTTGCCAAGATAGAGATTCCCCGCCCCGCCCTTGGTTTTCAACCCGCTGACCTTGTCGCCGCCGGTTTCCGGGAGCACCTCGGCCACCATGGGGCTCCGCTGTTGTCCGGTCGCCCGGAAACATCCGGTCCCGGCCAGGGTCCCCAGAGCCAGGATCAGCATGAACAGACGCTTTGACGGCGCAAGGCCAGGCGCGACCGGGGCAGTGGTTTGGGGCAGATGCAGGGTGATTTTATGATTCATCTATACTCACTCACATTGAACCCAAGGCAGGGTAAGGGTCTATGCTAACCCGGATGCGACTTTCTGCCCCAGTTACTCTTTTGAAGGCAACCCAGCCCAGGCTGTGGATCGCGGTTTGTCTGATGGTTGTCCTTGATGTGCTGTGGATGTTCGGCAGGTTCCCCATGTTCAGCCATGACCGCATTTTCTCGACCGCGGCGCTGCCCGTGGCGCGGGTTCCGGTGCTGATCCTGGGGGCCGGCGTGCTGCCGGACCGGGAACCGACCCAGGTGCTGCAGTCCCGGCTCGATACCGGCCTGGAATTGTACCGGGAAGGCAAGGGCAGCTGGTTCCTGGTCTCCGGCGACAACCGCGCGGCCAACTACAACGAGCCCAAGGCCATGCGCAGATGGCTGATGAAGCGGGGCGTGCCGCCGGACCTGGTGATCAGCGACTTCGCCGGCCGGCGCACCTACGACAGCCTCAAGCGGGCCCAGGCCGTGTTCGGCGTGACCCGGGTGATCATCGTCACCTCCGACTTCCACCTGCCCCGGGCCCTGTTCCTGGCCCGGCACCTGGGCCTTGACGCCTACGGCGTGCCGGCCAGCACCGAGGTCATGTCGCGCCGCCAGCGCCTGGGGCTCTGGATGCGGGAATACGTGGCGCGCCATCTGGCCACCTGGGACGCCTGGTTCCCGCCGTCGACCATGCTGGGACCGCGGGAGCCGACCCCGGATGACCCTAAACTGCCGGCGTCCGGGTGAGCATCGCCTTCAGCGCCCGGTAATCGGTCTTGCCGGTCCCCAGCAGGGGGATCTGGGCGATGGAGCGCACCAGGCGCACGTTGTGGATCGGGCTGAGGCCGGCTTCCCGGATGGCGGCGTTGGCCTCTTCCCGGGTGATGGGCCGGGTGGTGAACAGCACCAGGTCCGCCCTGCCGTCCAGTTCCAGGGCCTCCAGCGCCAGCGGAACCTCCTCGTCGCCGGGCCGGCCGAAGCGCGCCAGCAGGGCCTCCTCCACCGCCGGCAGGCTGACCATCTCGCCGCCCATCTTCACGAACCGCTTCAAGCGCCCGGCGAACACCAGGTTGCCGGCCGCGTCCTCGCGCACCAGGTCGCCGGTGCGGTACCAGGCAGCGCCTTCGAAGGTCACGAACGGCTGCGGGCTTTCGGAATGCAGGTAGCCGCCGAACACGCTGGGGCCGCGCACCAGCAGCATGCCGATCGCCCCGGCCGCCACCCGCTCCCGCTCCTCCAGGTCGACCACGGCGTAGGCCAGGGACGCCAGCGGAATGCCCACCGTGCCGCGCACGGCCCGGTCCTCCCGGTTGCCGGAAACCACCGGCGAGCATTCGGTGATGCCGTAGCCTTCCAGGATGCGCATGGCCGGCCAGCGCACGGCGATCGTCGCGAACAGGGTGTCCGGGCACTTCTCGGCGCCGGTGATGACGTAGCGAAGGGATTTCAGTTCCGGGTCCCGGGCCGCACGAACGATGCCGCCCAGGAAGGTGGGCGTGCCCACCACCACGGTCACGCCGTAGCTTTCGATGTGCCGGGCCAGCACCCCGCCGTCGGTGGGCACCGGGTAGTAGACCGCCTTCATGCCCGCGCAGAGCGGCAGCAGCATGGTGCAGGTCAGCCCGAACGCATGGAACGGCGGCAGCAGCCCGAGGATCCGCTCTTCCGGCAGGAAGGCGTATTCCTGCGCCAGGTCGCGGATGTTGGCGAGGATGTTCTCGTGGCTGAGCGGCACCGCCTTGGGCACGTTCTCGCTGCCGCTGGTGAACAGCACCACCGCGGTGGCGGGCACCGGCTGCCGGAGCTCGCGCCAGGACAGCCGGCTCTTGACCAGGGCCTTGAGCTTGGCCGCCTTGGACAGTCCGGCGGCGACCCGCTCCAGCGGCAGCAGGCGCTCCCCCAGAGGCGCCAGGTCCATGCCCTGGGACTGGATCCGGCTGATCACCTTCTCCGCGGTGAGCACCCGGCGCACCCCCAGCAGGTCCAGGCCGTGGAGCATGTTCTTCATGCCGGTG
>Ga0316227_1004108_pt1 | contig 11204 bp, 8 predicted proteins | sample TBH18019metaG_FD_206012 | JGI IMG/M metagenome (GOLD analysis project Ga0316227, IMG submission 206012) | Freshwater microbial communities from Trout Bog Lake, Wisconsin, USA - TBH18019 | ecosystem: Environmental > Aquatic > Freshwater > Lake > Hypolimnion/Profundal zone | place: USA: Wisconsin... | reverse complement strand
ATGCCTGGTTCGGTCAGTTCCGCCGCCTGCTGGTTCGTCATGAGCATCTGCTCTCCACCTACCGCGCCTTCTTCTATCTCGCCTGCTTCTGGATTACCCTGCGCAGGTGTTTATGAAACACGCTCTACTCACAATGATAACCCTCACATAGTAAAGAATATCTCGCCGCAATCTAGAAAGATAATTAATAAAGAAGGCTATGATAAGGCTCAATCGTCAGCGCTTCAATCAGGGTCTAACGGATCGTGTTTAACTATTACTGAAGTTACTCAATGCAGTACATCTAATTCATTTGCCTTAGATAATGCCAAAATACAAACTCGGAGTTGCACGCAGACACAACAACTTCCGGGAATGGTGGGCGATAGTCCAGTTATGATCGAGTTGGCGCGATTGATTAGACTCGTTGCACCTCGCCATACCACAGTACTCATTGAAGGAGAGACAGGTACGGGTAAGGAATTGGTTGCACATGCGGTGCATCAGTTGAGCACGCGATCCAATAAGCCGCTTGTTGTCCTGAACTGTGCGGCAATTCCGGAATCTCTCCTGGAGGCTGAGCTATTCGGCCACACACGCGGTGCTTTTACCGGGGCAGTTCAGTCGCGCACCGGCAGGATTGAAGCTGCTCACGGAGGAACAATATTTCTTGACGAAATTGGCGAGATGCCCTTGGCATTACAGGCAAAAATGCTACGCTTTTTGGAATCGGGCGAGTTACAGCGTGTAGGCAACAACGAAACCATTCAGGTAAATGTTCGTGTAATTGCTGCAACTCACCAGCCTTTGAAACAGCGCTCCGACGATCATCTCTTCCGATTAGACTTATATCACCGTCTTGCTGTGTTTCCCGTGCTTATTCCGCCACTACGGGAACACATGCAGGACTTATTACTTCTGGCAACACATTTGCTCGGCAAGATGGGAGAGGAGATGCCAATAAAGCGTCTCTCCGCCAATGCTGCATCGCAACTGATGAATTATCACTGGCCAGGTAATGTTCGTGAGTTATCTCATGTTCTAGAGCCTGTTATGAACTTGGGCTGAGTAATTTGAATAGGTTGGCGAGCATGAGCCATGCGAAGGCGAGGTAGTGGTATCCGGCGAGGGTCTCGGAGAGGCGTTCGTAGTCTCTGGCGAGTCTGCGGAAACGTGCGGCCCAGGCGAAGCTTCTTTCCACCACCCAGCGTCGCGGCAACAGGACAAAGCCACGTTTTGCCTCGGTATGTTTGATGACTTCCAACTGGATACCGTAACTGGCTGCGGCCTCTTCAGCAGCCTGCCCGGTGTAGCCTTGATCGACATACGCAAGCTCCACATGGTCTCCGGTAATCTGCTGCACCTCGGCGGCGAGCCGTTCCACCTGCGCCCGATCCTGCTCGTCGGCGGCTGTCACATGCAGCGCCAGCAGATGGCCCAGCGTATCCACCGCGGCATGCACCTTGGAACCTTTGCGACGTTTGGCCCCATCGTATCCAGCGCGTGCGCCCGACTCCGGCGTGGACTGGAGGGTGCGGCTGTCGAGGATCATGGCGGTTGGCTTCGCGTTGCGCCCAGCGAACTCGCGCAGCAACGAGCGCAGATCTTCGACCATGATCTCGAAGACTCCGGCCCGTAGCCAACGTTGCATCTGCTGATAAACCACGGGCCATGGTGGCAGATCGTGCGGCATCATCCGCCACTGGTTGCCGGTCTTTACAATGTAGCGCAGTCCATTGAAGACCGCCCGCAGCGAGTGCTCCCGTTGTAGCGCGTCTTCCCGGCACAGAGCCAGATACGGCGTTACAAACCCCCACTCCTCATCGCTTACGTCACTCGGATAGTCTGTCTGCCTCTTGTTCCCCATCCCTCCATGCTGGAGTGAAATCAGCGGCACGCAAAGAATCTACCTTGGTGCAAGTTCATAACAGGCTCTAGAGCGGGCAACAATTCTGGCTGAAGACCGTGGAGAGATAGCAGTGACGGAAATACAATTCTGAATGAGCAATAAAATATGAACCTGTGTAGGAAGTAACGACGTAACTCGTGACAGAGAATCTCGCCAGAATTATTCCGTGTGACCACAATGCCCAGCCGAGAAAATATATTTATCAATCAGTCGATTGGAAATATATCTGCTTGCACCTATTGCGCAGAAATGTGGATATTCCACATAGTTCACAAGAGATGTACAAACATACTTACTGACAGCCATATATGCTTCAGTTTCGGGTGCTTCATCAAAATAACCAAGATGAGTCAACAGTAATTATTCAGGGGATGAAAGCGATTATAAAGTCATTTACGCGGCCAGATACTTGGATCATCAATTAAATGACCCTCAATAAGCACCCGATAAAATACACCCTTGATTATTTGTTTGGTGCGGAGGAGGGGACTTGAACCCCTATGCCTTGCGGCGCTAGCACCTCAAGCTAGTGCGTCTGCCAATTTCGCCACCTCCGCATGGAGCCTGCGCACAGATGATATGTGGCAGCAGCGACCTGCATTCCGGGCTTAGTATAACATTCAAACGGATTAGTCGAGGGACGGCGATGCGCGGGAGAACGCGGTTGAGTGCCAGCCAACGGGACCGCACACAATCTAGTGTTGTGGCGTTACTGGCGGTGTGTCTTTTGCTGGGCGTAGGAATATATTCAGTCGCGCAGCAGTCAGATACCGCTCCGGCAGAGACGCCAACGACAACTCCACAGACACACCCTGAGCCTACTGGCCCAATGCCCGAGGTGCGACTCGAGGCCCACAACGGCAAGACCAACTTTATGATGGGCGAACGAATACAGCTCGATCTGGTCTTCCGTAACACCACCGGAAATTCCTACACCGTCAACACAACTCAGTATGGAGATTTTTCCGAGCAGAAACTCGAGATCGAGCCCTCGACAGGATGGTTCCAGTGGCGAGGACCCAGCGGCCACGACTATGGGTCATCCGAACCACTCGATGCGAAGGAGCAGAGAGTCCCAGTAGTGTTGAACGAAGGTTTTGTCTTTCGCGAGCCAGGACACTACGAGATTCAAGTCACCACAGGAAGGCTTAATCGTGGCAGCGGAATGAAGACTGAGTGGCTCGGTCCAATAACCACGAACGCCATCGGTATCGAACTAACGCCTATGCCGCAGGAGGTAGAAGCGGCGACGGTGCGCAGTCTGTTGGCCGAGATTGCTAGCTCAACTCCGCATACCCGCGAAGCCTATCTGCAACACGCCGAGGCCTACGAGCGCCTCGCAACGCTCCAGGGCGACGAAGCGCTGCACGCCAAGATCAAGTTGATCATGGACGAAGACGAAGAGATGCGAAGCGTGTCCTCTGAGGCGCTTGCTTCAACCCGCAATCTGCCGTTGCAACTCTCTTTGTTGCAGGCGGCGTGGAAGGATACGACACACGCGCCTCCGTATGATCTGGCTGGCGAATTGGAGATGACACGCCAGTTGATGCGCCGCGAGATGATGCCAGGATGGACCATGGTGGTTCTGCCAAAGGAAGATGACGCCACGCGCACTATGGCAAGAGAACGTGCGGCGGATGTTGCATCTCTGATTGCCTCGCTTCCCGCACGCTCCGGCCAGAACCGCGCCGACACCCTATACCTTTTATTTGAGACCATGCCGCTCACCTCCCAGCAGAAAGATGCCATCAAGCCAGCGCTGATTGAGGAATTTCCATACATGAATTCCACCCAGCAGGCCATGCTTCTGGAGACTGCGCGTCCGCCCCTGCGCGACCCTGTACTGATCCCTTCGTTGCGCGCGATGCTCGACCGGCTACCCACCGACCAGGACGCGATCGAGCCACTGATCGAACTCGACCCAAAGGGTGCGAAGTCTTACGTTGTTCGCGCAATCTGCAACGCAAAATCCTTTATCCCACTCGACAAGGTTGCCAGGCTGCCCGACGCATCCTTGCCGGAAGTCGATGGCTGCCTGAGTGAATTACTGCATAGTACCCCCACTCAATCGCGCGATCAATTTACCTGGGGAACTCGTGTGATGCTGGCCGCGCGGTTTGCCACTGCTGCAATCGTTCCGACGGTGCGTGATGCATGGCATCAGCAGCCGAAGAACCAGTTCGCCGATGCAGCCGTACTGGCGTTTCTGATGCGCTTTGCTCCTGCGGAGGCAGTTGCTTCGCTCAAGGCTGATGTCACCTTCAACTCCAATGCATTTTTCTCAATAGATGAGGTCTTCAAAGCTTGCCATGCAGCCTATCCACCGGAACTACGAGTCTGGCTGCTGGATCTGGTGAAGAATGGCAACGAGGAGATGGCGCGTGCTGGCGCTTATCAGCTATCGAAGCATGGCAGGCCGGAAGATAGAGCTGTTTTGGAGGCGCGCCTGAAGTCGTTGAGAGACCGCAGGTCATCTACGGCTTCCCATGTAGACAGCGATACGAGCAAGTCTGCCTATGCAGAGGGTCGTGATTCCGATGTGCGACTTGAGGCCGATCTGGTCGTGGATTTACGCACGTCGCCTATCTGGTTCGTAAACAACGCAGAAGCAGCTGAACTTGCCCATGGTTGCGCCAGTACCGAATGTATCCATATGGGCGATCCGCGAAATCCGGATGTACCATTCACCGAGGAAGATCAGTAACGCTGGGCGTCCATCGATCGCTCGCCTAGAAGTGCTGAAGGATATCGGGGAAGGCAACCACTTCAAGCAGTCGCTGGCCACGTGCGGGTTGGTTGACGGCCTCTTCCTCCAGCACCCAGGTGGAGTGATGCGGAACGAAGACTGCATTTAAACCAGCGGATAGCGCTGGGTTAATATCCGATTTAGGGCTATTTCCAATCATCCATGTGCAAGTGCGGTCGCAGTGATGAATATCTACCAATGCGCGATATGCTGTAGCGTTCTTCTCGGGCAGAACATTAACAGCTGCAAAGTGGGGTTCAAGCCCGGAACGCGCCAGTTTGTCGCGCTGCTCCACGGTATCGCCTTTGGTCACAAGAATGCATCGATGACGCGTGGCTAGCTCAGCCAGGGTTGACGCCACACCATCCAGCGGTTCAATCTCATGTTCGGCAATGGACTGCACAAAACGCAGAATGCTCGCATGCTTCTCCGCAGTGATCGTTGTGTCTGTCAACTGCTCGAAACATGCGATTAGCGAGCGGCGAAAGCTCTTCAACCCGTAGCCGTTCAAGGCAATCGTGGCGTGTTCCACGCGGTTAAGGTGGGCGCGCACCTCCTGGGGCGTGTGTGTGTGATGGTCCAGGTAGGAAATAAACGCTGCGATGGCACGCTCAAAATAAATGTTGTTCTCCCACAGCGTGTCGTCTGCGTCAAAAAACAGAGTCAGACCGGGAGGATTACGATCAGGATAGAAATCGTCAGGCACATGTGAATTATATGGAATGTTACATGCCTCAATGTACAGATCTCTAGCTGAGACTTAATCCACTGCTTGAATTATGAATAGTCGGACGGCTTCACCAAGCACAATGATTCGAGTCTTCTTAATACAGCAATGCGTACTTAACAATGCACCTGGTCCAACCTAGCAAAGGACATTTCATGCCTCTGATGTCGTCCCGCCATAACTCACACACCCTTTCTGACAAATGTTCGATATCGGTCAATTCAGCAATCTCAACCTGGTGGCAGCGAGCAAACGACCTTGTGCGGATAGCAGTATTTCTTCTGGTCTGCCAGATATGCATTGCAACTTATGCGCAGCCACAACTGTCGACGACGGGGCTTCGTCCAGTGGCATCAGTCCCGACAGATCCTGTCACTGTTTCGGATGACGGCACAAACTTCATCCTGTCCAATGGTTATCTGACCGCGACCATCAATAAGAAGACCGGCGACATGACATCGTTACGGGTGTATGAACTCGAGACACAGGGTTACGTCTCAGGGCATCATGCAGGTTACTGGGAGCAGAATCCCAACGGTGCGGCACGCATGGAGTCGAAGGTGACCATTGACCCAAAATCAAATGGGGGCAAGCGAGCCGAGGTTTCCATCAAGGGATGGTCGGACGGCAAGAGCCTCAACGCAGGCAGCACCGAACCTAATACCGAATCTCCCGTAAACGAAATTCCCGCAGGAGCACAGACTGCCGCTCAGGTACAGCTGCCACCGGGAGTACAGCGAAATCGGGGAACGGCTACAGGTCCAAGGTCCAGTGCGGCACCAGGTGTGTCTGGTGCATCGCCCGTACCAGGACGCGGTGCAGGACGTGGCCCAGGCCTGCTGGTCGATATGGAGATCCGTTACTCTCTCGGTCGCGGCGAGAAGGGAATCTATACATACGCTATTTTTACCCATCAGTCCGGCTATGGGGCCACGCAGATTGGTGAGAGTCGCTACGGGATGAAGCTCAACGGTAAAGTATTCGACTGGCTCTCCATCGACTCGCAACGCGATATGGTAATGCCCACTGGGGCAGATTGGGACAAGGGTACAGACCTCAATATGAAGGAGGCGCGGTTACTGACCACTGGTGTTAAGAAGGGAATCGCCGAACATAAATACGATTATTGCGCCGACCAGTTCGCCGTTCCGGCCTACGGTTGGTCCAGTACCAAGGAACACGTTGGCATCTACTTCATCAATCCCTCCGTCGAGTTTCTCTCAGCCGGTCCAAACCACTTTGAACTAACCGGCCACCTGGATGATGGGGACGGGGGTGACCCTACGTTGCTCGACTACTGGCGAGGCACGCATTATGGTGGCGCAATTCTACCCCTCGCCGACGGCGAAGACTGGAATAAGGTTGTCGGCCCTATCCTTATCTATGTTCCCACCGAGTCCACTCCCGCTGCCAACTTCGCAGATGCAAAGCGGCAAGCCAAACTCGAAGCCGATAAATGGCCATACACCTGGGTGGAGGGTGTGGACTATCCTAAAGCCGACCAACGCGCCACGGTCAGCGGGCAACTGCTCCTACGCGATGCTCAAGCACCAGGAGCAGCATTGCCGAACCTTCTGGTCGGCCTTGCCTATCCCGACCAGACTCCTACGGCGGCACAATCAGGGCAACTGTCAGGTCGTAGCCCTGAGCTCTTGACCTGGCAGAACGACGCCAAGCACTACGAATTCTGGACGCACGGGTCCTCCAGCGGAAGGTTTACCATTTTCAACGTCCGCCCCGGCACCTATGAGCTACATGCCATCGCCGACGGCGTACTTGGCGAGTACTCCAAGACCAGCATCACCGTTAATGCCGGTGGAGTGGTCGATCTAGGCAAACTTGTGTGGGTGCCTGTTCGCTATGGCAAGCAACTATGGCAGATTGGCATCCCCAACCGCTCCGCTTCTGAGTTCTTATGTGGGGATGACCACTGGCATTGGGGTGAGTACATCGAGTACGCCAAGCTCTTTCCTAACGATGTGAACTTCACCATTGGCAAGAGCGACTTCCGCAAGGACTGGTTCATCTACCAGGTGCCGCACGACGAGTTGACCAACGACGTTCTTGGTCACGGGCAGGGACGCGCCACACCGTGGAAGATCAACTTCAACCTGGCTCAACAGCCTGAGGCGGGTGCCCACGGGATTCTCCGTCTGGCTATTGCCGGTGCCAGCGCACGTAGCATAGAGGTTCAGGTCAACGGCCAGAACGCAGGCTCTATCGAGGGCCTGGTCTATAACGCCACCATCAACCGAGATGGGGTGGAGGGCTCCTGGGTCGAGAAAGATCTTACCTTCGATGCATCCCTGCTGCACACTGGCGAGAACACGCTCACCCTTATCATTCCCGCAGGCGGCACTACCAATGGTATTGCTTACGATGTCGTGCGCTTGGAACTTGCATCCGCTACACAATCCGTCGCAAGATAAATAAGTGTGTTCTGTGTCACATTGCGGGTTCTGCCGCTGAACTAGGATGACTACCATGAGAACGATTCTTACCTGTACGCTGGCGGCGCTTATTCTGCTGGCACGCCCTGTACTGTGCCAGACAGATGTTTCTGCCTTGGAGACTGCGATCCACGGAAAAGCATTCGGATTGCGTGGCTACTCTGTGGATGCGGTTACGACCTTTACATGGTTCGACGGTAAACTGGTCCCCGATATCGTACTCATGCATGGCATGGGCGCGTTTTTCCCGGATACTGTCAGGCAGAAGGGCAGCAAGATCCTGATTGAAGGCCAGTTTGAGATGCTGGTTCACGACGGCCCCAAGATTGCTCCCATGGGTAAACTCCCGATGCGGCTTGAGGTCGAACTGCAAGGCGCCAAACCGGCTGTGGTGATTCCGCAACTTCAGGCATTGCTCTTCTTCCCCAGTCTGGGAGATGCATTGAAAAGCCTTCCTGAATATGTAGCGGACGTACTGCCTTATCCAGTCGATGGCAAATTTCAGACGAGCTGTCATTGTTTCCATGTACTTCAGGATGGGAAGTGGTCGCAGCTTCCTGCCCCTGACCCCAAGTTCGCTGCTCCGGTAAACATTAAGGAGACTCCCCATCCAACTCTCGACCAGAATGCAATCGACCTCAAAATTTCGGGCACGATCACCCTGGTCTACCTGATCTCCGAGGCGGGACGAGTGGATGAAGTCTGGTTGGCCAAGCCCCTTGGCTCAGGCCTCGATGAAATCGCCGCCAAGACTGGGCGGGAAAACATGTTTAGACCGGCAACCCTGGATAGCAAACCCGTCGGTACGGTGGAGATGCAAACCATACCCGTCAACTGAGGCAGCTCAGACTCGGAAGTTATTGATTTCCAAAGTAATTATGTCTGTTTGTCTTGCTTTTTACCCTTAAATGCCCTAGAATGAGTGAAGTTAGTTAAGAGGCAGATGGCCGCGCAGTATACGCGGCGTTCGGCTCGCAAGAGATCTGGCTGAGATAAAAGGACACTAAAGAAATGGCAAAGCGTCGCGGAAACCCCAACTGGGGCAAACCGGAGCCGATTGGGCCGGTTGTACCCACGGTAACCTCCTTCGAACAGGTGGTCAAAGAGTTCAAACTGACCCCCGACCAGTACATCCGCTCTACCCGCCTGCGTGAGTGGGCGAGGCATAACAAGAACTCCAAATACATCCCAGAGGCGCTGCTTGAGGCCTGGGGCTTTGAGATCGAATCGATGCTGTAAATCTGCATGAATCGGAGTTTGTTTTTTAGCTCCGCAAGCGCCGCCTTTCAACGGGCGGCGCTTTTGCATGTGACAATGCTGAGAGAGGGAGTATGCAAGACCCATTGAGCAAATCCGCCTTTGCCAGCGTGGAAGAAGCCATCGAAGAGATTCGCGCCGGGCGGATGATTGTTGTCGTCGACGACGAGGACCGCGAGAACGAGGGCGACCTGACTCTTGCCGCAGAGTTCGTCACACCCGAGGCCATCAACTTCATGGCACGTTTCGGGCGCGGCCTTATCTGCCTAACGCTGACCGAGGAGCGTGCCGACTACCTGCGCCTCTCCCCCATGACCAGCGAAAACACCTCGCGCTTTGGCACTGCATTCACAGAGTCGATCGAGGCACGCGAGGGCGTCACCACCGGCATCTCCGCCGCAGACCGCGCACACACCATCCGTGTCGTCATTGACCCCCGCTCCACCGCCAACGATCTGGCACGCCCTGGCCACGTATTCCCACTGCGCGCCCGTAAGGGAGGTGTGCTGGTGCGTGCTGGACAAACCGAAGCATCCGTAGATCTGGCACGCATGGCCGGTTTGGTCTCCGCCGGCGTCATCTGCGAGATCATGAACGAGGACGGCACCATGGCCCGCGTTCCCGACCTCATCTCCTTCTGTGCTCAGCATGGGCTCAAGATGATGACCGTTGCCTCACTCATCCGCTACCGCCTGCAGCACGAGCGAACCATCCAGCGTGTGGCTGAGGCAATGTTGCCCACACGCTATGGTGACTTCCGCATGATCGTCTATGAGAGCCAGATGGATGGCATGGAGTCGCATGTCGCGCTGGTATTCGGTGATGAAATTGGCGGCGAAAACGCCAGCCGTCCGGTTCTAGTGAGAGTACACTCCCACTGCCTTGCTGGAGACATCTTCGGCGCAACCCTGTGCGATTGCCACGAACTGCTGGATAACTCCCTGCGTATGATCGCAGAGGCAGGGCAGGGGGCGCTGATCTATCTGCACAATGCGGGTCGTGGGTTTGGTATCGATCGCAGCGACTCTGCATCCACCGGAGAGATGTCTCCCGGACGTCTTGTGTTGCACCGCGATACACAACGCATCCCGCGTACCGACGAGCTGAGCCAGGAGCGCATGCAACGAGCCCGTCGTACCCTCCGCCAGATAGGCCTCGGTAGCCAGATACTCTCCGACCTCGGCATCCAGCAAATCCGTCTGCTCACCAACACACCTACTCACATCCCCGCGCTGCAGGGCTTCGGCATTGAGATCGTCGAGCAGGTGCGCATTCCGCTCTCTTCAGTAGTCCCTACTGCACAGTAAGGTTCAATGTCACCGTCTGTGTGATCTGTACCGCGCCGCTCACAGATCTCGCCGTCACCTGGTACTGATAGGTCCCCGCCGGCGTAAAGCGCAGTTTTGAATTGAGACTCACACCTCCACCGCATCCCATGCACGATACCAGCGCAATGGCAGCAAAGATGGCCCATACGATCGGCCCGTCCCGTCTCCAGGCATTGTGACGAGACGTGCGAGCCTTCCATGTGAAGATCAGTGCAGGGAAGAGTAGACAGATCACCATCCCACCAAAGCTGCGTTTCCCAGGTGCTGCGGGCAGCAAGTTGGAACTGACCTCGGTGACAGTATTGAGCGTTGCGACTGCGTTTTGCGCAGCCCCCGATAGCGTCACACTGGACGGCAGAAGCGAACAAGTGGCGTACTGCGCAGCAGACACAGCGCCGCAATTAAGCACCACCGTTCCGACGAAGTTGTTGTCGGGCGTTATGGTCAGGTTATAGTTCGCTGGAGTGCCGCTGACAGCGCTTGCCGATGAACTTGCGTGCTCTGCCCGATCTTTTGTACCGGTTCCATTGTTAGTGTAGCGCGGCTTGAAGGGCCTAATTTTCCTGTACCAAGTCGAGTGTTAGTCATCGACCAGTTTAGGTTGCAGCCAGATCGCGGCTAGCCGCGATCTGGCTGGCGAACTCGCTAGGCGTCCTGTCACCGAGAGATCGGTGAGGACGGCTCTCATTGTATTCCCTGCGCCAGGCCTCGATTAGATGCCTAGCCTCTTTCAGGTCTATGAACCAGTGAGTGTCCAGGCATTCGCTACGGAACGTACCGTTGAAGCTCTCCACGAAGGCGTTATCGG
>Ga0316227_1004105_pt1 | contig 11214 bp, 17 predicted proteins | sample TBH18019metaG_FD_206012 | JGI IMG/M metagenome (GOLD analysis project Ga0316227, IMG submission 206012) | Freshwater microbial communities from Trout Bog Lake, Wisconsin, USA - TBH18019 | ecosystem: Environmental > Aquatic > Freshwater > Lake > Hypolimnion/Profundal zone | place: USA: Wisconsin... | reverse complement strand
TCACTACCCCCTTGTAGCCATGTTTCTTGACCCCAAGGTTTATGAACAACATGACATTGTTCTAGTGTTTGAAAATCTACAGTCATCATTGACCCCTAGTTGATAATACATTTTACAATATTTATCGGGGGGTGTCAACAATGTTTTTAAACTTGATTAGTCACAATCGCTAAATGCTTGGACTAATCTAGCCAAACATTCTGAATCGCCGGGCTGGCATACATTTGGAATATCTGGAGTAGTTTGTTCTTGTAGTGGTTGTTGTGGCAGTGTATCGGTAGTAGTTGACATGGTATGTCCTTATATAAAAACAACGGCACTTTTGGCACCGTTTCTGTATTTATTAAAAACACTAGTATAAACTATTTTTGATCAGATGTCAATCGATCTTTGCGATCGCTATAGAATATTTGATTGTCTATTCTGGCCACACGTTCTAAACCCCATCCTGGATGTGTTTGTGTGTTGTGAAAGTAAAGTGCATTGTTCAGTTGATCAAAGTGCGTGCCTTCAATGATAACCGCGGTGGCCACTTCTACACTCTGTTGCCAGCGATCACTTAGATATTTGATCTTGCCCACCGGGTTACAGACCCAGCTAAATTGACAAACCATTTTACCTGCTATTCTAGTGCGTTGATTAACCACTCCGCATACAGTTGTAGGAAACTTTCCGCTGGTAGCACGATTCATAGTAACCTGTGCTACTGCTAGTTTGCCTTGTGAGCTTTCCATTCCTGCTTCATAGTAGATATTTTTAGCCAGGCACATGATTTGTTTTTCCATACGTAATTCCATAGGTAACTCATCATCTGCCACGGCTGCTGTTGTGGTGCTTATTAGAAACGCAAAGGACATTATTGCCCAGGTCGCTAGTATTTTCATACTCTTCCTCCTGTTAGTGTTGTCGGATCTTGTTATTGCTAGTTTGGCTGTAGACCTTCAGCTTGATTGCGGTCTATGTAAAATTGACAGGGCTTTGGTAATTCTCTAACCATTACTAAATCATAATCATTAAAGTCTGCATTGTTAACTGACATACTAGCAGTATGTCTATGACATGTATCTCGTTTATCGCATGCTCGCCCTGCACAGTAATACTTCTCTGTGATTTGTGTCATTCTGATTCCTCCGAACGTTAAGTATGTATGCCAGGATTTTCACCGTTTAATACATACTTAACTTTGAGTTAATTGAGATAACTACTCTAGACCCAAAACGTTAGGATTACGCTCTAAAAACTTGTGTCTGAAGTAGTTCCAAACGTCATATAATTCGTCACTTTGATGTTGATTTACAGCCATTTTTAGGTCTGAAAGTGCCATAATTTCGTCAATAACCTGCCCATATTTAATCGATATACTATCGGGCGTATGCTTGTATCCGATACTGTTAATTCCTTCTAACTCTAAGTAGGTTGGAATTAAACGTTCAATTAAAAATGTAAAGTTCGGTAATGACTTATCGTGTGCATAGTTGCTCAGTCCCTCACCAAATACCTGATGCTTGAACACAGGATCCTTTTCTGCTTCACTGAACAATTTATGTGTAAATGGCATAAATTTAGCCCAGAAATCGCGACTACCAACAATATAGTTAGCAAACACAGTTTTGTTACGATCTAACATTAGACTCTTAACATCAGGATCTGCGTAGCCAATCTTAGATAAGAATGAGTTACCTATAGCTGAAATATTTGGGTGATGGTAATCACCTTGTTCCCAACTGTTGGCAAATACAGCTTCATTTAAGATACATGGATTAAACAGGTAAACATCATATCCCGGATTATCGTTGATAAACTTAAATACCTGGTCGCCAGTTAGGTTAGTTTTTTCTTTGAACTTCCAGCTAACAAAGCCCCAATAGTCTAGATTTTGATTTACAATGCTATTGTATTCACGATCCCATACATCCCACTCACGTAGCTCTGGGCGAGGATTAGCTGTGTTATCTAATGGCGTAAATGCTGGATCACAATGTGCTTTAAGTTCTGGCTTAAAGTATATTTGAAAAATCTTGGTGTTTGTTGACATACGATTTTATTTCCTTTGATATATCTCGTGAACGAGGAATAAACTCATTTTCAAGTCTATAAATTAATGTTTCTTTGTTGGTAATGTGATGGAACCCACGGTTTAATTGACGATCAATTAGGGGTATTTGCGTTTGTATTTGTAACTTACGTGCAATGCTCTGTTCATCCATAGGGCACCATCCATAATACAATGTTACTAGTTGATCAGTGTTGTAACTATTCCAATGTCGACCCGGAGCCATACATTCACGTGTGCTGTTTGCTGGATAATGCACAGGAATGTTGTGTAGGCTACGACTACGACGTTCTAAAAAGTTTTGCTGACTATCACTAAACATAAAGCCATTGAATTTTTGTTCATACAGTGGTAGTTCATGTGTTACTCTACGCTCACGGTCAGAGTCTACTACAAAGATACTTGGAACTAGTAGTTGGCGTGGAGTATCGTCCATGATACTGTAGTCACCAATTAGTTGTTCTGTGACATTTAAACAGATCTTCCACCCTTCAATACCTGCTTCAATATCATTTACTTCTGTATCAATGGTATCTGCTTGAAAGTTTGGGTTACGGCTGGTTACAATGTCCCAAGTTGGGCAAAGCTCTCGAATGATTTCACAACTACGATCAGTGCTGTGATAATCAATCATTACACCGTGATCAAAGATCTGTTTGTGATGATTGAGGAACCATGGTAACATGTATTCCTCATTGTAAAAATGGCAAAGTAAGGTTTTCTTCATTATTCTACACTGATAGTTGGAAAGTAACGAACAAACACATCGCCTTCTTGGTCACGTTTAGTTTTAATATTAGCTTGAATTTCTTTAAAGAAGTTCCAAGCCAAAGGAATAAACGCAACTTTTAAGTCTGAGACATTGTCTAAGAAATCAATAGCCACTACAGGGATATTACTGCCTGGGCAGAATAATCCTTGTTTAAGTGGATTATCATCAATGATGAAGTCTAAATATAGATCACCAAAGTTAATCAATGTCATACCTTTTGCGGCCGCACCATAACCAGCAATAACGTAGCCCAAGCCACGATAGTGTTTAATAGTGGCTTCGAGGTCTTTGACAATCTCATAACAACGCTCAGCATAAGCTAGGTATGTGTTAGGATCTTGTAGACCCTGCGCTCTTTCTGCGTCTAACACTTTGTTTACCATTCTATCACTAAGAGGACTACCATCGGGATTTTTAGTAAACACAAACATATAACTATTGCCATGGATTGGTGTCTTTTGAATATCAATTAAGTTCAACCCAGCACGCTTAGCCAATGCGTTCATTGACATAGCGTTAAAGAAACTTAAATGTTCATGATAGATCGTGTCAAATTCATTGTTCTTAATCATGTCTGCTTGGCTGGTTTGAATAAACAACACACTGCCATCGTGCATGATTTCTTTACATTGTTTTAAAAATTCCAAGGGATAGCTGTTGTGTGCAAACACGTTTTGAGCAGTGATAATATCAATACGTTTGTTTTCATAGTGCTTGGTATATTTGTCTGTGAAATAATCACAAATAACTTCATGATCAACACTGCTTAACTTGTGTAAGTTTTCAGCTGGGTCAATACCGTAGGTATATAGGCCCTGTGCTTTGAATGAATTAAGTTGACTACCATCATTACAAGCAATGTCTAATACATTGCGTGGTTTTTCGTTAAAGTAATTAAATGTAACTCTAACAAACCAATCAAAGTAATCGCGTAGAGTTTTGCTGGTTCCACTTACATACAAATAGTTCTTAAATAACAGGTCAGGATTTACTGCATGACTCAGTTGTAGATGACTACATTTTTCACAACGATTCAATCTAAGAGGAAACGTTAATTCCTCTTCTTCAGGACTTTTCTTAAAGCTATTGGCCATTGGCTGTTCTTTTAAGTCCAAGACTAATGTAAGTTCATTGCTGCCACAGCATAAACATTCATTGAGTTCCTTAGCGTTTTCCATATTCTTTTTCCCATTGATATATCATAAAATTATCCCTACGTCCCAGTTTAGCAGATTTATAGTGTTTTTGCAAACCTTTAACTATGGTTTCGGGTGTATCTTTAAATGTAAATTTGTATTTGCGTTCAAACAACCCGCAGTCTAGACCAAAGTCATATGCGTTTTGTGTATTACCTCGATCAACAAACTTGGCACCTATGTTCTCACACAGTTGTGCCGCAATGTCTTCAACAGTGGTGTTAAAACTGGCTAGATTGTAGATACCCGGCTTAGGTGTTTTGATCACAGTTTCAACAGCACAGCAAAGGTCATCTATACCTAGTAGAGCGCGGTTGATCTTTTTGTTACTGACATTAACATTACCTGTGGTTTGAGCACTGTCATACATGGCGTTGATCATAACATCTGTGCGGATATAAGGTGACCAACCATTGACTGTGCCAAAGCGTAGTCCTATGACTTCTTTGCCTTCGTCTATAGCTTTGATCGCTTCTAGGTCCAGTGCATATTTGGTAATGTCATAGTTGTTTACAGGTATAAAAGGTTTGCGTGATCCTTCTTTATGTAGTTCACCCGGTAGGCTATTACCATATACACTAGCTGAACTAGCATAGATCAAAGTCTGTGTGGTCAGCTTCTTTAATAACTCTGTAAAGTTAGTAACATTGTTTAACCAAGGATCCATAATAGGGCCTTGACAGCTGGCCACACTGCTATGTCCAGCTAATAAGACTATAACATCATATTTGCCTAGTTCACTACTGGTCAACTTAGCATAGTCAATCCGACGACTAGATTTATCATGGTTATACCAACAGCAATCAACACTGTCAACGGTGTATGACTTGGCCAGTTCTAGTCTGAGTCTAGATCCAACATACCCAGCACCGCCAATGACTAAAACGTTCTTAGTCAATTACCATCATCCCATTAGGAGCAATATTACCTTGAAGTCCAACAATCTCAACTTCAACTAGTTTATCTTTAGGAATAAACTTGCTCATAGCATGTTCATTGTCTATATACTTGCCTGCATTGTATAACGGAACCATACATTCGATAATGTTTTTATATAATGCTAGTGTGTCTAACAATAATCCAGGTGTGAATGACCATAAGCGTGTTTGTAACATAGTAGTTACACCTGTATCTTGTGGGTTAATCCAACTTGGTTGTGCTCGTTTAAACACATATTTGTCTTTGGTATTAGCATTACTGAATGTGTTGATGCTAAATTGATCAGTTACTTGATAACGACCGCTTAGTTTAAAAATACGATCAGCATCTTTAATTTCTGCCAGCATATCTTCATCATTGCTGATATATGTTAATGCTTTCATCATGCCCAATGCTTCCATGGCATTCTTGCCAATATCATAGTTGGTAACATTGTTATGGAAGTATTGAATATCAGCATCATCGCTGTTGTCTATATAATAGTCAACCAGATCGATTAGTTCTTCAAACTCTGCACTGGTATCATTCTGCACATCAATCTTACTGTTGTCGACTAGAATAATCACAGCACCAGGAATATATTTCTTAGCACTTTTAGCAGTGTCTAGGGTTTGTTGAATCCGCTCAGCTGGTTTATAGATACCGTAGTTGCTGTAAACCGCTGAAGTTAGTAATACAATATTTTTACTCATCATTTATCCTTATTCGCAACGCAACCAACGCTCATTGGCCAGTGTCCATTGAACAACTTCACCAATACGTTCTGTTAAACTAACCTTAGGTTCCCAACCCAAACTACGCATATAGTCGCCGCTGAGAGCATAACGTAGGTCATGTCCTGGACGGCTGCTATGAAAGTCTACCATTTCATAGTTAAGTGGTTTGCCTTGCGCATCAGCAATGATCTGTGCCAGTTGTAGGTTATTGATTTCTTGTTTGCCTACTAGGTTAAACTTAGGACACTTAGCATCGCCATAGTCGGGCGTTAGTTTAGTGTCATCAAGACCTAACAAGAAAAACATAGCATCTGCTACGTCTGCCGCATGAATATAAAAACGACTACCTGGAACTGTGCGTGTAGCATCACTGTGAATAGTGATAGTGTCACCATCATTTACCTTACGAATACACATAGGAATAAACTTCTCTGGGTGTTGGCGTTGACCAAACACATTCATTGTATGTGTGATATAGATCGGCATTTTATAAGTGTTTTCAAACGCTACAGCTAGCTCTTCACCACCAGCTTTAGTAGCTGAGTATGGATTGCTTGAGTTGTAACGATCGCGCTCACCGTAGTTAACGCCAAGTGGTGCCGGACCAAATACTTCATCTGTTGAGAAGTAAATGAAACGTTCCAAGTTAGGTAATTTACGAGCAAACTCTAAGATGTGACCGGTACCGACTACGTTGTCCCAAACAAATTCCATTGGGAATTCGATACTGCGGTCAACGTGTGATCCTGCCGCTAAGTGTAGAACATAGTTTACGTCACCAATGTCACGAGCAACCATTGGATTTAATTCTGCACGTAGATCATGGAATACTACTTTAACACGCTTACGTGTATCGGCATCAAAATCTGCCATCATATCACTTAAACGATTTAGGTTACCACTGAAGTCTAGACGATCTAGGCTAACAATATTCCAATCGGTATTTCTTAATAGGTTTTCAATAACGTGGTGTGCGATAAAGCCCGCACCGCCAGTTACAAGAACGGTTTTTGACATTGATTACTCCATTTTTTGTTGAATTTACTGCTTTAAAGTATTTATTTTTGCTAGTTTCGAGCCAAAAATTATGCTGAAGTTGCTACTTTAGCATCTACATATTCTTTAATGAATTTGATAGCTTTACGTGGAGTGTCGAATACATATTCTAAATTATCTTCTTCGGTGTTGAGAACAACAACAAAGCCATTTGCTACTTTACGAATTTCAATTGAATCAAACATGTTTAAGTCCTTATATAAGTTATGATACGAGTGTTAACTATATTACTATAACATCTATAGGAAAATTGGTCAAGAGAAAAGGCCACCAAAGTGACCTTTTAATTTAGTTTACTCTGCCACGGTAGTCAGCATACATGTACCAGTCTGGAACCTTAGTTTCAGTATTTTTAGCATTGAACTCTGCTACATATTTCCGAGCTTCAACTTCGTTATCGAAGTATTTGGTCTCATCAATCTTTTGACCCCATCCACGTTCGCATTCAATTAGGTCTACGCGATACGCATTAGGTAATTTGATCTCTGCCATACTGTTCTCCTTACTGTGTATAAACAGTATAGCATCGATCAGTTATTTTGTCAATCAAACAGGGCAATGACTAAGGCCAAGAATTCTACAATAATTAACATAATCCCAATACTCCGACGCATACATTATAGTTTACCAATTAAATCTAAACTAGGTGCTAGAGTAGCTGAACCTTCTGTCCATTTAGCCGGACATACTTCACCTGGATGCTCTCTGGTATATTTTGCCGCTTTGACTTTGCGCAATAGTTCTTTTGCATCACGGCCAACACCACCTGGATTGATTTCAATGATTTGAATCTTGCCATCTGGATCAATAACAAACGTACCGCGGTCAGCAAGTCCTTCACTTTCAATCAATACACCAAACTGTGTGGCCAATTGATGATTAGGATCGCCAATCATTGTGTATTCGATGTTACGGATTGTGTCTGTAGCATCTGCCCATGCTTTATGAACAAAGTGTGTGTCTGTGCTTACGCTGTATACTTCTACGCCCATGGCTTTGAAATCACTTGCGTATACGTCTTGTAAGTCTGCTAGTTCAGAAGGACACACAAAGGTGAAATCTGCTGGGTAGAAAAACACCACACTCCACTTACCCTGTAAGTCTTTCTCTGTCACTTCTACAAATTGATTTTGACGATACGCTTGTGCTTTAAATGCTTCTACTTCTTTTCCGATTAAACTCATATTATTTCTCCTTTTGTTAATTAAAAATATATTGTAACACTTATTAACTTCTGTTGTCTAATTAAATTTTCTTATACCTACCATTAAAAAAATTTATGCCGTATATTCGTGACAAAAGCCCCGAAGGGCTTTTGTTGTTGTAAAAAACAAAATTACTTGTTCATTACATACATTGTAACTTCAAACCCGAAACGCATTTCAGTAGCTGCTGGTTTAGTCCACATAATGTTTCTCCTTTAGAGATTAATTAAAACAATTTTGTTTGATCACGCTGTAGAACGAACAATTACTTGTTCATTACATACATTGTAACTTCAAACCCAAAACGCATTTCTGTTGCTGCTGGTTTAGTCCACATAGTATATTACTCCTGTATTTGTAAATTAAATTAAATTAATAACAAATCAGATCATTGGAGATATCGATGTTTTGATAAAGGTCCAACTTGAGATCACTTTAAGTATTACAACAAGTCTGCTAATCGTTTGCTTCTTTGTTATTAATACTTATACATATAGTAACACCGTTTTGGCCTAAATAACATACGTAAAATCATTAATGATGTCTAAGTTAATTTGCTAGTTCAGCATATTTCAACCTAAAATAGGTTTCAGTTGGACCAGGTTCTAGTATATCTATAGTGTAACCTATATTACCGCCATTATGATAGCTACGACTTTTACGAAACGGTCCATGCTTGACGTTATTATCTTTGATGATCTGTTGAAACTCACGTAGCTCATTGTGCTTAATAGTTATCGTCATCATCGTCTAGATCCTCGTCTTCATACTCCCAAATTTCTTGACCGCTGGCATAGTCAAAGTAATATTTTTCATTAGGTACTAGTAAACGAAATTGACCAGCATACTTAAGAGCAGCTAAGAGTGCTTCGTTTTTATCTGTTAGGTCACAGATGATAAAGCTACTACCACAGCCACCATGAACATGTTTGATCTCGCTGTGCTGATATTCACCAGCTAACAGTGCCGTATGGAACTTGCCACGATTGCCAGCAATGATACGATTAGCAATAAACGGATGCGGTAAACGTCGACCTATGATACGCAACTTACTAAGTGTGGCATTGTTATCGCGGTCAATACTTAACTTACAGTTTTTAAACTTGATACTACCCTTTGTCGACGGATTGTCTGGAGTTTCTTTAGTAGTCCAGGGAATTTCTGCTGATACATGATTTACATAAAATGTAACACCATGACTTTTGATACACCACATTGGGGTTGAGGGGTCTTCGAGATGACGTTTGTTAAAATGAAAAACAACGTCCTTACAAGCGTATTCAATCTATAACATTATTACTTCTCCTTTATTATATTACAAAATTATTTATTATATAAATCTGGTACATTGAGTGTAAATTGAAAAACAAATTTATCAGCATGAGCATCATATTCATCTCGATATTTTTGCTCTGCACCTGTTACTATATAATTATTATTTTTAATTTCTAATAATACTTCACTCAACATAGTTTGTTCGTGTTCAACTAATACATCGCCTGCGGCTAGTCTATGTAATGCTTCTATTCGATCCTGCCTATTTTTTAGGCGAGATTTAAGTTCTTCTAATGTAGATTTAGGTTGAACAGAAAATTTCTCAGCCATATGTTCAGCAAATTGTTTTTCATATTCTTCCCTTTGGCGGCGCATTTCATTCATATAGCCTTCTTGGTCGCGTTCCCACCATAGATAATCTTGTCCTGGATCGTCGAGTAACATATTATTCCTTTGTATATGGAGGGCACGGATGGATTTTAACCCTTCCTCTCCGGACTTGCGATCCGACGCATGTGACACTCTGCTACATGCCCATTTGGTGCGTTAGGTGGGATTCAAACCCACTGTCTTCGGCTTTAGAGACCGCTGCTAGTCGTGTAGCTTCTAACGCATTAAGTATATAATACTATCATTTATACATATGGTCAAGAAATTTTTTCACCATTTAAATTGATTGTAAATACTATTACACAGGAGATCTTCGATGATTAAATTTATCAAAAAACTTTTGTTTGGTACACCTACAACACCTGCCAAACATCATGAAACAGTTAAGGAAATCTTAACACCACCAGCTAAAGCACCATATAAAGTTGAGCCAGCTTCAACTACTATAGGTCATGTGCCGCCTGCTCCAGTACCTAAACCTGTAAACAAGGTTAAAGCCATTGGTGAAACAGGTGCCAATGCAGTTAAGGCAGCTACAGCACCTAAACCAGCTAATAAGAAACGTCGTCCTTATCGCGGTAACAAAAATGCAGGCGGGGCATTGGCTATAGTTGGAGTATCACCATCTAGCGTCACTGAAGGTGCTACTAAAGGTGGTAATGGTAGTGTTAAACAAACAACTAACCAACCTAAACCAGCAGCACCAAAAGCACCAACTGTTAAAAAGAAATAATTTTAGCAGAACAAAAAAGCACCTTGCGGTGCTTTTTTTATGACTTTATATTTTCTATTAGAATGTGTATTTGTAATTTACCCCAACTGTGTTGTATTCACTATCACCACGCTCAATAGCATAGCTGATACCTACAGCATTGTGTTTGTCAATAGCATAGCTAGCACTAATTTTGTTTTCAATTGTGCGATAGTTATATCCAGTGTGTAAATTCAAACCTTCGTCAAATGGTGTGCGTAGGCGTGTGTTAGCAATCACGGTTAAACCAGTAACTCCAGGTACTGCGTATTTTACACCAGCATCAACGCGATAGAACAAGAACTCCGTTGTTGATTTGTCTTTAAGACCAATACCAGCACCTGCATACGGTGTAACACCATACCAAGTACCGATGTCTTTAAATGCTTCAACTTGTGATAGGCCTTCATGTGCGCCACCGTTGACAGTTTCGTCTTCTATGCGTCCTTCAACTTTCCATGTATTACCAAAGTCATGTCCTACTGTTAGGCCATAGACTGTATGATTGTTAGTTGACTCTTGTTTATCTTTAAAATCAATTGTTGGACTAACATAGTTAGTTTCATCAGCAAATGCTGACAATGATACCACTGCTAATAATGCTACTAATAATTTACTCATTTACTTCTCCTATTAAATTGTTCCAATAAACGATTTCCCAACGCCCATCATAGTGTTCTACTAGAGCACTACAACTTTCGACCCAGTCGCCATCGTTCATATATATCATACCATTAGGCATGTGTTTGATTTCTGGAGTATGGATATGTCCACAAATAACTCCATCAAACCCACGCTTGGCAGCATAGTCTGTTAGATTTACTTCAAACTTAAACACAAAGTCTAATGCTCGCTTTACTC
>Ga0316227_1004104_pt1 | contig 11216 bp, 9 predicted proteins | sample TBH18019metaG_FD_206012 | JGI IMG/M metagenome (GOLD analysis project Ga0316227, IMG submission 206012) | Freshwater microbial communities from Trout Bog Lake, Wisconsin, USA - TBH18019 | ecosystem: Environmental > Aquatic > Freshwater > Lake > Hypolimnion/Profundal zone | place: USA: Wisconsin... | reverse complement strand
TTGCCCACTTCAATGTAGTGCAGCGCAAACGGCGCAGTGTGTCCGTTCTTGGCGCGCTCGGCGCCCCACTTGGTATCGGTCCCGCCGGTTACGTACTCTATCTCGTCCAGCGCATCCTGCACAAAAGGTTCCAGTGCCGGGCCCGGATCAACATGCTCCTGCTGCAATGAGTAGCCGGCATACACAGCCAGTACCGGTTCCATCTTCAGGTCTTCGCACCATTCCAGAAACTCCAGCAGCCCCATCCCATCCGATGAGCGGTAGCGCCAGGGACTAGCATGTGTTGGCCTGTCCACCCAGGGGCCAATCGTCTTCTTCCAGTCAAACCGTTCGGCAATGTGGTCGCCTTCCAGATAATTTCCGCCGGGCAGACGCAGAAACTTCGGATGCATCGCTGCCAGTTTCTCCATGATGTCGATGCGGTTACCGTTTGACCGCCCTTGATACGTCGGCGGAAACAGCGAAACCAGGTCGAACCAAACCGTCGCGGGCCTTGGCATCGTCAGGATCAGATGATTGCCTGAAGTCACCGGTACGTCCGCGGTCTTCAGCGTAAAGGTGTACTGCTTCCACTCGCCCGTCAACCCCTTTACAGTTGTCGTTGCGGCTGTTAGACCCGTTTGGTCGTTCTCAAGACTCACAGTTACCGGAACCCCGGCGCTATCGGTTTTCGCATAAAACGAGCCCGTATAGGTTGTGTTCGGGCGCACTGGAATGCCCCAAAATCCGTCATTCTCCACGCCGGCTTGCGCAGTCTCTGTCGCCGCAGTCACACTCACCTTCAGGCTGCGCGGCAGCGCTGCGCTCGGTCCTGTCTTTTCGTCCAGCGATATGTTCACGGCGGAGTTCCCGCGCGCCACCATCGGCCAGTGCGTCAGCCCGCCAAAGCCGCGGCTAACCACGCGGTCTTTTACCAACTCGCCGTATAGTCCGCCGTCATAGGAAAAGTTGATCTCCTCGGTCATCAACCCATATAGAATCGGGCTGATCTTGGCGATCGGTTGATCCACCTTGATGGTGAGGGATGGTTTCTGTGCAGCCAGGCCCAGAGGCAATGTCAGGGCAGCGAGAATAGCGAGCGCGGAAAATTGTTTTTTCATAACCACGCCATAGTAGTTGCAAAGCGCAACCTTTGACAATCTGGATAACGTTTACTCAAGGCATGGAGAGGCGGACAAATGAAACCGGAAACTCCTTAAGCAGGCTGAGACAGGCTGCAGACCAGCGCATATTGCCCAGCCGCCCCCTCAGCTGCGCCGCAAGCACCATGGAATCAACGCAGGCTTCAGTCTTCAATCGCCGCAGTAATTGAGGCCCTTACCGTCTGCGGTAGTGCCGGCATGGCGCCGGACTGCGAAGCCACCCAGCTGCCCCAGCGGTTTCCGGCCTCGTTCAGTGTAGCCAGGTCAGCCCCCCGCAGAAGGTAGTGGGTCATCGCTGCGGTAAACGCATCCCCAGCACCGATCTGGTCCACCACTTTCACGGGGAATCCGGGGTGCTCGTTCCATTCGTCGCGCTTAACCAGCAGGCTTCCACTGCCGCCCCGCGTCACCGCCACCATCTCCAGGGTTGGGAACTCCTCCAGCAGCCGCTCGGCTTCCAGTCGCAGCCTTTCCGGCACCGGCTCGTCCTCCATCGGCATGCCCAGCAGGTTCAGCACCTCCGGCAACTCGCCATCGCTCATCTTCAGCACCGTCGCCAGCTCCAGCGACTCCTGAATCACCTCGCCGGAGTAGTACGGCGCTCGCAGGTTAACATCGAAGACTCGTATGCACGTGGCTGAACTTTGTGCGGCAAGCGTCTGAATTGTCTGTCGCGACTCCAGGCTGCGTTGCGCGAGTGATCCGAAGCAGAGAGCATCCGCGCGCTCTGCCAGCCGCACCCACTCGTCTGATAGTTCAAGAAAGTCCCACGCAACTGGCTCGTGAATTCTGTATCTGGGCTCGCCGTCCGCAAAGCTCACCGTCACGCGGCCCGTCTCATGCATCACGTCAATTTCCAGCAAGCTCGCGTCCACGGGCATTGGGTCCAGCCGGTCCATGGCCAGTCGCCCAAGATCGTCCCGGCCTATGCGGCTCAGAATTGCGGAGTGGTTCCCCAGCCGTCCCGCCATCACGCTGAAGTTTGCCGGTGCGCCGCCCAGTCGCGCCCCTTCCGGTAAAATATCCCACAACAACTCTCCAATCCCCAAAACCAGGTGCTGTTCTTTCAAAGTCGTGCTCCTTCAGCCGCCCAACGCGCCTGCCTTCCCGATAGTCGGCCAATCCAAACGGAGGGCCAGCCAAAGGTCTTACCAGCTTTCCCCCTCCACCGCACATTCGTCAACACCGGCCTATAAATATTCCCAAATTTTCCTGATCCCCGCTCCCTGAATCCAGGCTGGTTCCTACTTCCTCCCCACACAGCGGTAAATCGAGCAGTCCTCCCAGTTCGTCGACGCATACTCCCCGTCCAACTGGTTGGCCAGAATCTTGTGGTCGGCAATCGCATCCGCACGCGATCGCTTCACCTCTCCTGCAAACAAGCGGGTGAGTCCCGGCTGCATGCGAAGCAGCCGTTCCTGTTCGTTGTTCACATAGAGAATGTCCAGCAACTCTCTGCGGTCGCTCCATGCCGCCAGCAGCCGCTTAAGCACAGTCGCGCCAAACGGATTGAAGAGGAACACAACGCACGGTCCCGCAGGCAATTCAAACTCCGTCGCATCCCGACAAACCATCCGCATCGGCGCAAGCGCCCGCCCTGTCGCCCGCCATAGCGCCATATTCTTCCGTCCAATTCGCGCTAGCGTCGGATTTAGCTCCACCCCCACTACCTTGCGAAAGGGATACTCGGTAGCAAGCATCATCGCCCGCCCCATGCCCGCGCCCAGGTCTACGAACGAGTACTCGTCGATCATCGCCGCCGGTCTTGACCGTCGCCAGCGCGCTACCAACTCGCGAAACACTGAGGGGGCAACCCCGTAGTAAGCCGTGTTGTGCCGGTCGTGCCTGTGCCCGATCTTCAAGTTCCGCCCGGCAACCAGCCCGCTCGTCCTCACACCGAACTCCAGGTCGAACGGGTGCCGCGTAAACCCATCCTTAACCGTCAGTCCCGGCAACATCCGCCTGGCACTCTTTGTCTCACGACCTACCGTCTCGTCTTTCACGGTTTGAACTTAGCACAACTCGCGAGTCCGCAAGTAGGTCAGTTTCGCAGGAAAAATGCTTGAAGGCTGGAAGTAGCAATTCGCAACGGAACAGGGGCCCCCAGGGAGTGAAGAAGCTATTTTGGGCGGAAGTCGGGGCCTGATCTCTCGCATTCAGGCTGCATTCCCAGCGGATATGCGGTGGTTGTGGAAGATCTCCATACAGCATTGGACTCTCAGCGACCTTCAACAAAGGGCTTACTGTATGGGATTTCCACATTTGATTGCCCAGTTTGGAATCGTCGGATTCCGTTCCCGAGTGCAGCGCGACGAATATACTTGGTTATTGGAAAAAGAAGGATTGGAAAGGAAGCGAATCTATGAACGAAATGAAAAGGGTGGTGATTTGGGCCAGCAGCGCGGCATTGATTCTGAGTGCGGCGGCGTTTTGTGCGGGTCAGAGCGACTCGAAACCGGTTCCAGTGGCTCCGGGGACGATGCCGCGCGTGGGGACGATTGATGAGCGTTTTCAGTCCTTCAATATTGAAGCAGTTGAAGTGACGGGCGGAAGGTTCTGGAAGCCGTTTGACGCTCCGCCCTCGGCGGGTCCCGCGAATGCGAGTTCATCTGGACCGGCGCTGCCGGGCGGTATGGATGCATCGCTTTACGAATACAGAAAGCCGATTGACCTGAGCAACGCACGGCTGCGCAAACTGGCTGCGGCTCTAGGGCCTGCATATGTGCGCGTTAGCGGCACGTGGATGAACTCGACCTACTTTCAGGATTCGGACGATGCTGCTCCGGCAACGCCGCCGAAGGGCTTTGGCAGCGTACTGACCCGCAAGCAATGGAAGGGCGTTATCGACTTTTCAAAGGCGGTGGACGCGAAGATCGTAACGTCGTTTGCCACCAGCGCCGGAACGCGCGATGCGGCTGGCGTGTGGACTCCAGAGCAAGCGAAGCAGTTCCTTGCCTTTACGAAGGCGTCCGGCGGAAGCATTGCCGCGGCTGAATACATGAACGAGCCCACATTTGCGGCGATTGGCGGCGCACCCCAGGGCTATGACGCAGCGGCCTTCGCAAAGGATTTCGCAATCTTCAACAAGGTGGTAAGGGCCGAGGCTCCGAGCCTGATCGTTCTAGGCCCGGGGGGTGTGGGGGAGGGAACTGCGATTGTTCCTGCATTCATGCATCCGGTGAAAAGTGACGACATCCTGACCGCAACAGGGCCGGTGTTCGATGTGTTTTCCTACCACTCGTATGGCGGCGTCTCCAGCAGGTGCGGGCGGATGGGCGCGGCGGCTACTACCACTTCCGACGCAGCGCTGAGCGAGGAGTGGCTGGCGCGGGCCAAGGGCATGGAAGGCTTTTATGCCGATATTCGCGACCGCCTGTTGCCTGGCAAGCTGATTTGGAACACGGAAACCGCGCAGGCTGCCTGCGGCGGTGACCGCTGGGCCAAGACGTTTATCGACAGCTTCCGCTATCTGAACCAGTTGGGTAGCCTGGCGAGGGCCGGGGTGCAGGTGCAATTGCACAATACCCTGGCCGCAAGCGACTACGGGCTGCTGGACGAGAAGACCTATGAGCCGCGTCCCAATTTTTGGGCTGCGCTGCTGTGGCGGCAACTGATGGGGACGACGGTGCTGGATGCCGGCAAGTCTCCGTCGCCAAACCTGTACCTGTATGCGCAATGCCTCCGCGGTAAGCCAGGGGGCGTAACGCTGCTTGCCATCAATGCAGACAAGACCGTATCGCAATCGCTGGCAATTCCCACCGGTGCTGAGAGCTACACGCTTACGGCAAAGGAACTGCTGGGTTTGCAGGTTGACCTGAACGGGAGCGAACTCAAACTGGGCGCAGGAGATGCCTTGCCGAAATTGAATGCGAAGTCTGTTCGTTCCGGGCAGGTAACACTCGCGCCGGCCAGCATTACGTTCCTTGCCTTCCCGAAGGCGAATAACGCCAGCTGCCGGTAGGGAACTGCAGCGGACTCAGGGCGATTCGACGGAACCGGTTGTACACTGGGTCTGTGAATTGCCGACTTCTATCATGCTCATTGCTCGCATGCCTGCTTCTGGCCGGATGTCATCCCGGCCAGAAGTCTGGCTCGCAGTCCTCCGCCGGAACAAACTTCAAGGTTTACAAACTGCGCGGCAAGGTTGTGTCTACCAATGCCGCCAAGGGCGAGGTGACGCTGAATCATGAGGCCATTCAGGGTTTCATGGAAGCGATGACCATGCCTTACAAACTGAAGGACTCCAGCATCCTGGGCGAGTTGCATCCGGGTGACGTGATTACCGCGGACGTGCTGGTTTCGCAGGATGCCGATGCCGATGTGCTGTTGGACCACATTGTTGTAGTTGCACAGGCCAAACCGGACTACAAGCCGACCGTCTTTTACCATGTGCCTGCGCCCGGCGATGCGGTGCCTGACTTCAAACTGCGCAACCAGGACGGACATGCGATTCATCTTGGCCAGTTCAAGGGCAAGACGCTGCTGGTCACGTTCATCTATACGCGTTGCCCGCTGCCCAACTTTTGCCCGCTGGTGACGCGCAACTTTGCCATGGTGAACAAGGAACTGGCTGGCAATCCGGCGCTCTATGCCAAAACCCACCTGATGTGCGTAAGCTTCGACCCGGAGCACGACACGCCCGAGCGGTTGTGGGCCTATGGGGCTACCTATATTGGCGCAGATGCGAAAAGCGCCTTTGCGCATTGGGACTTTGCCGTGCCAGCGCAGCCGGAACTGCTAGAGATGGCGAAGTTCTTTGACGTAGGCATTACCCGCGGAGAAGACGAGTCGATTACACATACGCTTTCAACCACCCTGATAGGCGCGGACGGCAAAGTGGTGCGCTATTATCCCGGAAACGAGTGGACGGCGGACCAGGTGCTGGCGGATGTGAAGCACTCAGCCGGAATTGCAGGCTGATCTTGAGCGCAAGTGGTCAGACCAGTTTATAATTCTGAAGAGTTTGCAAGTTCGAGAAATAGCTTCACAAAGATCAGATATACGGATGAGATTCACGAAGATCAAAGGAGAACGGTCGATGAGTGGTGGACTGAATATTCGCAAGGATGCCGAGTTGGATTTTCTTTCGCTGGGAGCGTTGATCCATCGGCTCGACACGGGGATTATCCCCTTTCGCAAGGCGACGGAGTGCAAGATTCACGTCAGCGGCGGTGAGTTCAATGTGGCCGCAAACCTGTCGGACTGCTTTCACATGCGGACGGCAATTGTTTCGGCGATGGTGGATTATCCGGTTGGCGATCTGATTGCCGAGCGGGTGCGGGCGATGGGCGTGAAGCCGATTTACAAGAACTTCAAGCATGACGGCGTTCACGGGCCGAACATGGCGACTGTGTTCAGCGATCAGGGCCATGGCGTGCGTCCTCCGGTGGTTTTTTACAACCGCTGTAACGAAGCGGGCGCGCAACTGAAGCCGGGCGATTTTGACTGGAAGGCGATTTTTGCCAAGGGCGTGAAGTGGGTTCACTGCGGCGGGCTGTTTGCGGCTCTTTCTTCCACCACGGCCGCGTTGGCCGCGGAGATGATGAGGGAAGCCAAGGCCGCGGGCGCGGTCACCTCTTTTGATCTGAACTACCGGGCGAAGCTCTGGAATATCCAGGGCGGCAACGAGAAGGCAGTGGAGACCATCGGCAAGATCGTGGAGAACGTGGACGTGCTGGTGGGCAATGAAGAGGACCTGCAGATGGGTCTGGGAATCCCGGGGCCTGAGGTGGCAGCCAAGTCAAAGCTGGACCCGAGCGTGTTCTTCGGCATGATCGAGAAAGTGACCAAGAAGCTTCCGCAGGCCAAGGTTGTGGCAACGACTCTACGCGAGGTTCACTCCACGAATCGCCACAGCTGGAGTGCAGTTGCATGGATGGATGGCAAGACCTATACCGCGCCGACGGCGGAACTGGACGTGGTGGATCGTGTGGGCGGTGGAGACGGCTTTGCGGCCGGCTTTATCTACGGGTTGCTGACCGGGGAGACACCCGAGGAAGCGATCAAGCTGGGATGGGCGCACGGCGCATTGCTGACGACCTTCCCGGGCGATACGACCATGGCAACTGTGGATCAGGTTCGCGCCTTTGCCAAGGGCGGCTCGGCGCGCATTCAGCGGTAACGAGTGTGTCAGTGAACTGTGGCCGGCTTCTCCTTGCCCCGCACGGGGAGTCGGCCACTGTTCGCTCGTAGCTGATATTCTTGCCATGCACAGGGATGGAGGTCTCGCATGGCAAAAGTCACTTTGGTTTTCGCTTTTCTTTTGGTTGCTCTGGGTCTGGCTGGTTACCTTGGCACTGGCAGTATGCATCCTACCGCGCTGATTCCGGCGGGTTTTGGCGTTGCATTGGGCATCTTTGGTTTCCTGGCCATCAGCCCCAATGAGAGTCGTCGCAAGCTTTTCATGCACGTGAATGTATCTATTGGTCTGCTCGGTTTTCTTGGCGGAGCGATTGAGGCGTTGCGTGGCTATGCGCATGCGCGGTCAGAGGGGATTGACCCTGACATGCTGGCATTGGGTTCGAAGCTGGCCATGGCCTTTCTGATGCTCATTTACATCAACTTGTGCGTGCGTTCTTTCATCGCCGCGCGCCGAACGGGGAAGGTCTAGCCTTTGGGAACCATGCGTGGTGGGATGGGCATGCGAGCGGAGCGCTCGCCGCACGGGCGCGGCGCGCGTGCCGCGTTGGGTGACTTGCCCAAGCGCAAGCCGAATTTGAAGAAGCTGTGGCCGCAGATTCGATCACTTGTGGTGCCGCGCATTGGATTATTGCTTGGCGGAATGGGCCTGATGGTAATCAATCGCTGCGCGGGCTTGGTGCTGCCGATAACTTCACGGCCGCTGTTGGACACAGTGCTCTCTCCGCTCCATCCGCGACCCGACCTGCTGCCCCGATTTATCGCGATCGTCTTTTCGGCCATGCTGGTGCAGGCTATCACTTCGTTTTCTCTCACGCAGTTGCTCTCAAAGGCAGGTCAGCGGCTGATCGCCGAGATGCGCAGGCAGGTGCAGCGCCATGTGGGCCTGCTCTCAGTTGCGTACTACGACGAGAACCGCACAGGTACGCTGGTGGCGCGCATCATGACCGACGTGGAAGGCGTGCGCAACCTGGTGGGCACAGGCTTGGTGGAGTTTGTGGGCGGCCTGCTGACAGCGGTGCTCGCTTTTCTCTACCTGCTGCATCTCAGCGTGACCGTTACGCTCACGGTGTTTACGGTGATGGGCGCATTCGTCTTTGTTCTACAGTACGGGTTCAAGGTGATTAGGCCCATCTTCCGCGAGCGGGGCAAGATCAATGCTGAAGTTACGGGACGGCTCACCGAGTCACTGGGCGGTGTGCGCGTGATCAAGGGGTATCATGCCGAGGAGCGCGAAGCGGGCGTGTTTGCCGTCGGCGTGGAGCGGCTGCTGACCAACGTGATGAAGTCGCTGACCATGACCAGCACTCTCTCGGCGGCCTCGACCACAGTGCTGGGTCTGGTATCTGCGCTTGTAATGTGGCTGGGCGGGCATCGCGTGTTGGGAAATACATGGACTGTGGGAACCTATTTTCAATACAACATGTTTCTCGCGTTCATGATTGCGCCAGTCTTCCAGATTGTGAACATCGGCACGCAGTTGACTGAGGCTTTTGCTGGGTTGGACCGCACCAACGAGATCATGACGGAAGTAGAAGAGAACCGCACGCCCGGACGCACGGCGAAGATGCTGCCGATCGAGGGGACGGTGCGGTTTGACAACGTGGAGTTTGCGTACGATCCGGAGAAGCCGGTATTGCACGGCATCAGCTTTGTGGCCGAACCGGGCACGGTAACGGCGCTGGTGGGTTCCTCGGGCTCCGGTAAGTCCACAATTATCAGCCTGCTCTGCGCTTTCCATACGCCATCAACAGGACGCGTGCTGGTGGATGATATTGATTTGTCGACTGTGGACCTGAATACGTTTCGATCGCAGTTGGGCGTGGTGCTTCAGGACTCTTTTCTGTTTGATGGCACCATTCGAGAGAACATTCTGTTCTCTCGTCCGGAAGCGACAGAAGAACAGTTTCTGTTTGCCTGCCGCACTGCCCGCGTAGACGAGTTCGCTGAGCGCTTCCCTGACGCGTACGACACGATTGTTGGCGAGCGCGGCGTGAAGCTCTCTGGCGGACAGCGGCAGCGGCTCTCGATTGCGCGAGCGCTGCTGGCAGAACCGCGCATCCTGATTCTGGATGAGGCGACCAGTTCGCTCGACTCCGAGTCAGAGGCGATGATTCAAGCGGGTTTGAATCAGTTGATGCAAGGGCGAACAACGTTCGTAATCGCTCACCGGCTCTCTACGATTCGCCGTGCCGACCAGATTCTTGTGGTTGAAGGCGGTCGGATTGTGGAGCGCGGCAATCACGCCGAGTTGTTCAAAATGGGCGGACGCTACTACGACCTCTACACGCGGCAGCATGGGCTGGAAGCAAACCTCTTCCTGGCGCCGGGCGAGGGTGATGTAGTGGAGGAGTAGGTGTCCGGGCGAAGTTTTGTCAGTGTAGCCGGAAGTCTCTATTAATTGCGATGCGCATTGCGACCGGGGTTCTGTCTCCTTCCAAAGCGGGTTGAAGGCTATATTCTACTGCTGCCTTGATGGCCACTTCCTCCATCCCGCTTCCTGCGGATTTTTGCAGGCAAATATCTTTTGGCTTGCTGTCAGTGCTGGCAACAGGGGAGACCATACTGACGGAATGGAATTCCATGATGTGCTTATGCCTGGCCACCTTTCGAATCCTGCTGGGAAAGTTCACGGCACGGACTTTGGTGGCCTTGGCGGCTTGATGCCGAAGAAGCCCTTGTAGATATCATTCACATCTCGATGAAACTCGAAATTTCCCAGGCAGGCTGGATTAGGCCGCTATTCGCTAGCTGCGGTGGTCTGGATGACACCGCAGAGATTATTTCAGAGGCAGGGCCGAGGCCTGACACAGACGTCGGCTATTGGATACATGCGTAGTTGGTTGTTGCAGCTAAACAGATCCAAGCCCGCTTCTGTCATGTCGTCTCGAACTTCGATGCAAATATAGTTCAAGCTGAATTCTCCCTCCAGATTGTGCATCTCTTTGCCATTGTTTGGCTTGACGGCCATCCCACCTATGGAAACAACGTATCAGCAGTTGACGGGTGTTTCATATTTTGAGAACCTTAAGATGACCATTAGGCGGAATAGGGGACCAATATGCGAGACGCTGCACCTCATGGAACTTACAAAGTTCAAGCCCTTGACCGGGCGTTTGCCGTTCTGGACTTGCTCGGGGAGAGCGACACACCGCTCGGCTTGGCGCAAGTTGCCTCCTCGTTGCAGTTGCACAAGAGTACCGCTCACCGCTTTCTGATGGTGCTTGAGCGCCACCGCATGGTGGAGCGCACTTCAACGGGGAAGTTCAGGCTTGGGTTGAGGTTGTTCGATTTCGGCAACCGAGCGATCGAGCAATACGATCTGCGTGATCGCGCGCAACCGCATCTGCGGCGCTTGGTGACCGAGACCGAAGAGACCGCGCACCTCTGTATTCTTGAGGCGGCGCGCGTGATCTATATCGACAAAATAGAGCCGGCCCGGTCAGTACGCATGATTACGCGTATCGGAGCCAGCAATCCTGTGCATTGCACGTCGGTGGGGAAAGCAATTCTGGCATTTCTGCCAGAGGACCGGGTAGCCGAGGTCATAAGGCGCACACGCTTTGAGCGATTTACGCATCGCACAATTGCGACAGCGGAGGCGTTGCGTACGGAGTTAGAGAAGACTCGGCGTCGTGGCTATGCGGTTGACGATGAGGAACTCGAAGAGGGGTTGCGGTGCATTGCCGTGCCGCTGCTGGATGCACAACGGCTGCCGGTAGCAGCGGTAAGTATCTCAGGACCGTCTTTTCGCGTAACAGCACAAAAGCTGCCTGCGATCGCCAATCATCTATTGCAGTGCGTGCGGGGGATTTCGGTTGATATGGGCTATATCTCTGCTACGCGGAGCAATCGTGCTACATGGTCGGCCTAGTTTGGCGGCACATCCAAATCGCATGAATGGCCATGGCAAATTTTTTCTGTAGCAAGAAGTGA
>Ga0316227_1004101_pt1 | contig 11219 bp, 8 predicted proteins | sample TBH18019metaG_FD_206012 | JGI IMG/M metagenome (GOLD analysis project Ga0316227, IMG submission 206012) | Freshwater microbial communities from Trout Bog Lake, Wisconsin, USA - TBH18019 | ecosystem: Environmental > Aquatic > Freshwater > Lake > Hypolimnion/Profundal zone | place: USA: Wisconsin... | reverse complement strand
GGCGGTTTTGGCGCTGGGGGCCATCGACGTCCGGTGTTTACACGATATTTCCCCGCGCAAGACAGCGCTGGAATACGGCTGGATCCCTGATGTTGATGGCGAACTCGCATGTATGATGGCTGCATCGCCCCCTGTGGCTCGCTGGTCTTCGCGTTGCGCGGCGATCCGCCCGGGGTCCGCGGAGATTTTGGCTCAGCCCGCGGTGATAAGAATGTTCCCATGATACGCGCGCCAGACGTTACTGCACGGGAGCCAACAAGGCCGCGATCTTGAGCTGGCATCGGCACCTCCACAAGAAATCGTGTTCACGATTCACGACCGAGCCGTTTATCATAACCCGGCATCGACCGCTTCGCGTAATCCACTGGAGGATTCACGATGGTTGCGGATCAGGGTGGTCAGATCGCGGCGGTCCTGCCGCTTTACGGGCGCAAACTGATAGCCGTCGTCTTTGCCGACATGGCCGGCTACAGCCGCCTGATCGGCCTTGATGACGCGGGCACCTTTGAACGCTTGCAAGAGCTGCGCCGCGACCTGATAGACCCGGCCTTGCAACAGCATGGCGGAACCCTGGTCAACACCGCCGGCGATAGCCTGCTGGTCACGTTCGATAGTATCATTCCGGCCATGCGGTTCGCCGTGGACGTGCAACGCGGGGTGCCGGATTTCGATGGCGATTATGCGCCCGACCGCCGTATTCGCTTTCGTATGGGCGTCAATGTGGGTGACGTGATCCCCGACGGCACCAACCTGCACGGCGAGGGGGTGAACATCGCGGCCCGGTTGCAAGCGATTTGTCCGCCGGGCGCGATCTGCGTGTCTCGCGTCGTGCGCGACCACGTCGGCAATCGGCTCGGTCGGGACTTCAAGGAACTGGGACCGATTGACCTGAAGAATATCGCACGGCCCATTGAAGCTTTCTTGCTCGAACTGACTCCTTCTGCCCGCGTCGCAGGGACATCTCGATCCGGCCACTCCGGCATGACGTTGGTATGTGCGGTTGTGGTTTTTCTCGCGGGACTTGGTGTGTACGAATACCGATCCGGCAACCTGGCGCCGGCGACCGAAACACAGCCTGTGCCGCCGCGTCTGTCGATCGCGGTTCTGCCGTTCTCAACCTTCGACGGCAGTCCGGAATTCAGCCGTTTGGCGGATGGAATTACCGAAGATCTGACCACGGACCTGACAAAATTTTCCGAGGCGCCGGTCAGTCCGCGGCAAGGCGTGGTTCGCTTCAAGGGTCAGCCAATCAATGCGCGGGCGATTGGCAGCGAGTTGAACGTTCGCTATATTCTGACAGGAAGCCTCCGCCGTCTCGGCGACGGGATCCGGGCGAACGTGGTTCTTATCTCCACCGAAACCGGTGCGGCACTCTGGGCGGATCAACTTGATGCCGGAATGCCGGATGTCGCCTCGGATCAGGACGAAATCGCCGGTTGGCTGAGAAATTCGGTGCACTATCATTTGGCGATCATAGAGGGCGCGCGCAGCGCCCGGGAACGGCCGGATCACCCTGACGCACTTGACCTTCTGCTGCAGGCGCGGGCGGTATTTTGGTCACCGCCGAGTTTGACACGGGAGACGAAGGCGCGTGCCCTGTACGAGGGGGCATTGCGGCTGGATCCCGGGTCCGTTCCCGCGATGGTTGGTGTGGCGTCAACGATCATCGGCACAGTCGTCAGTCTTGGCGGGGATATTTCCGCTACAGACTACGATCGAGCGCAACAACTTGTTGCCGCCGCGGAGGCACTCGCACCAACGGATGTTAAGGTGATGTGGGCACGTGCTTTTCTGGCGCGTTTTCAGCAACAATGGCCCGAGGCGGAGGCCGGGTTTGAACGCGTGCTACGGGCCTATCCGCATTATGACGGTGCCGGGACGATGCTGGGAATCTGCGAGGTGCAATTGGGACGATCGGAAGAGGCTATTTCGGTGTTTCAGAAGGCTATCCGCACCGATCCACACAGTCTGTCCATTTGGGCGATTTATATCCGGCTGGGTCAGGCCTTTCTGCTGACAGGAAGATACGGCGAAGCCATCAATTGGCTCCAACGGTCATTGGCGGCTGCCCCTGAACAATCCGCCGCGACCCAGCGGAACGCCCATATGATGATGGCGAGCGCTTATGCTCTTTCGGGGCAAATCAGACGGGCACAGGAAGAGGTCGTTGCTGTTTCCGCACTCGCTCCGTTTGCAACCGTCCGCGGCTTTTGGGCGGGTTATGTCGCCAATGAGACGTTTTCCGTCCAGATCGAAAAGGTGCGGGAGGGGCTTCGGATGGCCGGGCTTCGCGATCACGCCGAGGAGGGTGAGAACGTTGGGATTGCCGCGGATACCGGTCTGGCGACCCGTCTTGGTGGCAGGACGCCGTTGACTGTCCCCGGCGCCGCGACGATCCGAACGACCGATCTGGCCGCGTTTCTCCGCGACGGCAAGCCGCTGATTATCGATGCGAGCGAAGGCAATGAAACTCTTTCGGGTGCACTCAACGTGCCCGAAGCCGGGTTGGGCGGAACTTTTCACGATGCGTTACAAGACCGGCTGCGGCATTGGATCAGGATGCGCACCAAAGGCGATATGTCAGGTCCGATCGTGACGCTTGGTTTAAGTGCGGAACGATGGAACGGCTATAATCTGGCGTTGCGCCTCGTCGAACTCGGCTATCGGCAGGTCTATTGGTATCGCGGCGGACGTGAGGCGTGGGCCGGCGCCGGTTTGCCTGTCAATCGGACGCAACAGATCAAATTGACATCGCAATAGTATAAATCCGCTGTGCCGGCGGGTGCCCGGATAATCCGCTAACCCCATGATCTGTGAAACACTTCATATCACCGGCGCACGGGGCGGCCTAATTCTCCCGGTGTCAGCAAAGCCGGAATCGAAAGCCCGGCGAACTCTGCCAAAGACCGCAATGCCGCAAGGCGTTATATTAAACTGGTAACAAAAGGAGTCTAACATGACACATGCTTTGGTGAATCATTTCTTATCCGTCAAGGCTTTGGTCCGTGTGGCCTTCGCCGTTGTCAGCCTGTCGGCCGGATTGGCCACAATGGCACACGCCGCGCCAAGCGACGCCCAGACATCCGCTCACGGGGGAGACGCCAACGGGCCGAGCCTGATGGGAGGCGGCGGCTGAAGGAAGCAGGCGTGTCCCGGATGAAGCCTGAAACTCCGGCGATAGGCGAGATAACGTGACGAATACCACGCTTCCGATCACTTGACCTTTCCCCACCCTGAACCCAAATCGCTGGCACTCTTGCTCTGAGAGTGCCAGCGTATCTGTGTTTCCGGTGGATCGGAGCACGGGTTCGAAGACTGCCGGATCAGGAAGATCGCTGCACTGTACTGTGATGAGACTGCGGGTGCGGGTTGCCGGACAAACGCGGTAATACCAGCGCGGCCGATTATGGAGACTACCGAAGGCGGTGTAACCGCCGTGTGAAAAGAGTCACGAGGGAATAGTCAATAAGGGGATTTTTACATGCCTGCGAAAGAAGTACGCTTCTCCGCTGACGCGCGTCAACGCATGTTGCGCGGGGTCGATATTCTGGCCGATGCGGTGAAAGTGACATTGGGTCCCAAGGGCCGCAACGTCGTGCTGGACAAGAGTTTCGGTGCGCCGCGCATCACCAAGGACGGAGTGACCGTCGCCAAGGACATCGAACTGGCCGACAAATTCGAAAACATGGGCGCGCAAATGGTGCGGGAGGTCGCGTCCAAGACCAGCGACGTCGCCGGTGATGGAACCACCACGGCAACCGTTCTTGCTCAGTCCATCGTGCGGGAGGGGGCCAAGGCCGTCGCGGCCGGCATGAACCCGATGGACCTGAAACGTGGCATCGACAAGGCCGTCGCGGCTGTTGTGGAAGAATTGCGAACCCACAGCCGGAAAATCACCACGCCTGCCGAAACCGCACAGGTGGGAACGATCTCCGCCAATGGTGACAGTGAGGTCGGCCGCATGATCTCCGAGGCGATGCAGAAGGTCGGCAACGAAGGCGTTATTACGGTCGAGGAAGCCAAGGGGATGCAGACCGAACTCGACGTGGTCGAGGGTATGCAGTTCGATCGCGGCTATGTCTCACCTTACTTCATCACCAACGCCGAGAAGATGGTGGCGGAGATGGACAATCCCTACATTCTGATCCACGAGAAAAAACTGTCAGGATTGCAGCCGATGCTGCCGTTGCTGGAAAGCATCGTCCAATCCGGGCGGCCGCTTTTGATTATTGCCGAGGATGTTGAGGGCGAGGCGCTCGCCACCCTGGTGGTGAACAAACTGCGCGGCGGATTGAAGGTTGCGGCCGTGAAGGCGCCGGGGTTCGGGGATCGCCGTAAGGCCATGCTGGAGGATATCGCGATCCTGACCGGCGGCTCTGTGGTCAGCGAAGATCTGGGGAACAAGCTGGAAAACGTCAGGTTGACCGATCTTGGCCGGGCGAAACGTATTCTGATCGAGAAGGAAAATACCACCATCGTCGAAGGCGCGGGTCAGAAGCACGACATTCAGGGCCGCTGCGGGCAAATCCGGGCGCAGATTGAAGAAACGACGTCGGACTATGATCGGGAGAAGTTGCAGGAGAGGCTCGCGAAACTGGCAGGCGGTGTCGCGGTGATTCGCGTGGGCGGCAGCACTGAAGTGGAAGTCAAGGAACGCAAAGACCGTGTCGATGACGCAACGCACGCCACCCGCGCGGCGGTCGAGGAGGGCATCGTGCCCGGCGGCGGCGTCGCCCTGGCGCGGGCGTCCGTGATCCTCGGCAAGCTGAAGGCCGACAACGACGATCAGCGCTTCGGAATTGAGATCGTTCGCATCGACCCGACCAAAGTCGTGCGCACCGCGCTACAGGATGCCGCGTCGGTCGCCGGGTTGCTGGTGACGACCGAGGCGATGGTGGCGGAAAAACCGGAGAAACCAGCCGCGACGGCGGCCTCTCCGGGCCATGGCGAAATGGACTACTGATCCGGCAAACCGTGTCTGGCCGGGACAAACCTGGCCAGACACAGCGCGCTAAACCGAACCCCAAACCTCCCGAGCGACTTCGACGCAACGGGACAGTTTCGCCCATTGTTGATCCTCGGTCAGCGTGTTGCCTTCCTCGGTGGAGGCAAACCCGCACTGCGGCGACAGCGCGAGCTGTTCCAGCGGCAGGAACTTCGACGCCTCATCGATGCGGCGCTTCAGTTCGTCCTTGCTCTCCAGTTCGCCGGTCTTGCTGGTCATGATCCCCAGCACGACGATCTTCTTGCCGCGCGGCACGAAACGCAGTGGCTCAAACCCGCCGGCGCGATCGGTGTCGTATTCCATGAAATACGCATCCGAATTGATTTGGTTGAACAACGCCTCCGCCACCGGCTCATAGCCGCCCGATGCCACGAAGGTGGAGCGGAAGTTGCCGCGGCAAAGGTGCATCGAGATCACCATGCCCTCCGGCTTGCCGGCAATCGCCTGGTTCAGCATATCGGCATAGATGTTCAGAAGATTATCGACATGCTCGCCGCGCGCCTTCAGCATCGCGATCTGTTCGGGGTCGCACAGGTAGGCGATGTTGACCTCGTCCAGTTGCAGATACCGGCAGCCCGCATCGCCGAACGCCGCGACCGCTTTGTTATAGGCAACACCCAGGTCGGCGAAGAACGGCTCCATCGTCGGATACGTCGCCGTATCGATCGCCTCGCGGCCGCCACGGAAATGCACCACCGACGGCGACGGGATCGTCTGCTTCGGCACGGCCGTCCGCACATGGCTGGCGAGGAACTGGTAATGATCGATCATCGTCGGCTTGCTCCAGCCGATCTTGCCGTTCACCCGCAGCTTGTGACCCAGCGGAACGCTGCCATGGAACTGGATTTTCTGTTCCGGTTCATAGACCTCGATGCCGTCCAGACCATCAACGAAATCATAGTGCCAATAGGCGCGGCGATACTCGCCATCCGTCGCCGCCCGCAGGCCGATGTCTTCCTGTTTGGCAATCGTCGCGGCGATGCAGCGGTCCTCGACGTCCCGAAGCGCGTCGTGCGACAGGGTCCCGGCCTTCCACTGGGCGCGTGCCTCTTGCAGCACCTTCGGCCGCAGCAAACTGCCGACATGGTCCGCTCGGAAGGGAGGTTCGGTGCGCGTCGTTGTCATGATAAGCTCTCCTATTGAAACGACCGGGTCCAAACGCACACGGCGTTGACCACGGCATCGGGTTGTTCGGGTATCAGGGCATGGCTGGCATCCGGGATGACAACGATTGTCACCCGTTCCGCACCCAAATCGTCACGGATACCGGTCCGCGTCTCCGCCGGCCGCCACGGATCAAATTCCGCCTGCAGGTCCAGCACCGGCGCTGATCCGGCGGTCCACCACTCAACCTGAGGAGTCGCGGCACTCGCCGCCCGCTGGCTCTTGGACGCCACCGGGTGCCAGTTGTCCAGCCACGACGACGGATCGTGGCCGGGCGCGAAAAACGCGACTTGCAACGCGGCCAGCCGATCCCGATCGGGCAGGGAGGTATCGACACATTTCGCCAGATGATCACGCAACCCCGGTGGAGACGCCTTCGCCGCCGCCGCCGCCAAAATCGTGCCGCGCACCAGCGCCGGATAGTCCGCCGCCACGCAGCGTCCGATCCACTGACCGAACGCGTGTCCCAGCACGAATGCCGATCCACCGGCCAGCCGTTCGATCACCACCGCCACGTCGCGGGCGTAATCGTGCAGCGTCAGGCCCTCCATCGGGCCGGTGCTGCCGCACATGCCCCGCGGCTGCGGGCGGATCACCCGGAAACCGTCCTCCGCGAATTTTTCGGCAATCTCGTCGAAATCCTCGGAATCGCGGGACGACGACGGCAGCAGCACGAGCGAATCGATGACCTCCGACCCTGGCTCATCCAGGATCGTGTCGATCGACACGTCATCGTATGCGACGGAAACCCGCCAACGCTGGCTCATGTGCCATCCTCCCCTGTGCTGGACCGCACCCTAACCCGAGGCGCGGCGATACGGAACCGGGGACACGATCCGTAAACGGGGGGTGAGACCCAGCCGCCCCGGATGCCGGAGCGGCCGGTCTCAGCCCTGTTTACGGCAGGAAGCCAATGGAAATCGCCGGGATGGAGGCAACCAGTACCAGGCCGGCGAACAACGCCAGCATGTAGCCGACGATGGGTTTCATGCCCTCGTCGGGGTTCACGCCGCCGATGGCGGTGGCGCAATAGTAGCCGACGCCGAACGGCGGCGCGAACAGGCCCATACCCATCGCCAGGATGACGACCATCGCATAGTGGACCTCATGGATGCCCATCGACCGGGCGATCGGGAACAGCAGCGGGCCGAACAACACGATGGCCGGGATGCCTTCCAGCACCGATCCCAGGATCATGAAGGCGATAATGGACATGACCATGAACGTCGCCGCTCCTCCCGGCAAACCGGCCATAAACCGCGCAAGGTCCTGGGAAAATCCGGATTGGGTCAGCGACCACGCCATTCCGGTCGCGGTGCCGATGATCAGCAGGATCGCGCCGGACAGGGCCGCCGTGTCGATCAGCATGGGGATCAACCGGCTCCAATCGAAGCGCCGATAGACCAGCAGTCCGACCGCGACCGAGTAAATGATGCCAATGGTCGAGACTTCCGTGGCGGTGGCGATGCCCTGCATCACCGCGCCTCGGATGACGAACGGCAGGATGACCGCCGGGATCGCGATCACCAACGACCGGCCGATCTCGCGCCTGGATGCCCGCTTCACGCCGGACAGATCGTCGTTGCGATAGCGCCAACGCACCAGGCAGCACAGCCCCAGGCCCAGCACCACGCCCGGCAACAGGCCGCCGGTGAACAGCGCCGCGATCGAGACGCCGGTGACTGAACCGATCGTCAGCAGGACCAGACTGGGTGGAATCGTTTCCGTCTGGGCACCGGTGGCGGCCAGCAGGGCGACCAGATCGCCGGGTTTGGCGCCGCGCTTGATCATCTCGGGGAACAGCACCGGCGTGACGGCGGCCATGTCGGCGGCCTTCGATCCCGAGATCCCGGACACCAGATACATCGCGCCGATCAGCACATAGGACAGCCCACCGCGCACATGCCCCAGCAGGCTGGCCAGGAAGCCCACCATGGCGCGCGCCATCCCGGTCATCTCGATCAATTGGCCGAGGAAGACGAACAGCGGGACGGACAGCAGAATCAGGTGGCTCATGCCCTCATCCATGCGGCCGATCACGACAGAGATCGGGGTGGATGTGGTGAAGGTCAGATAGCCGACCGTCGCCAGGCCGAAGGAAAACGCGATCGGCACGCCTGCAAAGACGCTGGTCGCGACGAACCCGACAAAGAAAATGAGCAAGTTGTAGTTGCCCAGCGTCAACAGCCAGGGGCGCGCCGCATGTCCCACCGCGACCATTCCGATCAAGCCCAACATGACCAGAAGCACGCGCGGCAGACTGGCGGATCGCAGCAGTTTCAGCACTGCCAGCAGCGCCATGAGACCGAGCCCGATGGGCAGCGCGAGAGCACCCCAGGTGTTCGGAATATCCAAAGCCGGCAGCGTGACGAAACTCTCGTCGTCGGCGTAATCCAGGCCGGGTTGGATAACCGAGACCAGGAAAACCAGCGGCGCGGCCACCGCAAGGGTCTCCAGCATCGCGCGAAGCTGCGGACCGGCCTTGGAGACCAGCGCGGTCATGCGCATGTGCTCGCCGCGATGGAACGCGATCACCGATCCCAGCATCGCCAGCCAGATGAACAACACCTCGGCCAGTTCGTCGGACCAGACGATGGGCTGGCGGAAGCCGTAGCGCATGGTCAGGCCAACAAACAGCACAACGATTTCAAGCAGCACCAGCAGGGCGGCGGGAATTGCCACCGCCTTTGCCAGTCCACTTTCCAGCATGGCCACACCGCGGCGCCAGCCGGCCTCGGTCCTGATGGGCCCCGCGTCCAAATCCGTCGCCGCATGTGCCATGATGCGTCAGCCCAGCTTGCCGGCGGCGGCTTCCAGATAGCCCCAGGCTTCGTCACCGTACTTGGCGTGCCAGTCGGCATAGAAGCTGGTTTTGGCGAGCGCGGCGCGGAACTTCTCGCGGTCCACATCGATGAACTCGATGCCCTTGGCGGTCAGGTCGGCACGCAACGACTGGCTGAGCACGGCGATATCGGCGCGTTCCTTGGCACCGGCCGCATCGAGCTCGCGTGACACGATGGCCTGCACATCGGGGGGCAGGCCGGTCCAGGCGCGGCGATTGGCCAGAATGGCGTACCCATCCCAGACATGGCCGGTCATCGAGCAGTATTTCTGCACTTCATACAGGCGGGTGGACGCGATGATCGCCAGCGGATTTTCCTGCCCCTCGACGACCTTGGTCTGCAAGGCGGAATACAGCTCGTTGAAGTTGATCGGCGTCGCACCGGCCCCGAGGGTCTTGAACACCGAGGTCAACATCGGCGCGGGCGGGACACGGATCTTGAAGCCGTTCAGGTCCTCCGGCGTCTCAATCTTGCGGGTCGAGGACGTGATCTGCCGGAAGCCGTTGTCCCACAACTTCGCCGGTGCGATCAGACCGGCCTTGGCGACCTGTTCAGCGATGTGCTTCCCGAGCGCGCCGTCCATGGCCTTCCAAACGGTGTCGTAGTCCTTGAAGGCAAAGCCGGTGTTGACGATGCCGGCGGTGGGCACCAGTGTCGCGAGGATGGAGGTCGAGAGGTTGAAGAACTCAACTCCGCCGCTGCGCACCTGAGATAGCAGGTCGGTGTCCGATCCCAACTGGTTGGCCGGAAACAGCCGGAAATCCACCCGGCCGCTGGTGGCTTCACGGATGCGATCGATGGCTTCCTGAGCGCGGATGTTGACCGGATGGGTCGGGTCCTGACCGGTCGCGTATTTGTAGCTGAACTCGGCGGCGTTGCCGCGGCGGGTGAGAATGGCGAACATCGGCAAGGCGGCAGTGAGGCTGCGGCGGGTGATAGTGGACACGGTGTGGTTCCTTTGGATTTACGCTGATTTCATCAGGCTGCGGTAGGCTCGGATGATCTGACTGTCGTCGGCCGCCCCCAACCCGCTGCCGGATACGGACAGAAAAAGCTGATGCGCCAGGGCCGCCATCGGCAGGGCCGTCTTGGCGTCGCGCCCGGCCTCCATCACGATGCCCAGATCCTTGACGAAGATATCGACGGCGCTGGTGACGATGGGTTCGTCCTGTAGCATCCGCTCGCCGCGATCCCGCAGCATCCAACTGGAGGCCGCCGAACCGGAGACGATGTCGAGCATGGCGTGCAGATCGACGCCGAGTTTTTCGGCCAGTGACAGCGCCTCGGCCGCCACCGCGAGATGCGCGCCGCACATAAGCTGGTTCACCGCCTTGGCGGTGGCGCCCTGGCCGGGCTTTTGGCCGACATGCACGACCTTGGATCCCATGGCGTCCAGAATGGGCTTCGCATCCTGGAAGATCGCGTCGGGGGCTGCGGTCATAATGGTCAGGCTGGCGGCCTCGGCGCCGACCACGCCGCCCGACACCGGGGCATCGACGAAACGGAAACCGGCAGCGGTGACACGCTCCGCCAGTTTGGCAACGGACGCGGGCGGGCAGGTGGCCATCAGGATGACCAGTGCGTTCGGCTTCAGGCCGGTCAGAGCCGACCCGCCGAACAGGATCTGTTCGGCCTGGGCGGCGTTGACAACCATCAGGACAGCGGCATCGGCTTGGTCAAAAGCGGCCTCCAGCGAGGGGGCGTCGGCGCCGCCCTTCGCCGCCAGCGTTTCGCGGGCGGAGGCGCGCAGATCGTAGCCGCGCACGTGAAACTGGCGGGCGACCAGGTTGCATGCCATGGGCAGACCCATGGAGCCGAGGCCGATAAACCCTATCTTGGTCATTCATATTCTCCCATTGGACCGATCGCTTCACGCCGCTCCGTCATGGCCGGGGTCATGACGGGTTGTTGTTTTCCCCGTCATGGCCCGGCTTGTCCGGGCCACCTATGGCCTGACGGTCCCGCGATAGGTGGCCCGGACAATTCAGGCCATAACGACGTGTAGTGAGGGCGGCGCGACTTTTGGCTGGGGTCACGCGCCTTGGCGTGCGGTCAAAGCCAGCCCTTGATGCTCTTACATATCTCCACCGTCGAAATGCCGTAACGGTCATGCAATGTCGGCAGCGCGCCGGCATCGAGATACGCATCCGGCAGCGCGATCTGGCGAAACGCCGGATGCACGCCCGACCGCATCAGCAGGCCCGCAA
>Ga0316227_1004100_pt1 | contig 11220 bp, 12 predicted proteins | sample TBH18019metaG_FD_206012 | JGI IMG/M metagenome (GOLD analysis project Ga0316227, IMG submission 206012) | Freshwater microbial communities from Trout Bog Lake, Wisconsin, USA - TBH18019 | ecosystem: Environmental > Aquatic > Freshwater > Lake > Hypolimnion/Profundal zone | place: USA: Wisconsin... | reverse complement strand
GGCGCCGGGGCGGGACCCGGCGGCGCCGGCGCGGCGGCCCGCGCGGGCGCCGGGGCGGCTGCGCGGGCGGGCGGGTCCGGCGCTTCCTGGAGCAGCACATCGACCGTGCGCGGTTCCGGATTCCCGGCATCCGCGCGCCGTCCCAGCAGGACCGCCAGCCCCCCCACCAGCGCGGCCGCGGCCAGGGTCACCGGCACGGTCAACCAGGGGCTGGGGCGGCGGATCGCCGCTTCGCCCAGGCCGGGCCGGTAGACCAGGTCCTCCAGCGCCGCCCGGGCGGGGCCGGGCTCGGGCGGATTGACCTCGGGGCCTGCGTCCATGCCGCTCCCAAGCGAAAGGTTGAATGATCCGGGTCGTCCAAAGGGTTAAGATGACAAATCGCCGAAGGCCCGTCAAGCACTGAACAGGAGCACTGCCATAGCCACGCCATCCCCCTTCTCCCGCTTCGTCCAGGACTCGGCCCTCGATCCGTCAACCCCAGCCCGGGCTGGGCATTTCGCCACCCTGCACGGCGAGGTGCTGACCCCCGCCTTCATGCCGGTGGGCACCCAGGGCACCGTCAAGGGCGTCAGCCCCCGGCAGCTGGCCGAGATCGGCCCGCAGGTGATCCTGGGCAACACCTACCACCTGGGTCTGCGCCCAGGGGACGAGCTGGTGCGGGACCTGGGCGGGCTGCATGCCTTCATGGCCTGGCCGGGGCCCATCCTCACCGATTCCGGCGGCTTCCAGGTGTTCTCCCTGGCCGGGCTGCGCAAGATCAAGGAGGAGGGGGTGACCTTCCAGAGCCACCACGACGGCTCCACCCACTTCCTGTCGCCGGAGCGGAGCATGGAGATCCAGCGCAACCTGGGCTCCGACATCGTCATGGCCCTGGACGAATGCCCCCACGGCCAGCTGGAGCGGCCCAAGCTGGAGATCTCCATGGCCCGCACCACCCGCTGGCTGGAGCGCTGCCGGGCCTTCCCGCTGGCCGCGCACCAGGGCCTGTTCGCCATCAACCAGGGCGGCGTGCACCTGGACCTGCGCACCCGGCACCTGGAGGAGATCCTGGAGATCGACCGGAGGACGCCATTCCAGGGCTTCGCCGTGGGCGGCCTCAGCGTGGGCGAGACCAAGGAGGACATGAACGAGCTGCTGGCTGCCTTCGTCCGCCTGCTGCCCGCCGACCGCCCCCGCTACCTGATGGGCGTGGGCACCCCCGAGGATCTGCTGTTCGGCATGGCCCACGGGGTGGATCTGTTCGATTGCGTCCTGCCCACCCGGGAAGCCCGGCATGGCACGCTGCTCACCTCCCGGGGCCGGATCAAGATCAAGAACGCCCGCCACGCGACTTCCGCCGAGCCTTTGGATCCTGACTGCAACTGCTATACTTGCAGGACCTTTACCCGCGCCTACCTGCACCATCTGTTCCGCTGCGGCGAGATGCTGGGATCTACACTAAACAGTATCCACAACCTGAGCTACACTGTTGGGCTCACCCGCGCCGCGCGGCAGGCGATCCTGGCGAACACGTTTCCAGCCTTCGCAACCCGCACGAAAGAAAATTGGAACTCAGAGGAGTCATAAATGTACCTTGCACTGTTCATGCAATCCGGCCAGAACAGCCCCTTGCCGACCCTCCTGCTCTTCGGCGGGATGGCGGCGCTGTTTTATTTCCTGCTCATCCGTCCCCAGAACAAGGCCCGCAAGGCCATGGAAGAGCGGCTCAGCAAGCTCAAGGCCGGTGATGAAGTGCTCCTGTCCGGTGGACTGTATGCCACCATTGACCGGGTCGAGGACAAGAACATCTATCTGAAGCTGGGGAGCAACGTGGTCAAGGCACGCCGCAACGCGGTGGTGGCCATGGCCAACGAAGCCGCTCCCGAGCAGAACTGATTTATCTTTCATTTCTCATGGTGAGGGCGGGGGCCAGCTTCCCCGCTCTCCTTGCGTAGGAGTCTTTTTGTGACCAAGCGGAGCCTATGGCGCCTCACGGTGACCCTCCTGATCTGCGGCGCGTGCGCGTATTTCTTCATCCCCCTCTCCCAGGTCCGCCTGGGGCTGGACCTCAAGGGCGGCGTCCACTTCGAGCTTGAAGTCCAGGGCCACGAAGCCCTCGAGGCCGATCTGCGCGACACCCGCGACCGGCTCCAGGACCAGCTCAAGGACAAGGGCTTTCCCGATGCCGTCCTGAAAGTGGATGGGGCCGTCCTGCGCGCCGAGGGCGTGCCCGCGGAGCAGCGCCCGGCGGCGGAGAAGGTACTGCTGGGCTACTTCGGCTATGACGCCGCCTTCACCCCGACCGGGTTCAACCTGACCCAGAAGGCCGCCTACCAGAAATCCCTCAAGGATGACGCCAACAAGCGCGCCCTGCAGATCATCGAGAACCGGATCAACCAGTTCGGCGTGGCCGAACCGGAAATCACCGCCAGCGGCGCCGAAGGCAACCGGATCGTGGTGGAGCTGCCCGGCGTGGGCGACGCCGAGCGGGAACGGATCAAGGGCCTGCTCACCACCCCGGGCCGGCTGGAACAGCGCCTGGTGGCCAAGGCCGACCCCACCCAGGGGCGCGGCTTCCCCACCCGGGAAGCGGCCCTGGCCTTCTTCAAGGGCACCCTGCCGAACAACACCGAGCTGCTGCCTGAACCGGTGAGCGAGCGCGACCTGCGGCTGCAGGGCAAGGCCCCGGCGGCGCTCAAGCCGGGCGAGGAACTGCCGGTGCGGGCCTGGGTCCTGGTGGAGGAGAAGGTCTACGTGGACGGCGCCGACATCAACAAGGCCGACCCCAGCGTCGATCCCACCACCGACTCCCCGCAGATCAACTACACGCTCAACAAGAAGGGCGCCGACGACTTCGCCACCCTCTCCGGCATCGCCGCCGACGAGCAGCGCCTGATCGCCATCGTGCTCGACCGCAAGATCGTCAGCACCCTGTCCTGCCGGGAGAAGATCATCGGCGGCTCGGTGCGCATCACCGGCCACTTCACCAAGGCCGACACCGAGGACTTCGCGCTCAAGCTGAAGAGCGGCGCCATGCGCGCCAGCATGAAGTTCCTCGAGGAGCGGGCCATGGGCCCCAGCCTCGGCGCCGACTCCATCCACTCCGGCGTGCGCGCCGCGCTGATCGGCTTCATCACCATCATCGGCTTCATGGTGTTCTACTACCGCTGGTCGGGGGTGAACGCCATCGTCGCCCTCACGGTGAACATCATCGTCATGCTCGGCCTCATGGGCTCCTTCCACGCGGTGATCACCCTGCCCGGCATCGCCGGCTTCGCCCTCACCATCGGCATGGCGGTGGACGCCAACATCCTCATCTTCGAGCGCATCCGCGAGGAGATAGGCAACGGCAAATCCATCCCCGGGGCCATCCAGATGGGCTTCGACAAGGTGTTCTGGACCATCGTCGACAGCCACGTCACCCAGCTGTTCGCCGCCATGCTGCTGTTCATCTTCGGCACCGGGCCGGTGAAGGGCTTCGCCGTGACCCTCACGGTGGGCGTCTGCGCCTCGCTGTTCACCAGCATCTACATCAGCCGGTTCGTCTACGACTGGATCCTGGAACGCCATCCCGGCATCAAGACCCTCTCCATCTAGAAGGATTGGACCGATGAAAGTATTCGAGAACCTGCCGCACATCGATTTCATGAAATACAAAGGCCTCGCCCTGGCCGTCTCCTGGGGCATCATCCTGGCCTGTTTCCTGTGGATCCACCCCTGGAAGGGGGCGGACGCCCACGTCAAGCTGGGCATGCAGTTCACCGGCGGCATCGACATGATGGTGGCGTTCAAGGGCGACGTGCACCAGGATGACCTGCGCGCGGCCCTCTACAGCGGCGGCGTGCGCGACGCCGGCGTGGTGGCCTACAAGGACAAGCCCGGAACCAGCGTGTTCTCCATCAAGGTCAAGGCCAAGAAGGGCCAGGACGAGAAGGATTCCAGCGCCCAGATCAAGCAGATCACCGACGCCCTCAAGGCCATGGACGCCAGCGCCCGCAGCGACCACCGCGCCGACCTCAACACCGAGAGCGTGGCCGTGATCGTCGACAGCTGGATCAAGACCAACCCGCTGGCCCTGCCGGGGGACGAGACCGCGCTGCGCATGGCCTACGAGCCCTGGGTCATCAAGGTCACCAAGGCCCGCGAGCAGTTCAGCCCCATGTCCGACTACAACCAGCTGCCCCAGGACCTGCCCGCCCCGCTGCGCGCCAGCATCGAGAAGGACTACCGCCTGGGCACCCTGTCCATCCTGAAGAACGAAAGCTTCTCGCCCTCCATCTCCGGCGAGTGGACCTGGAAGACCCTCAAGGCCGTGTTCTGGGCCATGGGCGCCATCCTGGTCTACGTGATCTTCCGGTTCACGGTCAGCTTCTCGGTGGGCGGCATCGTCGCCCTGATCCACGACGTGCTGATGGCGCTCGGCCTGTTCGTCCTGTTCGGCTTCGAGTTCTCGGTGCCGGTGGTGGCCAGCTTCCTGATCCTGATCGGCTATTCCATGGCCGACACCATCGTGGTGTTCGACCGGATCCGCGAGAACAGCCACAAGCCCGAGTACCGCCGGGTCGATATCACCAAGCTGGTGAACGATTCCATCAACCAGACGCTGAGCCGGACCATCCTCACCAGCCTGTCCGTGCTGTTCGTGGCGTTCTGCCTGCTGGTCTGGGGCGGCCACGCCCTGCGCGACCTGAGTTTCCCGATCTTCATCGGGGTCATCACCGGCACCTACAGTTCCATCTTCATCGCCTCGCCGGTGGTGGTGTACTGGGACCACTGGTTCGGCGGCGCCGACAAGATCAAGCAGCACGCCCACCCGCGCAGTTGAATCGCAAAGAAAAGGCCGGCGCTGCCGGCCTTTCTTTTATTCCTCTTCCACCCGTTTCACCAGTTTCGCCACCGGAGTGGTGCGGGCCTGGTGGGTGGTGCCTTTCCAGACATAGCGGGTGCCGCGCTTCTGGCCTTGCTTGACGATGACGCCTTCATCTTCCAGTTCGGAAAAAAACCGGCGCAGGGTGGCCGGGGCCCAATCGCAGGTCTTCAGGCCCAGTTCCTCCTGGGCCTGGAAGCTGGACAGCGCGCCCTGGAGCTGGAGGGTCTTCACCAGCAGGGCCTTGAGCTCCGACAGTTCGCCCTTGGACCGGCGCGGCTTGTTCTTGAAATCCACAACGGATTCCTGCGGCGCCGCCGGCAGGGAGAGCAGCACCGGCGCGGGCGGGGGGTCCGGCGCTGGAGCCTCCACCGGCCGGGCATCCGCCTCGAACAGCAGGCCGCCGTCCAGGAGCAGGTCCGCGTCCTCCCGTTCAAAGAAAACCACCACCGAGCCGGAGGCGAATCCCGCACTGTGCAGGGCCGAGATCACTCGATCGCCGATACGCTTTTTCTGGTCCGAGGACAGCCTTGGCGATTTAATGTGAACTGACGGCATAGACACTCCTTTAACAAGGGGGTAATTCAATCTAATCTGTCTTATGAGAGAGGGAAACTCTTTTTGAGCCTCTCGGTTACCTTTTCCCAGGGAGTTCGCATGTGTCCCACCTCTACCACCCCGGCCAAGGTGCATTCGGCGGAAGCTCACCGTTTCGAGGCTTATCTTCGAAGCAAGAAGCTTAAGCTGACGGGCGAGCGAATGGAAATTCTCGCCTCCATCTTCCAGAAGAAATCGCACTTCGACGCCGAAGAATTGCATGCGGAATTAAAACAGCAGGGCCGGGACATCAGCCGGGCGACGGTGTATCGGACCTTGGACCTGCTGGTTCAGTGCGGCCTGGTGCGCAAGAGCAGCCTGGGCTCCAGCCACGCCAACTACGAGGCCGCCCACGAAGACGAACACCACGATCACCTGATCTGCCTCAATTGCAATAAAGTTATGGAATTCTACCGTCCCGACCTGGAAAAGCTGCAGGACGACATCTGCAGTGAGCAGGAGTTCAAGCCGCTGCACCATAGCTTGCAGATATTCGGCCTCTGCTCCAATTGCGTCGGCAAAGCGGATGAGTCGGTCATTCAGCACCGGGTGGCCCAGATCCACACTTAAGCCAGTTCGCGCTAGAATCGGGGATGCAAAAACTCACCCTCGAAGATCTCCAGCGCCTCCCCAAGACCGACCTGCACGTGCACCTGGACGGCAGCCTGCGCATCCAGACCATTCTTGACCTGGCCAAGGAGCAGGGCGTCGCGCTGCCCGCGGACACCGTGGAATCCCTGCGGCCCCACGTGCAGATGGGCGACGACTGCGAATCCCTGGTGGAGTACCTGAAGGCGTTCGACGTCGCCCTGTCGGTGATGCAGACCTATGGTTCGCTGGTCCGGACCGCGTTCGAACTGGCCGAGGACGCGGCCCTGGAGAACGTGCGCTACATGGAGGTCCGCTACAGCCCGATCCTGCACCAGCAGAAGGGGATGACCCTCTACAGCATCGTCCAGGCGGTGCTGGAGGGGCTGGCCGCGGCGGAAAAGCGCTACCCCATCCGCACCGGGGTCATCCTCTGCGGCATCCGGCACATCGGCCCGGACCTCTCCAACAAGCTGGCCGACCTCACCGTCGCCTTCAAGAACAAGGGTGTGGTGGGCTTCGACCTGGCCGGCGCCGAGGAGGACTTCCCGGCCAAGAAGCACCGGGAGGCCTTCGAGCGGGTGCTGGCCAACAACATCAACTGCACCCTGCACGCCGGAGAGGCTTACGGCCCCGAGAGCATCCACCAGGCCATCCACCTCTGCGGCGCCCACCGGATCGGCCACGGGGTGCGCCTGATCGAGGACGGCGATCTGCTCAACTACGTGAACGACCATCGCATCCCGCTGGAATGCTGCCCTTCCTCCAACGTCCAGACCAAGGCCGTGCGCAAGATGCAGGACCACCCCATCCGCCTGTTCTACGACCTGGGGCTGCGGGTGACGGTGAACACCGACAACCGCCTGGTGACCGGGACCACGGTCAGCGAGGAATACAAGGTGCTGCACGACGAGCTCGGCTTCACCCTGGACGAGATCAAGGAACTCATCATCATGGGCTTCAAGAGCGCCTTCCTGCCCTACGCCATCAAGCGGGCCATGCTCTCGGAGGTGGTCAACGAGCTGAAGGCCTTCACCCCCGGCAGCCTGGACAGCAAGAAGGAGCAGCTGTAGCTGGGCGGAATCACAATATCGGGGTAATCTTGATCCAAGAGGTCGGAATAGTGTCCATGCTGAACCGGTTCCAGGCATTTCTCGAACAGCAGGACCGGATCCTGCTCACCACCCATGAAAACCCCGACGGCGACGGCACCGGGGCGATGCTGGGGCTGGCCCACTACCTGCGCGGCCTGGGCAAGCAGGTGCGGATCGTGGTCAGCCCGCGCCTGCCGGCCTTCGTCAAGTTCCTGGATCCCGAAGGCTGGGTGGAGGCTTTCGAGCCCCAGGGGGCCCACCGGGATCTGGCCGGATGGCCCGGCGCCTGGCTGCTGGTGGACGCCTCGGAAGCGCACCGGCTGGGCCCGCTGCACCCCCTGTTCCAGGCCACGGCGGCGGTCAAGGTGTGCCTGGACCATCACCTCAAGGAGGCGCCGAAGGGGTTCGACCAGGAATTCACCGATCCCTCCGCCAGCGCCAGCGCCGAGCTGGTGTACGACCTGGTCCAGGCCCGCATGGCCCGGCCCCTGCCCCTGGCCATGGCCGAAGCGCTCTACGCCGGGGTGGTGGATGACACCGGCAATTTCCGCTTTTCCAACGCCACCGCCAAGGTGCACCGGCTGGCCGCCGACCTCATCGAGCAGGGGGTGGCGCCGGCCCGGATCTACCAGAACCTCTACCACCAGGGCCGGCCGGAAAAGCTGCGCATCCTGGGCCGGGCCGCGGACGGCATGGCCCTCCTGGACGGCGGGCGCTACGCCCGCCTGAGCCTCACCCAGGCCGACTTCGCCGCCTGCGGCGCCGACCATGACGACCTGGAGGGCCTGGTGAACCGCCCCCTGGAACTGGCCGGGGTGGAGGTGGCCTGCCTGCTCCACGAACTGGGCGACGGCCGGATCAAGGCCAGCCTGAGGTCCCGCGAGCGGGCCGACGTGAACGCGGTCTGCAAGCGCTTCGGCGGCGGCGGCCACCGGCTGGCCTCCGGCGCCAAGCTGGACGGGCCGATGGCAAGAGCGCAGACTGAGATGGACGCAGCCGTCCTGACCCAGCTCTCGGTCGATTTCCCTGCCCGATGACCCCCGATGGATGGCCCGCCGTCCCCTCTCCGCATCCCCAGACCCTGGGTGAATCCGCCTATCCATTCTTGACTTCTCCTGGTCCAATGAGCCATGTCCCCCAAAGACAGTAGTAGTGCACCCCACCTCAAGTCGATCCCGGATTCTCCGCTGGAGGTGGTCACCCGCCTGGAGACCGAGTCCGTGCCCTTCGTGGCCAAGGCCAATGTTCCGTCCATCTTCGGCAAGTTCGTCGTCTACGGTTTCCTGGAAAAGCTCACCGGCAAGGAGCACATCGCCATCGTGGCCGGCGAGATCGACGCCCGCAAGCGGGTGAACGTGCGCATCCACAGCGAATGCTGGACCGGCGACGTGATGGGCAGCCTGAAGTGCGACTGCCGGGCCCAGCTGGAAGCGGCCCTGCGCTACATAGGCGAAAAGGGCGGGATCGTGCTCTACCTCAGGCAGGAAGGCCGCGGCATCGGCCTGCTCAACAAGCTGAAGGCCTATGCCTTGCAGGAGCAGGGCTTCGATACGGTGGAGGCCAACCACCAGCTTGGCTTCGCCGACGATCTGCGCACCTACGAATCGGCCGTGGAGATGTTGCGCTTCTTCGGCATCCACAAGGTCCGCCTGCTCACCAACAACCCCAAGAAGATCAAGGCGCTGGAGGATTCCGGGATCCACGTGCAGCGGGAGGCCCACCAGCTGGCCTCGAATCCCCACAATCTGCGCTACCTGAAGACCAAGGCCAACAAGTCGGGGCACATGCTGGACTTCACCGAGGATCCGGCGCTCTGATCACCCGATCAGGCCGATGCAGCCCTTGATGGCCTGCACCTCGGCCAGTGCCTGCTGATACCAAAGCACCAGGGAAGCCGCCTTGACGCCCAGCTGGGCGGTCATGGCCTCGCCCAGCATGACGCATTGGCTGTCGACGATGGGCACCAGCAAGCTGCGCAGCTTGGCCGCCAGGTCCTGGTCGGCGCGGGTCTCCATGCCCCGCTCCAGGGCGATGGTCGCCCGGGTGAAGGAACAGAAGTGCAGCAGCGTCGACAGCCCGGTGAAGGCGCCGGTGAACCTGATCAGGGCCGAGGGATCGTGCTCCAAGGTATCGCCGATGGCGGCCAGGGCATTCTGCAGCTCTGCCCCGACCAGGGCCTGCAGCCGTTCGATGTGGCCTTCCAGCTGCTGGATCTGCCGCTCCACCGGATTGCCGGCGATGCTGTAGGTTCCCGGGTGGATGTAGATGGGCTCGGGTTTCATGGAAGCTCCCTGCAGGCTACCAATGAAAAATTTATTTACAGCCGAGCCGCTGTCAAGCTCCTTCCGTCTTATTCGTCGCGCCTGGGCAGCAGCAGGCTGCGCTGCACCCGCTCCAGGCTGCCTTGCAGGCGCACCTGCTTCCAGGCCAGGATCATGGCGTAGCCGAGCCAGACCCAGAGCAGCCGGGGGTCGCAGGGGGTGCGCTTGAGCGGCTCCAGGCCGATGTCCACCAGCAGGCCGTTGAGGAACCACACCACCACCCCGAAGGCGATCAGCAGATGGCCCCAGCGGATCCAGTAGGGCCGCAGGCCCTCTTTGGTCTTCCAGCGCAGCAGCAGCCAGCGCTCCATGATGGTGCTCTTGGCTTCGGCGAAGTTCAGGGCCACCAGCTGGTCCACCAGCGGGGCGTAGCGGTGCGCCTTGAGTTCGTTCAATTCCTCCTCGCCGTTCAGCTTCCTCAGGTAGGCCGAACGGATCTTGCCGATGCACTCCTCCCAGGGCGCCTCCTCCCGCTGCAGGGCCAGATGCAGGCGCACCAGCCCGACCCAGAGCAGGGCCTGGAACAGCAGGACGCCCCACAGGGAAAGGCCCTGCCAGCCATGGGAACGGGCCAGTTCAAGGAACCGGGCGAAATCCATATCCTAGCCTCGCTGCAGCTTGTCCATCCATTGCATGAGTTCCGGGTCGATCTCCTGGCCCAGCCGGATGGCTTCGTTGAGATCCTTCATGCCTTGGGCCATCTCGCCGCGCTTGAAGTGGACGAAGGCGCGGTCGCGGTAGGGCAGGCTTTCGCCCGGCGAGAGCAGCACCAGGTGGGTGGAGGTCCAGAGCGCCTCGGCCCAGGCGTGGGCGCGCAGGAAGCGCACGTGCAGGTTGCGCACCAGACGCACCAGGATGGCGCGGTTGGAGACCGGCAGGAGCATGGCGGAATCGAACGTGGCCCGGCCGCCGGTGGCCTGCTGCACCAGCCGGGCCGCGCCGGCCTCGCCCAGGGCGCGGCCGCCGTTGAAGGGGTCGAAGTGCAGGATGCCCAGGTCCAGCCGGAGTCCGGTGATGAAGTGCCCGGGCAGGGCCACGCCGACGGCGTTGAACCCCAGCCGGCGGGCCACGTCCATCCACAGGATGGAGAGGGTGATGGGCATGCCGCGCTTGCGGGCGATCACCCGCGGGATCGCGGCGTTGGCCGGATCATCGTAGGTCTCCTGGTCGCCCCGGAGACCCACCTCCTGGAACAGGTACTGGTTGAGCACGTCGATGGCGGAGTGGAAGTTCCACGGCAGCGGCATCAGGCCGGCCAGATCGTGGGCCCAGCCCTCCACCACGGCCAGGGTCGGCTGCGGGTCCGGGTCCTCCAGCATGGGGCCGACGGCCAGCACCGCCCCGGTCAGCAGTTCATCGCACTGCGGATCCGCCATCAGGAATTCGTGGAGCGACATGTCAGCCCCTCCTTCGATAAAGGGACCGGGCCAGCACGGCCGCGGCCGCGGCGGCGGCGCCCACCCACAGCCACGGCTTCCAGGGATCGGCCGCCGCCTCCCGGGCGGCCTTGGCCTCGGCCTTGTCGATGTTCGCCTGGATCGACAGCTTCTCCTGGGCGTCCCGGGCCTTGGCGATGGCGTCCTGCTCCGACTGGCGGACGGTGTCCAGGTCCTTCTTCAGGTCCTTGAGCGCCGGGTCGCCTTCGTCGGCCGGGGCCTTGCCGGACTCCTCCAGCCGCACCCGGGCGGCCCGGACCGGGTGATGGCCCGGGCGCCGGGCCCAGCGGGCCGGGTGCGGCTGGGTGTCGGCCTCGTCGCCGTCCCAGTCCTGGTCC
>Ga0316227_1004098_pt1 | contig 11222 bp, 7 predicted proteins | sample TBH18019metaG_FD_206012 | JGI IMG/M metagenome (GOLD analysis project Ga0316227, IMG submission 206012) | Freshwater microbial communities from Trout Bog Lake, Wisconsin, USA - TBH18019 | ecosystem: Environmental > Aquatic > Freshwater > Lake > Hypolimnion/Profundal zone | place: USA: Wisconsin... | reverse complement strand
TGCCATGGGGCGATTCATCCTCAATGCTCATATCGCTGGGGAGGATTACATCAATTATGGCGATGCGCATGTGAAGTCCGGGCAGGATGGGACGTTGCTTTACCGGTTTGGCAAGGCCGTGCGCGACAAGCAACTCGAAGCATTTGGGGCCAAGTGCGCAGCCACGGATGGGTTGACGGCCAGGGAACCAGCGATATCCAAAGCGCTCAAAGCGATGGATTTCAATTTCATGGGCCTTACCAGACCGCTGGCAGCGGTGCTCATGGCTAAAGAAATTCGTGGGATTCAAGGTCAGGATGCGCTCGTTCGCGATGCTTGGTATCCCAGTCTTGGGCTGATGACAGCACGTCGGGCGGCAAACTCCACACAGGGCATGTATGTGGCAGTGCTGGCTGCAAACAACGGGCGAACCCATGGCCACAACGATACGGGCAGCTACATCGTATACCAGGATGGCGAGCGCGTGGCGATCGATGTCGGAGTGGAACTTTATAGCGCAAGGACTTTCGGGGCAGATCGCTATTCGATCTGGACAATGCAGTCGGCGTACCATAATTTGCCCACAGTTGGCGGCGCGATGCAGCACAATGGATCCCGCTTCAAAGCGACCAGCTTTCACTATGAAAGCAATGACGGCCATGCGAGGTACTCATTTGATATAGCCCCGGCATATCCCCGATCAGCCTGGATCAGATCCTGGCTCCGAACGGTCACTTTAGATCGTGAGGCTGATGCGGTAAGGGTGGAGGAGAACTTCGAATTGGACCGCACTTTGCCGGTGAGTCTTACTGTGATGACGCCCAGAGTTCCATCAGTCAATGCGGACGGTTACATTACCCTGAAGCCTGTAAATAAGGATGGAAGAGCCTCTCTGCTGAGGTTTGACAGCGCTCAACTTCAGCCGGTAATTGAGAAGATCCCCTTAACCGATTTCTTTCTGTGCGAGGACTGGGGGAATGAAATCTACAGGATTCTTTTCAACTCAAAGAAGCCTATGAAGGAAGGGAGCCTGTACTGCGAGTTTACGCACGCTTGAGTGATCCTATTCAGAGCAGCCGGGAATGAGTTAAGCCTGCGGATGTAAGGCTTATAACTCGCCTCGGATAACATGTGGATTGTAATCCAGCAAGGGAAGTTACGGAGAAGCTTGAATGTCTCGAAGTCTCAAGAGTGAGTATGCCTGGCAACTCACCCTGCTTACTGTACTTCTGCTCTGCGGCTGCTCATCGTCGGGTAACAGCGTCACCGTGCCGCCCACAGCGAGTAGCAATAGTGGCAAGGTGTATAGTGGCCAGCAGCCTATATCCGGCGCCATCATCCAGCTTTACGCGGCTGGCTCTACAGGCGACGGCTCCGCCGCCACGCCATTGCTCTCCTCCACAGTCACTACCAACGCTACGGGGGCCTTTTCCATTACCGGCCTCTACACCTGCCCGACACCCACATCTCTGGTCTATCTGCAGGCAAGCGGGGGCAATCCAGGATTGACTGCCGGCACCAACAACACTGCCATTGCGCTGATCGCGTCTCTAGGTCAATGCCAGACGCTCTCCACCTCCACATACGTGGCGATCAATGAAGTCACGACGGTAGCCGCAGTCGCGGCGCTGGCACCTTATGCAACCTCGCCCACAGCTATCGGCTCCAGCACGGCACATAGCGCAGCGTTGGCAAGCGCGTTCGCTCTGGCCGCAGAATACGCGTCCACGACTACGGGCTCTGCTCCGGGCAGCGGTGCGCCTGCCGGTTACTCTGTGCCTGCGCAGCAAATCAACACACTCGCCAACCTACTCGCAGGCTGTGTCAACTCCGCTGGGGGCAGCGCTGGCGACGGCTCCAACTGCGGCAATCTCTTCAGCTATAGTTCATACGGCATTGCCCCTGGAAACGTATTTTATGCTCTGTTGAATATCCTCAGCAATCCGTCGAGCAACCTTGTCGCTCTGCTGAATCTGGCGAGTTCGATGACGCCCTACCAGCCGGCCCTCAGCGCACCGCCGCCTAACTGGTCCGTTGCTCTGACTACTGCCAACCCAACCCTCACCGTTTCCCCAGCATTACTCAGCTTCGCATCGACCTCAGTGGGCTCCACGTCGGCGTCACAGGCGATCACTCTCAGCAACACGGGATCGCCGCCGATTACCGGGGGCACTATCACGCTGACAGGTGCAGACAGCGGAGACTTCAGCATCTCTGGTAGCTCCTGTACGTCCACGCTGGCGGCGGGCGGGGTCTGCACAATCGCCCTCGCCTTTTCTCCCATTGCAAGCGGTGCCCGTTACGCCGACATTGCCATCGCGAGCTCTGCCTCGGTCACGCCAATCTACGTCCCGCTTAGCGGAACTGGCTCAGGCAGTCCGGTCCCAGGCTCTTGCACTAACCCAACGACTGTCTATTTCGTTGACCCGTCAGGCAGTGACTCCAATAGCGGACTCTCAGCCTCGTCGCCATGGCAAACAATCGCCAAGGTGAACGCTGCGAGTCTGGCGCCATGTACGGCTATCTATTTCAAGGCCGGAGGAACGTGGCGAGGCGGACACACTGCGCAAGGGATTCTCTTCCCGCAAAGCGGATCCTCAACCAATGGCCCTATTACGTATGGGTCCTACGGTGCAGGGCCTGCGCCAATAATCCTGGGGTCAGTGAATGAGGGCGGAACGCCATCGTGGGGCAATGTCGCATCCTACGCTGCAACACTATGGAGGTCGGCATCACCAATCCTCACTTCATCTTCAAGTGCTCTTGATATTGGGAACCTCATCTTTATCGACGCCAATGGCAATAACGCGGCTGGGTTCAAGAAGTACTTTACTGGGGCGGCGAGTCCTTCCGCACTTGCCGGAATACTGATGACACAGGGAGACTTCTGGTGCGACCCCAATACCGGCTACCTGTGGATGTATTCGATCGCCAACCCTGGAGCGTATTACAACAACATTGAAGCAGCTACCGGGCAAGACATCATTTACCTGAACGGCATCCATGATGTTGTGGTTGAGAACCTGGATCTGATGTTTGGTGGAAAGAATGGAATCAACGCCGTAAATTCGTACAATCTGACCTTTCAGTATTTGCAGATATCCTGGATCGGAGGAACCGTGTGGGGTGGGCATGTCCCGCCAATCTGGCGATTGGGAAATGGTATTCAACTATGGGCGAGCGCCAGCAATGTTCTCATTCAGGGGAACAAGATATGGGAAATCTACGATACGGCTCTCACTAACCAAGCAAATAACACCACGTCGTCCGCTATGCAGGCGAACATTACCTATGTCAACAACCTTATCTACAATACGCCTTACAATGCCGTCGACATAATGGATTACGGCACAGGTACGTCTACCATATCGAATGTGAAATATATCCAGAACACGAGTATCAATCCGGGGTCGGGCTGGTCAGCCTCACAGAGGCCGGACGCAAAAGGAGAGCACGTGGGCCTGGAAACACTCTCTGGCCAACCGTCCAATGTCGTGATTGAAAACAACATTTACTACGGAGGCTACACCGGAGCGTGGGTGCAGAACACGTCGGCAGGAAAGTGGAACAGCGCCTCGTTGCTTATGGACTATAACGACTACTATCAGACGGGCACATCGATTCAGCCCTTTAGTAATTGGTCCCAATGGACTAACTACAGCGGCAATATATGGTACGTCATAATGGCATCAAGTTATGCGGGAATGACTCTTAATGGATCGGCTTGCAATGTGAAGTCTTCAGAGGCGTCTCTGGTGGCACAGGGGGATTGCTTCTGGGATACAGCTACGGGCAATCTCTATCTGTACTCAACAACCAATCCCGGATTAGCATACTCGTCGATACTTGCAACCATAAACAACGTTGCGATAGTCCTTGTGGATGTTCTTCAACTCTACTCATCCACACAGTTGGCCAGTTATAGAAGCTACTTCGGGATGGATGCCCACTCATTCAGCGCAAATCCGCTCTTTGTTTCGGCAACTCCACCCTTTGATGCTCACCTCACGTCTATCTCTCCTGCCAGAAGTGCCGGGACCTATCTTGGAGTGGCTGTGGACATGGACCAGAAGCTACGGCCAGTATCTGGCCCTCAGGATATTGGAGCGTATGCATACTGAAGGAAGATCTAATAACGTGGTTTCCCGGAGATATGGCTCACCTCGCGTAAGAGAGCGGATGTGGAAACTGTTTTGCTGGTCCACACCTCGGGGCTGACCAAGGACAACGCGGCGTCAACTGTTGCCGTTTCGATCAGTGCAGTGCAAAGGAGAAATGTATGAAGCCTACTCGCACCAATGGGTCTGTGACTATTACACGGCGACAGGCCGTCAATACGACGGGGAAAGCCCTGGCTGGATTGGCAACGCTGCCGTTTCTTCCTCATCGCGTTGTAGAAGGACAGCTAATTGTGGCAAGCGTCCCGGCGAGCGAGGCAAACCAGAATGCGGAGACTACGAAGAGGCTGAAAGTTGCCACGTGTCAGTTTCCAGTAAGCGGCAGTCCTGCAGTGAATGCGAAATACATCGCCGGCTTCATGCACGAAGCAGCAGCCCAGGGAGCGCACCTGCTGCACACATCTGAAGCCAGCCTGTCAGGGTACGCCGGGTACGATGTGCCTACGTTGAGCGGCTATAACTGGGATGCACTGCGCAAGGCGACCACTGAGCTGCGAGCGATGGCTAAAGAGCTAAGGATGTGGCTGGCACTTGGTTCAACGCACTTCCTGGACAAAAAGACGAAGCCGACCAATTGCATCTATCTGATTGACCCGGAGGCAATGATCGTGGATCGCTACGACAAGAGCTTCTGCACTTCGGGCGATCAGAAGCATTACTCGGCGGGTAACCGGCTTGTCACACGCGACATCCGCGGAGTCAAGATCGGCTTGGCAATCTGCTTTGACCTGGCTTGGCCGCAGCTCTATATTGCCTATCGCGAGCTGGGCGTTACGGTAATGATCCACTCCTTTCATAACGCCCGGGAAAAAGGCCCGAATTGTCTGGATGTTCTCGACTCGCGCCTGGCCCCAACGCGCTGCTCTGACAACCGTATGTGGGCTGTCTGCAATAACTCATCGCAGCCCTATTCCCATTGGGGATCGTTCATTGCCCGGCCAGACGGCACCATTCCGAAGCAGTTGGCGATCAATCAGCCAGGCATGATCATTCACGAGTTTCCAGACACACTTTCTGAGGGTGGCTGGTATCACAACTTCAGACCGATGAGGAAGCGCGACGACGAGATCATGAACTGGGGAACGCCAAGCGAGCATCCGCGTCAGCGCAACGGCCAAAGTGAACCGTAACAGCAAAGATGAGGGTCGGCTCGAACGAAAGAGATATGCGCGAGTCGGATGTGCAAGTCACTGCGCGTTTGGAATAAGTATTTTACAAGCGGGAGGAGTATCCATGAATCGGCGGCAATTGATTGCGTCCGGGTTGCAGGTTGGGGCTGCGGCAGTTCTGGGATCGACTCGATCGTCATCGAAGACTCTTGACTATAGACAGGCCGGTAAGCAGGAAAGCGTCTGTGTTGCCAGTGAACTAATAGGTAGAGCGGCGGTGGAAAACTACTTCACTGACGAAGTCCTGCATAATTCACTCGGAACTGTAAAGCTAGAAAGACCACGAGACGTACAAGTAGTGGCGTTTAACTTTCCGAGCTGGCATTCATCACCGTACATGGTGAAGCTCTTTGGGAAGGGGTGGACAGAGTGGGAGACGTTAAAGAACGCCCGCGCCCTTTTTTCTGGTCATTCGATGCCTCATTTTCCACTGTGGGGTTACTATGACGAAGCCGATCCGGAGTGGGCAGCTAAAGAAGTGGAACTGGCTTCAACCTATGGTGTGGATGCGTGGATGATCTGCTGGTATTGGCACCAGGGCACGCAGTTTTACCAGGAGCAACTGGAGCGTGGTCTCCTCGGAGCGGAGAACCGTACCAAGATCAAATTCGCAATTATGTGGGCGAATCATGACTGGAAGAATGTCTATCCTGCGCACTCCCCCCAGGATGCGGCGGTCCTTATGCCTCAGGTCCACTCGATCAAGGATTTTGAGAATGTGGCCAACTACTGTGCTGAACGCTACTTCAGCCAGCCCAACTACCTGACCATCGATGGTGCTCAGGTATTTGGACTCTTCGACCCAGGGAAGGTTGTGGAGCATTTAGGTGAGGACGGATTGCGCCACGGCCTGAATACGATGCGCGAGCGTGCACAAAAGCTCGGGTTTCCGAGACTGCACATGCAAGTCTGCAACGGCTTTGACCGCTACGCAAAGCGCCTGCAAGAACTGGGATTCGACAGTGCGACGGTTTATGGAACCATGGCCTGGACTTATGGAGGGAAGCCGCCCGGCTCGCGTATTCCTTATGGCGTCGGCGCCAGGGATGCGATCAGGTTGTGGCGGAAGAAGAAAGAGGCACTTACGATCCCCTATTTCCCTACCTGTTCTGTGGGTTGGGATGACAGTCCACGATTTGGTGAATTCTCCTCAGTCGCCATTGATCGAACTCCAGATCAATTTGAGCGTCTTGTTAGCGCCGCAAGGCACTTTGTCTCTGGGGCCGGAAAAACAAAGCTCATTTATATAGGGGCCTGGAATGAGTGGACAGAAGATGGGGTACTGCTCCCCGATACGTATTGGGGATACAGCTACCTTGAGGCTCTGCGCCGCGCAGTTCGTGCTTGATGTGGCGTGATGGTTCGTACCCAAAACTGATTTCTGTATGCCGATGCATGGCGCTCGTTATCAGAGAGGGTGCTCAATTTGAAACAGCAGTGATTGCCCAAAGGAGAACCCGCGTAATGAATGTTCTAAGACTTATCGGACTGTTTGCATGCCTGACCATTCTGCGAAGTGCAAATGCAACGGACTTGGCGGGGACATGGAAGGGGTCCTTCGATCTGCAGGGTACCAACATGCCAGTTACCTTTCATTTGACAGTTACAGGCAGCAATGTGACCGGTACGCTGGAGGGGCTTCCGACATCCCCGGTGGAGATCCACGACGGCAAGGCAGTAGGCGACACGGTCAGCTTTTGGGTGAATACCGACTACGAAGGAACTGCCTACAAGCTGGTATTCACGGGCAAAGCATCGGAGGGGCAGATAGAGTTTAGTTTTGGCACTGATGATGGAAGTTGGGGTACAGCCATGACGGCCCGGAAGAGCGAAGGAGTGCCGGTGAAGCCAGTTGCGCCCGAGATGGCTAGCACCTGGAGAGGTGATTTTGCCTTCGAGGGGAGTCGCGTGGCACTGGCCTTCAAGCTTAAGGAATCCGGGGAGACAATAACAGGCACGGTAGAGGGACTGCCGACGACACCGGCAGAAGTGCATGACGGCAAGGCAGAAGGTGACACGATCACCTTTTGGGTAAACACGGATTACCAGGGGCAGACTTACAGGCTGGTATTCAAGGGGAAGATAGCTGTGAGTGAGATCAAGTTCACGTTCGGCACTGATGACGGAGGCTGGGGGTCGGAGTTAACGGCTATGATGAGTTCGTAGTGAGGCCGCTCTGCTTCGCATTGGGTGGAGGGCGTGTTTTGTTCAGCTGTTATCCATCGACGTCACTCCTTCTTGCTCTTCGGAGTGACATTTGAGGCCGAGATCATAGCTGGACGACATGAACCGGTCTACTCACCTGTTTGCTTTTCTCATCCTGCAATACTTAGTATTCCAGATGAATAATGTGGCAAAACAAGCCCATGCAGCGGTTGTCTTGAGGGCTGTCACCGATTCAAGAAGTCGAAGCTACAGGAGAGGACTACGGGAAGTGGGAAACATGCGTAATCGCATTTACATCCGCCATTCATCTGGAGGTATTTGAAACATGGAACCTCGTCGTTGGATCCGGGCATTGATATGGCTAGGCTTCCTGCTAGTGCCAGCTATAGGCACGATAGCTGCCGATCATCAAACAGCGCTCGATACATATGTACACACTCCCGACAGCCACTACCAGTACCGGTTGGTGAAGAGAGAGCCCCATGAGGGGTACACCACTTATCTGATTCGCATGACCTCGCAACAGTGGCGGAGCCCTGCCGAGGTCAACCAGTGCGTGTGGAAACACTGGATGAGACTCTATATTCCGGATTCCGTGTCGAGTTCCACTGGAATGCTATACATCCTGAATGGCTCCATAAGAGACAAGGGCCCTGAGTCGGTGGAAGAACGGGCAGCCCTCGCCATCATGACGCAATCGATTATCAGCGAGGTGTACCAGGTTCCCAATCAACCTCTCATATTTAAGAATGATTCTTTCGGCCCGCGCATAGAAGACGAGATCATTGCCTACACGTGGAGGAAGTTTCTGGATGGCGGCGATTCGAACTGGCCCCTGCGCCTGCCCATGACCAAGGCAGCGGTGCGCGCCATGGATACTGTCAGCTCCTTTGCCGCAAGCAAAGAAGGCGGACGGAATCGCGTTGACCACTTCGTCGTGACCGGCCAGTCTAAACGCGGGTGGACCACTTGGACCACCGCGGCCGTGGATCCGCGCGTGGTGGCGATTGCTCCCCAGGTTCTCGACGTTCTGAATTTTGTCCAATCTGTCCATCACCACTTCCGCAGTTATGGCTTCTGGGCGCCGGCGGCCAAAAGCTATTACGACGAACACTTGCTCGATGATATGAATAGCGATGCCTATCGCAGGCTCATGGAGATTGAGGATCCCTACTCCTATCGGGACCGTTTCACCATGCCGAAGCTTATCGTCAATGCTTCAAGCGACCAGTTCTTTCCTGCCGATTCGTCGCAGTTCTACTTCGATGACCTTCCGGGGGAGAAACATCTGCTTTACGAGGCCAATACCAATCACTCGTTGCGCGGAACTGATTCATGGCAGAGCATCGGGGCCTTCTATGAATCGGTGTTGCTCGGCGGCAAGAGGCCCAATTTGCAGTCGGCTTTTGAAGCTGATGGTTCGATCAAAGTAACTGTCGATCAAACTCCGCTGACGGTAACGCTCTGGCAAGCCACCAATCCCAATCATCGTGACTTTCGTCTAGAGGCCATTGGCAGTGCCTATCATTCCAGCAGCCTTACGGCCGCGAGCCCCGGTGTCTATGTGGCGCGCGTGCCGCGCCCCGCAAAGGGATGGACAGCCTTTTTTGTGGAAGCCACCTTTGCCAGCGGAGGAAGATTCCCCTTCAAGTTCACAACCCAGGTTCGCATCCTGCCAGAGGGGGACCCTTATTCCTTGCCAGAGAAGGGAAAAACGAAGTTGCAAGAGGTTAAAGACGCAGCCCACTACTGATGCCTCGGGCGGGGTGGCAGTAGCAGTTTTACACTCATGCCACAGTGATGGATGAGACCGGCACTCCGCTCAAGACGTTTCGCCGCGTACCGGTAAGCAAGGGCGATATTATGCTTGGCGACCGGGTTTATGCGGCGCCGCCGGGCGTGGCGCATGTACACGGTTCTGGCGGTGATGTTATCGTGCGCCTTAATCGTCAAGCTCTCCCGTTGTTTGACTCCAGCCGTCAAAGAATCGATTTCGCCGCCATGATGAAAACCCTGAAGGGCCATACGCCGGCCGAGTTTTCGTCCTGGGTCAAAGACCCGGAAGGGGGGCTGGATTCGTGGACGCATCGTGGCGCTACGGCAGAGTGCGGAGGTCACACGCTGGACGCGCGAACAGGAGAAGGTCTCCGAGCTATCGCTGGAACTGGCCGAGTACTTCATCCTGTGGACCAGCTTGAGAAAAGTTCGCGCCGCGGAGATTCTCGAACTCTACCGTCTTCGCTGGCAGATTGAACTCGTTTTTAAGCGGATGAAGTCCATTCTTGGACTGGGCCACCTTCCCAAGAAAGATCCCCTCAGCGCGCAGGCTTGGCTGGAAGGGAAGCTCTTCGTGGGCCTATTGATCGAACGCATGGTGGATGCGGCATCATCGTTTTTCCCCTGGGGCTACCCCGTGGAAACCGCGACGCAGCCGCTGGCGGGAGATTGAATTCATGTATCGCCAAGTCGGCGCGGCGCTTCTGCTCCCAAACCGCCTCATCACTGTAATCAGCCAATGGCCGACAGTCAGCAAACTCCTTGCCGCTAATCCGCGCAAACGGAAGCGGTTTTCTTGGGGAATTTAGGTTAATGCTTATTCGGCTCTGCCGGGGGGATACTTACATGCAAAACCGTAGCGATTGAAATCCCAAATGCAGCTAGCTGAACATTGCAGCCTTTGCGTGGACCAATCTGCTTCCCTCAATGTTCATGAGTTTCGCAAGCTGCGACAGGTCTACGAAACAACGTCGTGAATGTAGCTCTCTCATTGCAAATTACATCCCAGCATTTGAACAATTGCAGTTGGCCGAATTGGATGCCGGTGAACTGTACCTGATCAAGCAAAGGTCGAGTCACGATTATGGCCATGCAAGGAGGCTTCAGAGGCATCGAGAGTTTGGAGTGGAATATCAATTCTCTCCAATGAGAATGAAAACACACTCCCTAATCCAGGTGTGCTTTCAACACTCAACTGCGAGCCGTGCCTCTCCGCAATCCATTTAGCAAGTGCCAGCCCCAGACCGGAGCCAGGGGCAACAGGACCGCTTGTTGGCACGCGATAAAAGCGGTCGAATATTCGGTGTTTGTGTTCAGGAGTGATTCCGACTCCGGTATCCCGTACAGACAGAACAATGGACTTGCCTTTGGTGGCCGCGCACAGCTTCACCGAGCCCCCTGGAGGCGTGAATTTGCTTGCGTTCTCAAGCAGAGTCGAAAGTAAGCGTTGAATGGCACGGTGATCGCCCATGAAGAAAAGACCGGCCTCTGAGATATCTACTTGGAAATCGAGCAACGCCTCGTTTATCGTTCTCTGCCAAGTTTGTGCAATTTCAGGGAGAAGGGTATCGACACAAATAGGTGCCGTTGTCATGGTCTCCGCTCCTCCGTCGGCTCGCGCCAACGAGAGAAGATTCTCAACGAGGTTTGTCATCCGTAGGGTTTCTTCATGAAGGCGCGTGAGAACTGCTCTATACTCCTGCCCATCTCGATGACGAAAGAGTGCTACTTCAATTTCAGCGCGTAACAGCGAAATCGGTGTACGTAGCTCATGCGAGGCATTACCGGTAAATGTGCGCACACTCATAAAAGCGCTATCTATCCGCTTAAGCATTTGATTCAGCGTTCGCGAAAGGTCGGAGATTTCGTCATTTGCGTTTGACACTGGGAGACGGATGTCCAGATTGCGATCATTAATGCGGCGAGACTCTGCCGCCAATATGGCAACTGGTTT